>JAABUQ010007651.1_pt1 | contig 15560 bp, 12 predicted proteins | sample 5560001 | NCBI WGS metagenome assembly JAABUQ01 (sample SAMN10711888, study PRJNA513371) | rock metagenome | isolation source: Antarctica rocks | place: Antarctica: Victoria Land, Finger Mt nord | collected 2015-12-18 | reverse complement strand
TCCTCCACGCGTCGGGAGAACAGCCCTGCGCCCTTCGCCATCGTGGCGAAGTCGGGGTTGACCAGGTTGACCGCGGTGTCGAGGAAGCCGGCGCCCATCATCTCCATCTGCACGAAGCCGAGCGTGCCGTTGTTCACCACGATCACCTTCACCGGCAGGTTGAGCTGGTTGAGCGACAGCAGGTCGCCCATGAGCATGGCGAAACCGCCGTCCCCGGAGAACGAGATTACCTGGCGGCCGGGGTAGGTCGCTTGCGCGCCGATCGCCTGCGGCAGCGCGTTGGCCATGGAGCCGTGATTGAGCGAACCGATCATCCGGCGCTTGCCATTCATCTTTAGGTACCGCGCGGCCCAGATCGTGGGCGTGCCCACGTCGAAGGTGAACACGGCGTCCTCAGCCGCCAAGTCGTTCAGCGTCTTGGCCACGAACTGCGGATGCAGTGTGCCGCCGGCATGGCCGACCGCCAGCTCGTCCAGCCCTTCCCTAGCCTTCCTGTAGTTGGTCAGGCTGTCATCCAGGTGTGCCCTGTCCGCTTTCGGTTGCAGGCGCGGCAGCAATCCCTCGATCGTCGCGCCGACGTCGCCCAGCACGCCGAGGTCGATGCGGCAGCGCCGTCCCAGGCTCTCCGGCCGGATATCGACCTGCGCGATCTTGGAGTCGGTCGGGTAGAACTGCCGGTAAGGGAAATCCGTGCCTAGCATCAGCAGCGTGTCGCAGTCCAGCATGGCGTGGTAGCCGGACGAGAAGCCGATCAGTCCAGTCATGCCCACGTCGAATGGGTTGTCCCACTCGACGCCCTCCTTGCCACCGAGCGCGTGGACGACCGGCGACTTCAACGCATCGCAGAGCCGCATCAGTTCGGCATGGGCGCCGAAGCAGCCGCGGCCGCACAGCAGCGTCACGCGGGAGGACTCGTTGAGCAGCTTGGCCAACTCGTCCAGCTCGCGGTCCTGGGGCCGCATCAGGGGCGGCGCCGGCAGCAGGGACGGCGATAGGGTGCTGACCGGCGGCCCGTCCATCGACCCCACGTCCCCCGGCAACACGATGACTGATACCCCGCGCTTGCCGACTGCCACCCGGATCGCCGTCTCGATCACGCCGGGGAGCTGCTTGGGCGTCGAGATCAATTCGCAGTAGTGACTGCAATCCTTGAACAAGCTTTCCGGGTGGGTCTCTTGGAAGTAGCTGCGACCGACTTCGGCACTCGGTATCTGCGCCGCGATGGCGAGGACCGGCACTCGCGACCGGTGACAGTCATACAGCCCGTTGATCAGATGCAGATTGCCCGGCCCGCAGGAGCCGGCGCACACGGCGAGCGAGCCGGTCAAATGCGCCTCGGCGCCGGCGGCGAAGGCCGCGACCTCCTCATGCCGAACGTGAATCCACTCGATATCGCCGCGCTTCCGCAGCGTCTCGGTCAGTGAGTTAAGGCTGTCGCCGGCGATGCCGAAGATGCGCTTGATGCCAGCTTGGTGCAGCGCCTCGATGAGAAGCTCGGAAACGTTGGTCTTGCTCATGGATCAGCGACTTTCCTTGTATCCGACAGGCTGTTCTGCATTGCAGGAAACGGATGGGTGTCAGGCACCGGCAAGCCCGCCACCTACCATCGTGCGTGCGTCCACCACCTTGTCGAACTGTTCTTCGCTGATGTCGCCGGACTGCATCGCCGCCTGCTTGAGCGTCAGGTCATGGTCCATCGCGGCGTGGGCGATCTTCGACGCCTTGTCGTAGCCGATCACCGGGCTCAGCGCCGTCACCAGCATCACGGATTCCGCCACGTACTGCGCGATCTTCTTCTCGTTCAGCTTGGTGCCCTCGACCGAGAAGGTGCGGAACTTCTCGCACCCGTCGGCCAGGATGCGAGCCGAATGCAGGAAGTTGTTGATGATAATCGGCCGCATCGCGTTCAGCTCGAAATTGCCCTGGCTGCCTGCGACGGCGATTGCGTTGTCGTCGCCGATTACCTGGATGGCGATCATCACCATTGCCTCGCACTGCGTCGGGTTGACCTTGCCCGGCATGATCGAAGACCCGGGCTCGTTGGCAGGCAGCAGCAGCTCGCCGAAGCCGCAGCGCGGGCCGGAGGCGAGCCAGCGCATGTCGTTGGCTATCTTCATCAGCACCACGGCCACGCCCCGCAGCGCGGCGCTCGCCCGCACCATCGCGTCCAGCGATCCTTGCGCGGCGAACTTGTTGGGCGCGGTGACGAACGGCTGGCCGGTCAGCTCAGCGATCTTGGCCGCCACCTTCACGCTGAAGCCCGGCGGCGCGTTCAACCCCGTGCCGACCGCGGTGCCGCCGATCGCCAGCTCCATCAGCCCGGCACGTGCCTGTGCCGCGGCCGTCATCGCGTCGCGTATCTGGTGCGCGTAGCCCGACCATTCCTGGCCGACGGTCAGCGGCACCGCATCCTCCAGATGCGTCCGCCCGATCTTGACCACGTCCTTCCAGTCCGTCGACTTCACCTCGATCGCCTTCGCCAGGGCGTCGAGCTGCCGCATCAGGTGGTCATCCAGCTCGCGGACGGCGGCGACGTGCATGGCGGTCGGGAACGAGTCGTTGGACGATTGCCCCATGTTGACGTGATCGTTGGGGTGCACCGGCTCCTTGCTGCCCAGCTCGCCGCCGAGCAGCTGGATGGCGCGGTTGGAGATCACCTCGTTTATGTTCATGTTGGACTGGGTGCCGGAACCGGTCTGCCAGACGAACAGCGGGAAATCTTTGTCGAGCTTCCCAGCGATCACCTCGTCGGCGACCCGAACGATGGCCGCTGCGCGCCATCCGGCGAGCCGGCCGTCAGCCTCGTTGACCAGGGCTGCGGCCTTTTTGACCACGCCGTAAGCGTGATAGACCTCGGTCGGCATGTGGTCGTGGCCGATCGAGAAGTGGATCAGGCTGCGCTGCGTCTGCGCGCCCCAGTACCGGTTGGCCGGCACTTGCACGCTGCCCATCGAATCGGTCTCGGTGCGCTCGCCCAGGGCGTCAATCCCGATCGGAACGTCTTCCATCACGGGAGGCGGGTTAGACTCGTGAGCATCCGGCATGGCTAGGCATCCCCTGCTTATACGAAGCCGACTGACCGGCTTTGGAACGGCACCTCCTTCCCGCGATGGAAAGGGTGCCGAGCCGGGCGTCACGCCCAGCTCGGCGATCGCTTGTCAGTATCTCGGAACGTAAAGCTGAGACTCGATCCAGGCGCGGATGTCATGGGGACGCTCAACTTGGGCAAGGCCGTTGTCGAACATGTACTCCACCACCCGGACCGCGGTGGTGACCTCCGTCTCCAGGATGTTGGCCTGGCTTGGGAACAGATGACCCGCCTCGCGCAGGTCATCGCTCACCTGGTCGGACGTGGCCTGCGCCGCGACGATGAAGCACTCGTCGTTGAGCAGCTTCGGCCGGGCCACGTAGGTGGCGAGGCCGATTGCAGGATAGAGGTAGAAGTTGTTGGCCTGGCCGGGGTGGAACGTCTTATCGCCGATCGTCACGTCCTCGAACTGCACGCCCGAAGCATACAGCACCTTGCCGTCCGACCACTTGTAAGCTTCAGGCGCCAGGACCTCGGCCTTGTCTGTGGGGTTGGAGATCGGGAAGATGATTGGCCGGTCATTGAGCTTGCTCATCGCCTTGACGACACCCTCGGTGAAGGCGCCGCCCGCCGTGCTCACGCCGATGAGCGCGGTCGGCTTGAATGCCTCGATGGCGGCCACGATCTCCGGGCCTTCGCTCGTGGGATCGCGATGGTCGAACTTCTTGCTCGCGGGGACCTTCTGGGCGAAGGGCGCCTTTTGCGGGGCAAGGTCCGGACGGTCGGCGACCACGATGCCCTGCGTGTCGAACAGCATGATGCGGCTATGCGCCTCTTCCTCGGAGAGCCCGGCCTGCTTCATTGCTGAGATGATCAGGCCGGCGATGCCGATGCCCGCTGACCCAGCACCAAGGAACAGCACGCGCTGCTTGGTGATCGGCACACCGGTCGTCTTTAGCGCAGTCTGCAGGCCAGAGAGCACGATGGCGCCGGTGCCCTGAATGTCGTCGTCGTGGCATAGGATCTTGTCGGCATACTTGTGGAGGATGCGGAGCGCGTCGGTGCCCTTCCAGTCCTCGAAGTGCAGCAGGCAACCTGGGAACACGGTTTGCACCGCCTGGACGAACTCCTCGAGCAGCTCATCGAGGTCGTGCTCGGAAGGCGGTGCCTCGCGGATGCCGAGATACAGCGGGTCGGCTCGCAGCGGCGCATTGGCGGTGCCGATGTCGAACAGGATCGGCAGCAGGCCGTCCGGCGGCACCCCGGCGCAGGCGGTGTAGAGTTGCAGCTTGCCGATCGGGATACCCATGCCGTTGGTCCCGATGTCGCCCAGGCCAAGGATGCGACCACCGCTGGAGACGCAGATGGCGCGCACGTCGGCCACAGGCCAGTTCCGCAGAACCTCGGCCATGCGGCCCTTCATGTCGCGAGTGATATACATGCCGCGGGCGCGCCGATAGATATGGCCGAACTTGAGGCAGGCCTCGGCGATCGTCGGGTCGTAGAGGACTGGGATGAAGCGCGCCGGGTCTGACATCACCACGTGGAAGAACAGCGTCTCGTTACGGTCCGACAGCTCGATCAGGTAGATGTAGCGGTCAAGATCGGTCGATTTGGCATCGAGCTGAAGCAGCACGCGATCCTTCTGGCGCTCGATCGTCTCGACGGCGTGCGGAAGCAAGCCTTCCAGCTTGTATTGCTCGCGTTCCTTCTTGGAGAAGGCCGTCCCGCGGTTTTTGACGGGATCGTCCAAGAGGCCGATTCCTGAAATCGCGGCAGACTGTTGTGTTACTTGATCCACTTCCGTCTCCTTAAGCTAAAGTATTGCTATAGGCCGAACCGACTGTACTTAGTCGCAGCGCTCCGCTGCTTGATTACAGGTGGGGAGATTTGCAGCATCCCGTAATCATAACGTTGGCCTTCTACGCGTGATCGTTGAGGGGATTCAGTGCCTAGAGTGGCTCGGCGTTCGCCATGGCGCGGACAGGTTGATGACCGGCAGCTTCTTGAACGCGTCTGCAACCGGCGCCGACGCCTCCTCCGGCTCGACCAAGTGCAGCCTAGGCTGCGCGATATTGGTCGCATGGTCTCTCCTCCAAATAGGCAGCTTCTTCGCTGATCCGGTGGTTGCAACGAACGACCTTCGTCAGCCAAATATCGTAAAATCAACCTTTTTACGGGGGGTACGCCCTCCCGCAACGGCGTGACGAAACGCACCAGGCGTCACGCCCATGCGCACACGGAAAGCCGCGACAAAGTGTGCGGGGCTCGCGAAGCCCAAGCGGAGCCCGACGGCAGCGACAGACCGGTCTGATATCGCCAGCAGCGTTCGCGCACTTTCAAGCCGTCGCCTCAAGACATAGGCATGAGGCGTCTCGCCGAAGGTCTTGCGAAAGCTCCTCAGAAAGTGGTTGACACTGAGCCCTGCAACTGCGGACAAGTCTTCAAGCGTAGGCGGGCTGAGTACCGACTCCTGCAAACCCACCTCCACCAGCTCGCACACTCTTGTACGTGCAACGCGACTGAGACCGCCCTGGTGGAGAATGGGTTGTTCGGGCACTCGCACCTGGCTGAGCCGTTCCGCCAACGCGAACGCTATCGACTCAAGGAGCAGATTATCAGTGACGTCGCTCCGGTTAATCGCAACCAGTGCGCGCATTACACAGTATTCAAGGTAGCGGTCACGATCGTCAAAGAGTGGGTGGACCGGACGGCCCTTACCATCCCCTCTTGTCTGATACAGAAGCTGTATTGGCACGTAAAATGCTATGAAATCTACATAGCCATTAATTGAGAACAAGGTTCGTTCCTCAGGGTCAGTGAGAGTGATCGACCCTAAACTAATTGCCCGGTGTGATCGGCGACCTCGGGTCCGTCGTTCGACAACCTGACCTTGGGATAAGCTCATGATGACCCTCGCGGACTCACCACCAGCTTCGATTTCTGTTTGACCCTTATGGCGCCAGCGAGCGACTTGTAAGAGCGTTTCCCCGCTTCGGCCTATGCAGTGGGTTGTAATCGGCGGTCCGAACGCGGAGCTGCCTCCTTCAAAATTTTCCATGTCGCTGCGATCCTAAGCTTTCATCCACGATTAGAGCTTGATTGATGGGGCATACGCATCATCAGGAGACTGATTTCCAGCGCAGGAACACGAGGGCGTTGCCGCTCAAGCGCTCCTAGTCCTGGGTAGGCGGCAGCATGGGCGATGGTGGCAGCCGTCATAGGGTGGCTTCCAATGCCTGAGCAGACCTCGCCGGTGCAGCGGTCTCCGGAAATCCTAACAACAAAGCGCCGAAGACTTCCAGGGGCCCCCTCCCGACTGACTCTACACCCTGGTCTTGCTGAGACGTTTACCGAGTAGGCCAGTGATCTCCTCAGTCGCCCGGAGACACGCGTTCGAGTGCATGGTCATCTGGATGATGCCGTGCGGCAGGTCCGGGTAGTGAACGTAGGTGATGTCGTTGCCATCCGCGGCCAGCTTGCGGGCGTAGGCATGGCCGACATCGCGCAGCATGTCGAACCCGCAGGTTACCAGGAGCGCAGGTGGCAGGTCCACGTGGCTGGGCGCGTTCAGGGGCGTCACGTAGGGCTGCGAGTAGTCCGTGCCCTGTGGCAACAGGCTCCAAACGAACAACAGCACGCCTGCCGTATCGACATAGCCACCCGACACGTTCTCCACGCCCGCCGCCGTGTTGAACGGCATGGCGGCCTCCGGATAGAGCGGCATTTGCAGCGCAAGGCGCGGACCACCTTCGTCGCGCAGCTTCAAGGAGATCGTGCATGTCATGTTGCCGCCGGCCGAATCACCGCCGAGTGCGATCCTTTCCGGGTCGACCCCCCGTTCAGCTGCATGCTCGTGCAGCCAGCGGACGACAAACTCGCCTTCCTGGATTTGCACCGGCCACTGGTACTCGGGGGCGAGCTTGTAGTCCACGGCATAAACCTGCGCGCCGCTCCCTTCACAAAAGCGCCGCATGGCGGTGTCGAACTGATCGAGTGAGCCCACGACGAAGCCGCCACCATGGAGGTAAATCAGCGCGCCACCTTCTCCAGGGCCGGGCTTTGAGGGATAGTAAACCCGCAACGGGATGGTGCCGTGCGGCCCCTTGATCCCCAGGAACTCGATACGTCCGACCAGCGGCGGTTCGGGATCGATGAAGGCGTCATGCTCGCGTCGCTGCACATGGATCGGCTTGTGGGCACCCAGCACCGGACCGGTCTTCAGCCAGGTCGCGATCTCTGCGTCTTTCGTGCCGCTGCTGACCGTCTCAGGAATCGTGTGAGCATCATAGATCGTCATTTGTGAGTTTCCCTTTCCATTTAATGAGTTCGGCCGGACCACGTCGGCAACATCTCGCCCGTGCTACGGTTTGCGCTGGGAATGATGAGCTGGCGGCTTGATAAGCGGCTTTACTGAGAGGTCGCGGGTTGCCAAGTCTCAAAGCCGCAAAAGCCGTTTCGCATTGCCGGACTCGATTTTCTCTTGCACCTCACCGGAAATCGGCGCCTTGAAGAACCGTATGCTCGCCTCCGTCATGCTTTCGAACGGATGGTCGACCGAGAACATGATCTTGTCCTCGCCAAGCGCCTTCAGCGCGGAATCGAGCGGCTCGTCGGAGAAGGTGCCCGCGGTCGTGATCTCGAAGTTGTGCCGGATGACGGCGCTGGGCTTCTTGGACGCGCCCTCAGTAAAGGCCTTGGCGCGCGCGTCGAGCCGCCAGAGCAGGAATGGTAACGTCTCGGCCATGTGGCCGAGCATCAATCGCGCCTTGGGATAGCGGTCGAACACACCTCCGAAAATCAATCGCAGGGCGTGCGCCGCGGTCTCGGCTGTCCAGCTCCAGGTCACGCCGATCAGCTCGGGCTTGCCGACATAGGTGGCGGGCATTACAGCCGCATCGGCAGCGTGCAGGTAGACGGGTACGTCAAGCGCCTCGGCGCGCTCCCAGAAGGGCTTGAACCGGTCGTCGTCGAGGTAGGCGCCGTTGGTATGCCCGATGATGAGCGCGCCCTTCATCCCGAGTTCCCCTACCGCACGCTCGAACTCGTCGGTGCCCGCCTCCGGGTCCTGGAGCGGAACGGTAGCGAAGCCGCCGAAGTAGTCAGGATGTTTCTGAACCACTTCGGCAAGGTGGTCATTGGCCTCGCGCGCCAGCCTCATCGCGGGCGTGGGATCGAGCATACCCTGCATGGAACCCACGTTCGACAGCACGGCGAAGTCGATACCCGCCTTGGCCATCAGCTCGATCCGGCCCTCGCCGACGTCACGCAGCAATGGCTTGATCTTAGTAACTATGTCCTCCGGCACGTTAGGGATGAGGGTCAGCCACCGATCGAAGTGGGCGGGCTCGTTCAAGGTGAAGTGCTCTTCGAGCGCAATGCGCATGGTGTTCTCCTTCCGCTGCGATGGTCGAGGACGTGCAAACGATTCGAACCGTCAAAAGTGCAGTTGCATCCGTCCGGCCATCGCGTTCACCGTGCGAGGCGACGGACCGCCCGACACGTCGGCATGGAGGAACTCGGCCGTCAAACGCACTGGGGAGATCGGCCACCAGCTGACCGCCGCAGTCCAGATATCCTGGCGGCCACCGCGGATGTCGCTGGATTGTAGGTCGATCGTGGAATAGCGCGCCGCCACTTCCACCGCGCCCCATTGTCCGGCGGCCGGATTGAAGCTCGCCTGAGCCTTCGGCACCGCCCAAACGCCGCCGAGTCCCTCGTCCCAGGCCCGCGGCGAGCCCAGCACTGTATAGGCAGCCTGCACGTAACCGCCGTTGAATACTGTGCTGCGCGCACTATCGCTACGATTTAAGGTGATCTGATACCACTCGCCTTGCAGCAGCAATCGGCCCATGGACGCCGACGCTTCCGGCCCGGCGACCGTGGCGCTACGGACCAACACGACGCCTGTCGCCACCGAGGGCGGTGCCGGGTCGATCGAGAGCTCGACGAACTCGGACAGTGAGAGGCTGCGCCCGGTCCCGGTCAGGTTTGGGGGCCGGAACACATACTGGGCCGATCCGCCAAGCTCTAGCGCAAAGCTTCTCGTCTGTATCGGCAGACCCACCGCTCGGCCTACAACTGCGTGCTGCTGCCCATCGTCGATCCGCCCGGTAATCCCGCCTGTTACCGCCGCAGCGGCGAGCCAGCGGGGCCCTGACGCCAAAACCTGCCCCGACAAGCGCCCGGACGATGCCGCGATGTTGCGGGTCACGTTGACGATTGATGCCCGCTCCATAAATACGGTGTCTGCGCCGTCCTCTACGCTCTCCATGGAGAACTGCGGCTTCGTGATGCCCAGCTTCAATTGAAACGGCTTGAGGCCAGTGTAGTTGAAGCTTCCCTCCAGCACCCGCTGCGAGCTGCCAACCGAGTGGCCGAAGTCGTAGATGAAGCCGACCGAGAGCTGGTCGTAGATGTCCAGGAACCCGCCCATCTGGAACCGCCGTAGGTTGCCCCCCGCCGCCTGTCCCTGCGGCGCGCTCTCCAAGAACGAAGCCTGGTCGTACTGGCCCGTGAGGTACGGCCGGACCAAGAACCCGTCGTCGAGACGCACGTCGAGGTCGCCGGCGTGGGCAGGCCTGTTCACCAGGAGCAACGCGGCAAGACCACCCCATCGCCAAGCCATGAACGTCAGTTACGCCTGCAAGAACGGTTGCAGCACGGCCAGCAATCCATCCGGATCCTCTTCAGGGATCAGGTGGCCGCAGGGCAGGCCGTGGCCGGACACGTCGGCCGCTTCCTGCTTCCAGAGGCCCACGACGTCGAACATCTGCCCGACCGTGCCCTTCTCGCCCCAGATCGCCATGATCGGCTGCTTGAACTTCCTGCCGGTCTTGCGGTCGGCTTCCAACAGTTCGCTATCGATGCCCGCTGCCGCGCGGTAATCCTCGCAAATCCCATGCAGGCTGGCCGGTTCGCTGAAACAGCGGAGGTACTCGGCATAGGCGGCCGGCGTCACCGCACCAGGAGTCTTGCTTTGCACCGTCAGGTGGTCCGTCAAGTAGAAGCCGGGCTTGGCGCCCATCATCTCCTCGGGGAACGGGGCGGGCTGGATCTGCAGGAACCACCAGAAGTATTTGGTCGCGAACGCCTTGTCGGTCTGCGCATACATCAGGTCGGTCGGCGCGACGTCGAGCGTGACGCCACGGGTCACGGCCTCCGGGTGGTCCATCAGCATGAAATGCACCACGCGCCCGCCGCGGTCATGGCCCACGACCTGGAACGTGTCGAACCCCGTCGCGCGCATGACCTGCACTTGGTCGGCGCCCATAGCACGCTTCGAGTAATCGATGTGGTCGGGCCCGCCCTCCGGCTTGCTGCTGTCGCCGTAGCCGCGCAGGTCGGTCAGCACCACGGTAAACCGCTCGGCGAGCTTCGAGGCGACCTTGTGCCACGTGACGTGGGTCTCCGGGTGCCCGTGAATGAGCAGTAGCGGCGGCCCGTTGCCGCCGACCAGCGTGTTGATCACTGCGCCGCTGGCCACCTTGCCACGCACCTCGACCCCATCCGTCTTGATGAAGCTTTGACGGAAGCCGGGGAAGAACTGCTGGTTTGCGGTGGCCGCTGCTGCCGGCAAGGGGTCGTTCGCGCCTTGCTTTGAGGAAGCCGACGCTGTACCCGCTTCCTGCGCTTTAGACCCGGCCGTCGATCCGGCAATGGCTGTGGCAACTAAGCCAGCGCTCATAATCAGACGCCGATGCAAGTCGGGTTGATCATCATTGAAAGTATTTTGGCTGGCCATGTTTGCATACTCCTTTCTGGACAGGCACGCCGGCGCGCCTTCGGGTCAAATGGTAAACAGCTCCAACGTCGTCTCGGAGCCTTCTTCCTTGTGCAACGCGGAAGCTGCCTCGGTGACAAACATCTCCATCGTCGGGAACGTCGTCGCGTGCAACAGGTGGCCACCCTTCACGGACCCGTCTGGCAGGCCGACGCAGCCGTGGACGTGGAGGGCAGTGTTCGACGCCGGCCTCTTCGAGCGTCTCGACAATAATTTGACCTACTCGCTTTTTAGTCATGGCCTACTCACCACGAATGAGAGAGCAGCAGAGGCGAATCCTCCCGCTAATTTCGAGGTTACAAGGGCTGACCTAGTCAGCCGAATATCGTAAAATCACTCTTTTTTGGTGGCTTCGTTTTCCCGTGACCCCCTGCCCGTTACGTTGAAGGATGTCGATTTGTTACGTGTCCGTGGTCACGTCCTGGTAGTGTTGGGCGTCCGTGTGTCCCTGATCAGGCCAGCCGCATGGCAAAGTCCTGTGATCGAGCGCCTTTGGTCGGCAGCGTCAGGCAATGCCTGAAGCAGCCCCAGATCGGAACGCAACGACACTTGGGGTCGTGCTCGTTCCTTCACTGCTTAGCGCAGCCGGAGGCTTCATCGACACATTCGCATGGCTCGCCTATGGCCACGTCTTTACCAACGCACAGACCGGCAACATCATCCTCATCGGCGTGAGCGCGGCCAATAGCAACTGGATGCAGGCCTTGCGCCACCTGCCGCCGATCCTCGCGTTCTTTCCCGGTATTTACGCAGCGCAGTGGCTGCGGCAGCGAAGCGGGCCGAAGGCAGAGGCCTGGGCGCCAATCGCCGCGCTCTGCGTGGAGATCGCGGTCCTTGCAGGGATCGCTCTGTTGCCGCAGTCCATCCCGGACATGCTCGTGACATTCGCGATTGCGTTTGTCGCAGCTCTGCAAAGCTCGTGTTTCGCCAACATCGGAAAGTGGTCCTACACGTCGGTCGTGACCACGGGTAACCTGCGCACACTCGGAAAGGCGATGTTCCACGGCGTGTTTCCGGGCCACGACCCCGCCTACAAGGCCGAGGCCCGCGTTTTCGCGGTGGTATGTTCCGTCTATGCGATCTTTGCGATCCTGGGCGGGATCGTCACGACCCACTTCCACCGGTCGGCAATAGCCTGTCCCCTCATCCTACTAAGCCTTGCGCTCCTGGTCTGCCTTCACGACTTGCGAGCACGTTCGTTGAGCGGTCAGCAACTAGGCAATCCGTAAGCGTCATCCTGGACTGTACCGTTCTTTAAACCAGGGAAATCGAGACGATATCAGCTGTGGCGTGGCGGCGAGGTCTTCAGACCTACAATCGTCCCGGAACCATGGAGCCAAATCATCGTCCCGCTCGGACGCCCTTTCATAAGTTGACGGCCGCATCCCAGCACGACGCGAGCACGCGTGCAAAATCGCCATTCCGGGCCGCCGCTCTGATTTCTTTGCCGGTCACCGGCACCACCAGCGCGCGCTCGCGGCTGCCGCGCAGCATCTCTTTCGTCACAGTACCAGCAGACCCGTTCCAGGAAATCAGGAAGCCCATTGAACATCGCTGACTGCGGTTTTCAACCTTCTGCCGGAACAGCACCAGCTCGTCTTTGCCGCATTTGGCGGACCAATTCTTGCACCCGGCTAGGATCAGAGCCTCTTCCCGGTTGAAGGGGGCTGCCGTGCTACCGTTGCGAATGGAAATGTCGATTTCCTCCGTTTCGGTACGGACGCGGCCAGTGACGGTAAACCCGGGCACCCCTTCAAAATCCGGTTCCGCAAGGAGTGTCGGTTCGACCCCGACCACCCGCACCATCTTTGATAGGATACCTATAGAGGTTCATTGCACTTGGCGGGAAGCGTCTCCATCGACACGGTTTTGGGTCACCCGGGCGGTGCCTTGGGCGCGGCGGGGCCGGGTGGGTGGAGTGGGGGATCGGGCCGTAGTGGAGGCTGGTCGAAGGTCGCTCGCCCCCCTTGAGGCGCGCAGAAGCTTGCCGAAATGTCCGTTCCTAGCGTCTCCCCGCCCAAAGATATGCTGGCCGAGGCAGAGGTGAAGCATCGACTATGATCGAAGGCTGGCCCGGACACCCACCGCAAGGTGGCGGTTACCTCTGCTCCATCCGCTATGCCGGCCGGCGCGACCGCCTGTCCCGGGTGCATGTAGGCGGGAGCCTTGCGTATAACCGGGAGCGGCCGTCCTTTCGCATCCTTGAAGATCAGCGTCGGCAGCGCGGGCACGGTGCAAGCGCCCGGTCCCATGTTGCGGATAACCAACAGCGCGCCCGACTGCTGCATGCCGCTGAAGGTGCCGCCCTCCGCGTCGAAGCCAAGCGAGAGCTGGTTCGGCGCGCAGACCGGCAGGCTCGCCGTAGCACCGGCCGATGCGAGCAGCATCATCAAGATCATTGGCTTTTTCTCATTCTAAAGCCGCGAGGTCGGGGCTTGTTGGGCGAGCGCCGGTATTAGCGCGACAGACGGACGGCTATACGGTGGCGCACGCCTTGCCAATGCAGCTAATCGAGATTGAGAATAGTGGCGCTACGCTCCTCAGTGATCCTCGGACAGCAGTTCAATGTAACGTTGCGCCGAGTGCTCGATTGCAGCGCTGCCGTCGTGGGTGATTTGTCGCCCAACGTTGAACCCGTAGACGCGGTCCACGCGCCAATGTTTTAGGGCGTCGGCGATCCGCCTGACGGTTGTCGCGGATAGTGGGATCATGTTTGGATAGCTCCACATGAAAGTCACGCGACTTGGGTCCGCTACGACCTGCACCGTATCGCCCGTCAGCAGCACACCTTCTCTGTTCGCGCCCGTCGTCCAGTACATCGCAGCGGAGCCGGGAAAGTGCCCTCCAAGCCTGATCAGCGTCAGGTCGTCACCGAGAATGAGCCTATCACCCTCCCAGAATTGCATCGCCGGATCTGGCCTCATCACCCACCGCTGGTCTGCGGCATGGAGATGAACGGGACAGCGGAACGCCGAAGCCCAATCCTGGCAGCGCGTATAGTAGTGAGGATGGGAGACGGCGATACCTGCCAGTCCGCCCAGCCCTTTGATCAACTCGATGGTCGCCTCGTCGATTAATGCGATGCAATCCCACAAGTAGTTTCCTCCCGGTGTCTGAATCAACAACGCTCGCTGTCCAATCGCGAAGTCGGGCTGCGTGTGGATCTCGAACAGGTTGGGCTCGAGCTGCCGCCAGGCGTTGACGTGCTCAGCGCTTAACGCGTTGGGGGTCGTCCAGGCTTGACCGGTGCGCGGCACATACTGCCGGTCGTCCTCGCATATCGGGCAACAAGCCGGGGAGGACGGCGAATTGGGGAAGGACGTGCCACACTCCTTGCAGATATGGACAGGCATTTCCGTGCGCTCCAATCTCAGCCTTGAGGCTCTGTCCTAGATCAGCCTCGCGTGCGCCAATGCCGCGTCCACCGCAGCCCGGCTCGCCTCGCTCGGCCAGGTCATCGGCTGGCGGAGCGTCTCCGGAAAGCCGGGCCTGACGCGAGTGAGCGCGTATTTGACGGGACCGGGCGAGGCGTCGGTGAACAGCGCGGCGTGGAGCGGGAAGAGCAGATCCTGGAATTCGAGCGCCGTGGCATAGTCGCCGGCTCGGCACGCCGCCTGAAACTTCGCGCAGAGCCCCGGCGCCACGTTGGCTGTCACGGATATACAGCCGACGCCTCCCATCGCGTTGAATGCCAGCGCCATGTCGTCGTTGCCGGTGAGCTGATGGAAGCCGGAACCCAAGCTCGCTCGGTGCTCCGACACACGGGCGAGCATGCCGCTCGAATCCTTGATCCCGACGAAAACGTCCGGGAACTCGCTCACGATCCGGGCGAGTGTCGCGGGCTGGATGTCGGTGACGGTTCGGGTGGGCACGTTGTAGAGGATGATCGGCAGCTCGGCCCGGCGCGCGAGCGTGGCGAAGTGTTGGTAGAGGCCGTCCTGGCTCGGGCGGTTATAGTAGGGTGCGACCATCAACGCCGCGTCGGCTCCGGCTTCCTTGGCTGCCCGGAGATTTTGGATCGAGACGCGCGTGTCGTTCGAGCCCGCTCCAGCGATAACTGGCACGCGCCCCTTCGCCTGATCGACGCACACGCGCACCGCTCCGAAATGCTCCTCTATGGTGAGGGTCGCGGCCTCGCCCGTGGTGCCGCAAGCGACCAGCGCCGATGAGCCTTCGGCGATTTGCCATTCGATGAATGCGCGATACGCTCTCTCGTCGAACGCGCCGTCTGCGGTGAGCGGCGTGACCAACGCCGTGATCGATCCGGAAAACATCATGGCCTCCGCGAGATGCCGTTTCGTCTCAGCCGAACATCTTGATCGCGGTACGCGCAACGCACTCACCGTGGTAACGCGCGCCGTCGAGTTCGATTGCCGAAGGTTGGCGTGAACCGTCCCCGCCAGCAATCGTGGTCGCGCCATATGGCGATCCCCCCACGATTTCATCCAGCGACGTCATCTCCTTGAAGCTATACGGCAGGCCGACGATGACCATGCCGAAATGCAGGAGGTTGGTGATAATCGACATCAGCGTTGTCTCTTGGCCGCCATGCTGAGTAGCGGTAGACGTGAACGCTGCCCCGACCTTGCCTTCAAGAGCACCGCGCTGCCACAAGCTCCCGGTTTGATCGAGGAACGCTGCGATCTGCGAAGATACCCGGCCGTAGCGCGTCCCGGTGCCCAGCACGATCGCATCATAGGCCTCAAGCTCGCTGACCGACGCTACTGGCGCATCCTGATCAAGCTTGAA
>JAABUQ010007650.1_pt1 | contig 15561 bp, 8 predicted proteins | sample 5560001 | NCBI WGS metagenome assembly JAABUQ01 (sample SAMN10711888, study PRJNA513371) | rock metagenome | isolation source: Antarctica rocks | place: Antarctica: Victoria Land, Finger Mt nord | collected 2015-12-18 | reverse complement strand
ATACGCCGTGGACGGTGGCACGTTGGTGTTTATGAGCCGCAGCTCCGACACCGGCGTCTGGCAAGGTAGTCTCGACACCACCAAGATGTCTTCCGGTTCACACAGTGTCGACGTCGTGGCATTTGGAAATGGCGCGGCAGCCGACTGGGATCGGGCCTGGAATGTTCAGGTGACGAATAGCCGCACCCCCGCTACCGCCACGCCGACGCCGTCGCCAGGCTTCGGACCACCGTCGATCACGATTGGCAGTCCGCTGAGCAACCAGAGCTACAGCGGCACGATCACGGTTCAGGCGCTCGTCACCAACGCGGCCAGCGTAGCCTACGTGGTGGATGGCGGCGCACAGGTGCCAATGAGCTTCAACTCGGGCGCCGGCGTCTGGCAAGCCAACCTGGATACCAGTGGGCTGAGGAACGGCACGCACACCGTCGACGTGATCAACACTGGTGGCAATGGCGCGAGCGTCAAAGATCGGGCCTGGAACGTCGGCACCAACAACACGATCACGCCGCCGCCACCAGCACCGACCGTCTCGAGCACGCCCACGACGACGCCGGTTCCGACCGGTGGCAGAGCCTGGGGAGTCAATTATGCGGGCGCGGAGTTCAACCCCTCAGTCGTGGGCACGCTCGGAACCGATTACGTCTATCCAGCCGATAGCTCGCGCAACTCCTATTTCGCTAGCAAGGGTCTGCGCCTGGCGCGTCTGCCCATCACCTGGGAACGCCTTCAGCGAGAGGCCTACGCTCCACTCTCAGCCAACGACGTGGCTGGCATCCGATCGGTCCTCGACACCTCCGCCGCGGCTGGCCAGAAGGTCATCATCGACCTGCACAACTACGGGCGCTACTACGGGTCCCCGCTCACCGTTGCGGACGCCCCCAAACTTGCCAATTTCTGGCAGCAGCTGGCCGCGGCCCTGCGCGGCCACCCGGGCCTGTATGGCTACGAGCTGATGGACGAACCCCACGATCTGCCCGACGGCGGCGTGGGCTGGGCTGCCATCGCCCAGTTCGCCGCCAATGGCGTCCGACAATCGGATACCAGCGCCTGGGTGCTGGTGCCTGGCTATGGCTGGCAGACCACCACCTTCTGGGCCAGCGACAACCCCACACTCGCCGTCCAGGACAGCGCCAACCATCTGCAGTACGCCGCCCACCTCTACTTCGACAGTGACTTCACGGGTTTCTACAGCAAGAGCTATGACGCTGACGGAGCGTACCCGACCATCGGCGTCGACCGGGTCCAGCCGTTCCTCGCCTGGCTGGCGAGCCACAATGCCAGGGGCATGCTGACCGAGTACGGCATCCCCAACACCGACTCGCACTGGCTGACCGTGCTGGATGGCTTCCTGAACGCCATTTCCAGTAACCCCAACATCACCGGCGGAACGTATTGGGCGGCTGGTCCCTGGTGGGGCAGCTATCCGCTCTCGGTGGAGCCTAACAATGGCCTCGACCAGGCCCAGATGACGGTTCTGACCAGGTACGCCTGGAGGTAGTACCGACGGCCGGCTTGCCCGATACCCGCGGCGGTCTCCGGCGCCAGACGGAGCAGACATAACGGCGTGAAGGATTTTCGATGCCGCATCTGTTCAATCGCTTCTTTCCCTCCACCCGATTCCGATCCACGCTCAGGACACGACTGGGCGCGCTCACGCTGGTCGGGTTGGTGGGCTTCAGCGTGAACCTCTCGGCTGGGCCGATGTCAGTCATGGCTGCGCCCGCGGCGTCCGTACGCATCCAAAATCCCCTGTCGAATCAGACCTACAGCGGCGTTATGAACGTGCAGGCGAGTGCGACCAACCCCCACAGGGTCAGCTACGCGATCGACGGCGGTACGGAGCGGCCGTTGAGCTACGACGCCGGCGCGATGGCGTGGACGGGCAGCTTCGACACGCGCACGCTGGTAGACGGCGCGCACAACCTGGATGTCGTCAACCACGGCGCCGACGGCACGACGACAGCTGACCGAGCCTGGAGCATCCGAGTGCGCAATGCTGCTGCGCCACCGATCGCCATAGCCAACCCGCTTTCCAACCAGCACTTCGCGGGGGCAATTCAAATCCAGGCACGCGGCACGGGATTCGAGAGTGTCGCGTACACAGTCGACGGGGGTATGGCGGTGCCTATGAGCTATCAGGCGACCGCGCAGCTGTGGTCCGCGGCGCTGAATAGCACACAAGTCTCGAGCGGCAGCCACAACGTCGACGTGGTTGGCACCACCAGCACTGGTGGCGTCAGCACCGATCGCGCCTGGAGCGTCGTGTTCGCCGCTCTGCCCTCGTCCACGCCCCAACCGACCCCGGTCCGGCAATCCAGCCCAACCCCGTCACCCACGCTCCAGGCCAGCCCGCCTCGACCTACCAGCCAGGTTACACTTACGCCCGTGCCTATCGTCGCCGACCCGCCGAGCATCGTCATTCAGAACCCGCTCAGCAACGGCACGTACGCTGGCTCGGTCGTCGTGCAGGCGAGTGCCACGAACGCTCGCAGGGTCAGCTATGACATCGACGGTGGCCCAGGCACGACCATGACTCGCGACCCCGCGACGGGCCTCTGGAGCGCCGCTCTGGATTCGCGAACGCTGACCAACGGCCGCCACAATGTAACCGTGAGTGCCACCGACGGCAGCAACCGGCCCGTGCCCGACAGGGCCTGGAACGTGGAATTCGTGAACTCCGTGGTGGCGACGCCCGTTTCTTCGAGCGCATACGTCTTCGGATTGATTGGTGACGATACGAACCCTGCGACGCTCTCCACCGAGCTCGCAGCCGGAGTCCGCGCGAAGATCGTGCGCTTGAGCTGGAAGGATTATCTGCCCGACCAGAGCTCAACAAATGCAACCTACATCAGCGCCAAGAGGGCCCAGCTGGCACAGCTTCGTCAGGCCGGACTCGGGGTCATTCTGGACCTGGGTTTGCAGGACACGCCGAGCTGGGTCCACCAGAACTTTCCGGACAGCTACTACGTCAATCAGTACGGGGAGCGCTACGGCGATCCGGCACAGCCCGACCAGGGTGATGCCAATCTCGTCTTCAATCCGGCCATCCGGTTGGCAGCTGCCGACTACTTAGGGCGTGTCTTCGCAGACCTGGGCACCGACTTCCAGGCGGTGCGCCTGGGTGGCGGACGGTGGGGCGAGCTGACGTATCCTCCGGCTAGCTACAACGGACGCGCCAACACGTACTGGGCGTTCGACACGAATGCGCAGCGCCTGTCGCCGGTGCCGGCCTGGCGACCAGGACAGGCACAACCGAACTCCGAGGCGCGCGCGTTCGCGAATGCGTACATGGACTCGCTCGTCGACTACCAGAACTGGCAGGTAGCCACCGTTCGACGCGCATACACTGGCTCGCTGATGATGCTCTACCCTAGCTGGGGTATTCGGCCTGGAGAACTCGACGCCGCCGTCGCGGGCAGCCTCTCTGGCAGCTCATCGGCCGAAATCAATGGCGAGGTCCAGCGCGGATTCGACGTCGCCCGACAGATCCACGCGCTGAGCGATCCGGGCGTCGTCGTCACGACCACCTGGCTAGATGCGGACGCAAGCCAGGACGCTGGCGCCGATCCGCGGTACTGGAGTCCAATCAAGTACCTGTCAAGCCTGGCTGGGGCGCATCCCGCCAGCCTTCGGAAATTCGGCGAGAACACCGGGCAGGGGACAACCGCCTCGCTTGGCCTAGCCGCCGCACAGATGCAACGCTTCAACCTCATGGGCATGGCGTGGTTCACGGAGAGCGAGCTCCTGGGCGGGCGATATGCGACGCTGGCGGATTACGCCGCGGTGGTGGGTTCAGCGCTGTAGTCCGGCCGCGGCCGCCAGCTCGTCGGCGTAGCGCTGTCGAAAGAAGCTGGATTGATCGCGATCCCAGTAGTGGTGGGCCTCGTACCGAATTCCACCTGTGGGATCCTGAATCCAGGCCACGGGATGCTGCTCGACCCAGTCCTGCGCGCGAGACCACCCGTACCCGGAGACCATGATCAACTTGCGGTCACCCGTACTCCGAATAGCGTCGACCGCCCTCTGCGATGCGGATTGCCAGAGCTCGGCCGGCTGCCGTTCGCGGCCCTGACTGAAGTCGTCAACTGCCACCCAGGCGGCGCCGTTGACGTCGTTGGCGTAGACCTGCAAACCAGCGGCGCGCGCGTCACGCAGCGCCACTGCCTCGAATCTCCCGGTAACCAGAGTCCAGCCCCCACGAACCAGACCAATGCTAGCCTGTGCGTCGCTCGCGAGACCCGCACCGTAGACGAACAAGCGTGCCTGCCATTGCGTGCCAGGCGCATCCGGTGGCAGATACACCCAGATCCCAAGACTGTCGCCCAGGACGCCAGGGTCGTGCGTCTGACCGATCGCCAGACCGTTGTCGTTGATGCGGAGGTGTCCGTAGGACGGTGACGTGGTGAACGTCTTGCTGATCTTGAGCGCTCGCCGGCCTGAGTGCGCTGGGGTATCCGCCAAGGTCAACACCTCGGCGCCACCCGCATCGGCTTCCCAGCGTTGTGGACCCTCCTCCCAGGTCTCGTACGTCCTGGTGGCCGCGTACTGCGCAGGCAGATCGGCCGGCTCGTTCATGAGCCCGTAGGCGAGGACGTGCTCATCCCGACCGAACTGAGCGCTCAAGCGCTGCCACACATCCGCCAGATGCTCCGTCGTCACCTCTGGTGAGCCAATCGGCCGGCGCACGCCTTGCGTACCGTCGAACAGGTAATACGCCCCGTAGTTGTGCAGGTCGAGCACAACCTTGAGTCCGGCCGAGCCGGCTCGTCTTACTACGTCGCTGAGTCGTGAAAGCTCGTCGCGATCCAGCGGTTGACCCAGGGCCGGTTGAAGCCGCTCCCAGCGAAAGTCGATCCGCGTCAGGCGCACACCCCGACCGGCCAAGTACTCGAATGTCGGCTGACTATCGTAGTGGTACTGCTGGTCGTACGTGCCGGGGTTTGCATTGGAGAAAGAACTGGTGGGCTCGACGGTGGCCGACGAAAAGGACCCGCCGGCGACGTTCAGGCCCCGCTGATAACGAGCGCTGCTCGGGTGTCGTTCCAGGACCGCTGCCTGAACGTTTGGGGTATCGATTGGTGCCCCATCCGTTTGCGGATAATAGGCAGCGAGCTTGTAGCTGCGGTCCCACCACTCGCCGGTGGCCCAGGCCGTCACCCACAGGCCGGCGCGGTCTGCTTCTGCAAACCACGTTCCTGCAAGCGCATTCCATGCGGCGGCATCACCTTCCGAATCATCTGGCCAGCCTACCTCGCCGATGAAACCACCAACCTTGTTCGCTTCGAGCCAGCGCGTGAAGGACCGGAGCTCGGCAAGTACCGCGGTTGCCAGCGGGTCCAGATGTTCGCCCTGGCGAGCTTGAATGGTCGCCACTAGCGCCGCGGCGGACGGCACTGCCAGCGCCAGCAGCATGAGCGCATGGCGGCGGCTCACTCGCGGCAGCCTACCGCGGGTGAGCTCAGCGGCCGGTTGTGTCGGCCCCGGCGCTTGTCGCGTCACCATTGGACGGAGCACTCCACCAACCAGCAGGCAGCCGCACGAGTTGCAGAGTGCCGTTGGTAGGACCTTGAAATGAGAAGACAACCTGCCCGGAGTCCCTGAGCCAGGCAAACATCTCCGGCGAGCCGATAGCGTAGCCCGTGGCGACTTGCCGAGTACTGATGAGCACGTACTCCGCTCGATGAGCGCGCAGAGCATCGATGCTGGACCATAGCCCGGTGGTGTACTCGTCCAGGAGAAACTCGGCTGGTTCGGTCGTCGCGCCGATTGGCACACGCTGCGCGACATTGGCCAACAGGTACGCCCGAACGCGTTCGTAGCCGTTATCGGGCGTGAAGTGGGCTCGGGTCCAGAGGAACCCCGTCCACACGACGAATAGACCGGCCAAGGTGAGCTCGGCTACCCGGATCGCCGTCCCCAGCCGGTGTGAGGACCACAGCTGGGCCGCGGCTGCCGACAGCGCGAGCATGATGGGCACCACCAGGTAGTAGAAGAACTGCTCTTCGAGCGTCCCGAACCCGGCGCAGTAAACAACGAGCACGTAGGCGCAAGCTGTCCAGATCCCGACCAGCCGACGATCGGGAGAGGGGCTCCGCAGCAGGATCAGCAGAGCAATGCCGCCGAGGGCGATAAGCGCGTACGTCGTGCCGAACTGATCGAGATTGGCGATTACCGCCTGAAGGAAGGAAGGACCACCTGACCGAAAACCGGTGATCTTGACCACTCCGGTGAGACGAGCCAGGCCGCCCAGTTTGCCAGCCGCGAAGGCTGGCCCGTCGCCACTCAGCCACACCAGAACCGGATACGGCAGATAGGTCAGCACCGCCACGCTCCCGACCAGCAGAGCCGACCGACGGGTGAGACACCAGCCGAGAACCCAGCACACCCCCAGCGGCAGCAGAGTCACGAAGGCCGTCATGTCTTTGGTCAGCAGGGCAAGGCCGAACAGGACTCCGCTGCCGACGATCTGCAGCGCGCGCGGCCGCAGGCGCGGGCCGTCGGTGGGGAGGATGAGCACCGCGAAGCCAGCCACCACCCAGAACACCGCCGAAGTTTCCAGAAAGGTCCGGCTGTTCATCCGTACCACGAACGGATCCAGTGCGAACAGAAACCCAGCTCCGACGGCCGCTCGCCAGCCCCCGATCCGCCAGCCCAGCACGACCAACAGCGCCGCTGTGAATCCAGCGAGTGCGACGTTGACGCTGCGTGCGGCATAAATCTGCGCAATGAGGTCACCACCGGGCTGCCACAGCTTCAAGAAGGCGCCTTCGACAAAGAAATAGGCTGGCGGGTGCAGGTAAAACGGCTGCCCGTACAGTTGCACAGACAGGTGCTCGGCAACGCTCTGCGACAGGCGCAGGTAGGAGATCTCGTCGACGTGAACCTCCCAGGACTGGCTAAGATGCGTTGCCCGCGCCAGAACAGTCAACATCGCGCTGACCAGAGCCAGGCCGATGGCCAATCTGCCGATCGCTGACCGCGGTTCCTCAACAGCACGCGGTGAGGCTGGGTGGGCCCATCTGCCAGGCGCGCCCCAGTGGATCGGCCGAATCGACGTGGTCACGGTGGGGCGTGTCGCGAGTCGGCGCGGCGCTCATACCACGCCTCCTGGCGCGTCGCGATGAGGTCCCAGTCGTAGCGCCTGGCCCACGCCCGACCCATTGTCCCGCGACGTGCCGCTTCTGCAGGATCGCGCAGCAGGTCCACGACGTGCTGAGCGAACGCCTCTACGTCGAAGGCTGGGGCCAGACAGGCACCGCCCCCACCCGCCACTTCAGCCAGCGGGCCGACGTCAAAAGCAACGACAGGCGCGCCCGCGGCCTGGGCCTCCACAGCCACCATTCCAAAGGTCTCGAATCGCGAAGGCATGAGCACGGCGTACGCCGCCGCGAGTAGACCATACTTGGTCGGACCCTCTACGCGACCGACGAACTGAATCCAATCGGTGAGCTTACGATCGGCTGCAAGGCGCTGCATGGCCTGGCGGTCGGGTCCATCGCCAGCGACGAGCAGCGGCGGCGTCTCAGATCCAAGCTGACGGCGTATGCCGGCATACGCGTCGATGAGCAAGTCGCCACCCTTCTGCCCGAGGTCGAGTCGCCCGAGGAACAGGAGGTGACGAGCCGACGCTGGCGGGGTGTCGAAAGCCTCGGCGGGCACACCATTCGGGATGGTGACGACGGCCGCTCGCGGACGGGTCCGACGGATCGACTGGGCGAGCCAATCCGAGACGGCGATGAAGTTGTCATACAAACGCAGTCCCGAGCGCTCGACCCAGTCGAACGGAAGTCCGTATTTGGCCCGCATCTGGCGTGCGAACAGCCACTGAACGGACGCAACCACCGGTCGGCGGGTGAAGATCGGTGCACCTCCGACGCTGAAGGGTGCACTGAAGTCTTCGACGAGGAGATCGTAACGCGCGCGTGTAACTACCGCGCCAAGTAACGCGAAATATGCCAGACGGTCGATCTTGCCCCCGGTGCGCGGCCCGATAGGCAGCCAGCGCACGCCTTCTTCGACGCGCGGTCGGGCACCGGGATACCCCGCCACCACGACCGTGATGTCATGGCGGGCAGCCAGTCGAGAGTTGATTTCCCGAGTTCGTATCGCGCCGCCCCCGCTGCCGGGTTGGCGCGGGTCCTCATAGCCGAGGTGAACGATTCGCATGTGACCCCGGCACGGCTCAGACGGAGCCGGACTGGGTCGCGTTGCCTGGCCGCCATGCAAAGCCGAGGCGCAAAGGAAGGACCGGCACACTCCGGACATACACGGTGCCTAGTGCAAGCAGGGCGACTGAACAGGCTACGACCGCGACAACGGCTGCACCGTAGGCGTGCCAGCGCGAGACGACGACCGACAGCGCCAGCACTTCCAACCCAACCACAGAGAGCAGCACGCGCGCCGGCACGCTGCCACGACCAACCGCCTGGAATGCGGCCGAGAGCAGAGCGACGACCAGGAGCGCTGCGCGAGCGAGCCCGAGCGGTCGCAACAGTTCGACGGTCGGAGCGAAGCTGGCTGGAAAGAGCGTGCCCACCGCCAGGCCGGGGACGGCTATCAAGAGAAGCTCGATCGGCAACACGAGCAGCACGATCAACCGAAAGCCGGAGCCGATCACCTCGCCCGTGCTTTCGAGCCGTCCTGCCCGGGCCAGGCGCGCGAACAGGAGCGGCACGATGGCCGACGTCACCAGGTAACACGGCAGATTCGCGAGCATCGTGCCTGCCTGGTAATAGCCAGCCAGCGCCCGCTCCTCGGATGCGAACAGCTTTACGGCCAACAGGTCGACATTCAGCAACAACGCAAATGCAAGCAACGCTCCGAAGAGGGGGGCAGCCGCGCCCAATCGGGGCAACTCCAACGACCTCCCAGCCGCCTGACGCCGAAGGACTTCACGGGTGAGCCACACGCCCAGGCCGGCAGCAGCCGCTCCACCCAGGACGAACCCTGCCAGCGCTCCCAGCACACCGTGCCCCAGCAGGATCAGCGCGAGCCCTGCAACGGTCTTGCCGGCGACTTCGCTGACCTGGATCGCGGCTACAGCCCAGAAGCGCTCCACGCCCTGCAGCGCTCCGCGTGCGACAGTCGAGACGGCTATACACAGCAGCGACAGGCACACCACCAGGACAATCGACGGCTGTTCGAGTCCGGCCTGGAAAGGCCCGGCAACAAAAAACAGCACGACCACCCCACCGAGGCACGCCGCCAGGCCGACGTTCGCTACGAACGCGCCACGCACCAACCCCGCGCGGGCGTGGGCCGGTGCGCGAGCAATTTCTCGAGTGAGGGACCACGGGATGCCGGTTTCGAGGATTAGCCCGCCGATGAGTACCAGGGTCTGGGCAAAGGCCAGCAGCCCGAAGTCGGCTGGTCCGAGCAGCCAACCGGCGGCTAGCCCGAAAACGTAGTTGAGCAGGCTTGTCGAGGCGAACGACGCCACGAGCACCAGTCGTCGCGCGGTGGCTAGCGCCGCGCTGAGCAGACTCATGCGCTGGCTGCCTCCAACGCGGGCTCGTCCGCGGCGAAAGCCCCGCTCGAGGTGAGAATGGCCAGAGTTTGCGCTGCGCACTGGTCCCAATCGAACCGCGCAGCCCAGACGACAGCGCTGGCGGCGCAGCGAGCCCGCAGATCGTGATCCCGAAGCAGGAGCCCGATGGCCGAGGTAAACGCTCCATCGTCGGCTGCGAGCAGGCCGGTTTGCCCGTGTCGGATGGCCGAGCGCAGCCCCGGCACGTCGTACGCGACGGCCGGGCAGCCCTGCGCGTTCGCCTCGATCACCGAGAGCCCCCAGCCTTCATACTTGGACGGCGTAGCGAACAGGGCTGCCGAGCGCAGGAGCTCCGCCTTTGCGGTTTCGTCGACAAAGCCGTGCAGAGTCACGTGTGATCGTAAGCCGAGCTCGTCCACGATGGTCAGCAAATCCTCGCGACCGTCGCCGTCGCCAGCAACGTCAAGGTGAATCGACGGGAACTCTGCCCGCAAACTGGCAACACTCCGCACGAGTCGCTCAAGACGTTTGTAGCGCTTGAGCCGGCCAACATAGACTATGCGATCCTGGTCGCGCGATTCGGGCGCGGGCGGCGGAAGTGATGGCCCAACCACGCCGTTATACACGACGCGGATTTGCTCAGCTGCCACGCCCGAGTCGACGAGCGCGTCACGAGTCGTGGGGGAAACGGCGATGATGGCGTTGTTGCGATACACCCACGGCACGATATGGCGTTCGATGAAGCGGCCTACGACCGCGATCGGCCACGGGAACTCACTGAACCACTGGCCGTCGTGCACGTGATGGACCAGAAGTGTCACCGGCCGTCGACTCACCAGCTGGGTGAAGAAAGGCAATCCATTAGCCACGTCGAGGATGACGTCGAATTCGCGCGAGTGGAGCAGCACGAACAGCAATGCAGCCAGGTATACGGTGAAGCGGCCGCCCACGCGGCGGACCTCCACGCCATCAACAGTCTCATCCTGATCAGGTGCGTACCGCCGGCCAGGGTCAGCGGTGAACACCGTGACGCTGTGCCCGTCACGCGCCCAGCGACGGGCCTGCTCGAACAGATTGGCTTCCGCTCCGCCAGCCTGGGGATGGCGGAGGCAGCGCCAGTTACAGGCCAGAATGCGCAAGGGTTGGTTCATAAACCGCATCTCCAGGAGCACCCGCCGGGCGGCTGTGCAGAATTGGAACCTGGCGGCTGGTCACCATGCCGCGGCGCGCCATCCGCCACAACGACGGGACTACGTCGCACAGCGTGGGCAGGAAGCGGAGTCGCGAGCCCGGCTGGTCGGCCCACTGGACCGGGTACTGGCCGACACGCAACCCGAGATCGCGAGAGGTCAACAACAGGTCGAGGTCAAAGGTCCAGTGGCGCTCACGCACCAACGCCGCCAAACGTGAGGCGGCCTCCGGCCGAAGCGCCTTCGCGCCACACTGTGTGTCGGCGTAAGGCAACCCGAAGAGCAGTTGCGCGGTCCAGACGAATGCTTGACCGAACACCCGTCGGCGGAATGGCTGTTGGCGGGTGATCACGCTGCCGGGCATGCGCCGCGAGCCGATCACCACGTCGTACTCGTCGGTACGCTCCGCGAGCTCGACAATGGAGTGCGGGGCCGTCGCGGCGTCGGCGTCGGTGAAGGCCATGGCTCGGCCACGAGCGTGGCGGAAACCCTCCAGCACCGCGCCACCTTTGCCGATGGCTTCGGGTATCTCAATCAAGCTGACTTGCGGGAAGTGGCGGCCACTGTCTCGCGCGACGTCGGCGGTGCGGTCGCTGGAGCCGTTGGAGACGACGATGATTTCGAATCCTTCGTCGCCATAGGCTCGACGCAGCTCCTGGCTATACACCTCCAGGGTCGCCGCGAGGCGCTTCTCCTCGTTGTGCGCGGGTACGATCAGCGACAGCTGGATCAAGGCAGTAGCCCCTGATCCCACTTCAAGATGGTTTCGCCAGCCCATAAATTTGTCATGCCTCCGTCGATTAGCGCGGTTGCGAACCATCCCCAGTTCTGGTCGTAGTAGTTGTTGACATCGCCCCAGGCGGCGGTCGTTCCGTCATTGCTGTACGACCGCAGAACCTTGTCGGCGAAGACGCTCTGGGCCAGACTCTGGTCCTGGGCGACCAGCACGCCCGCCAGCGTTGTGGCATACATGGAGGTCGATTCGTAGTCCGCGACCGGAGTACCGTCCGGCGCATACGTGGCGGCAAGGCTATGCGTCCTGGCGAGCTCGCGATAGGGCAGGTCGATTCCATTCAAAGCTTGCCTGGCCCGGTTGTCGCGGAACCAGAGCCAATCCAGTGCCAGCCGCCAGGGCAGCCGACTGGCGTCGTATCCGAACAGGGCCCAGTCTGCCCCGAGCGCGTCAGCCGGTTTCAACTCTCCGGTGGTCGCGTCGAGGGCCAGCCAGTTGGGGACCACACCACCTGCCCCGCCAAAGTCGGGGCTGGCGTGGATTCGACCCAGAAGGTCGTAACTGGAGTCCACCAGGCCCAGCCAGGTGTGACCCGCATCTGCTTCGGCAAAGATGCGGTAGGCATACGGCGCGAAGTAGGAAGGGTTGATGACGGGGTCGGGCACCTTCGTCGACAGGTTGCCGCCGGCCCAGCTTCCCCCGGTGACGACACGCTGGTCGGCGACCATGGCGGTCTCCAGACTCCAGATGTCGTTCAGGCCGCGCACGGCTTCGGTCTGGTACGCGGGCTCGGCCCAGCGCCGCGACGCGAACAGCAGCGCGAGCGCCGTGTCCTGATCGGCGTCGGTCGCGGAATTCAGGTCCAGTACGGCGGACGTCCCGTCCCCGGTAGGCCCGTACGCCCAGGCCAGCAGTGCATCGGTCGGCCGCACCTGGAGATGGGCTTTGGTCCAACTCCAGATCTGGTCGAACGCTGGCCGGTCGTCCACGTAGACGGCGCGCAAGAGTGCGTACGACTGCGCCTCCGACGTGGTCAACCCGGTGAGGGGGTCGACCACCTGACCGTCGTGCAGGTAGTGTGCCTTGTACGTTGCCCAGGTGTCGGTGAGAAAGGTATCGCTGGCGGCCGCCTGCTGGCGGAGTTTGCGCACCCGCAGGATCCGCACGGACCAGCCGTCCGAAAAGAAGGTGCGGATTTCGTCGGCATTGGCGAGCGCGTCTGGCAGAATCGGCAAATCGCGGCTGGCCATGTCCGCTTCGACGCTCGGGCTCACGGCCAGGTAGTCGACGTTGCGCCAGTCCGCGTGGAGCACTCCGTCGCGGACGGACGGATCCGAAACACCCGGCCAGTAGTAGTGAGCATTGGCAAAGGGGGAGCCACCGGTGGTCGCCGGGTCACGCATCTCCACCCATGCGTACGAATCCATCAAGATGGTGCTGTCGTGAGGCAAATTGCGGATCATCCAGGTCGCGGCGGCGTCCTGCGCCACCGTTGGCTTCTGGGAGAAGTCGGGCAGGTTGGCCTTCACGACTCCGTCGACGCGCAGGAACGCGAACACGAGGATCGCTGCTGCAGCAACGCGGCCGAATGGTCGCCAGAGCTTGCCGAGGACCTGCGCGCCATACCCTTGGACGACGCCCAGCACGATCGACAGCAGGGCCAGGACCGGGATGATGTAGTAGTACAGAACCACTCCACCTCGAGCGAGGAAGAGCAGGAACGACAACGCCAGGAGCGCAATAGCAGAGACCACAGGCAGGGAGCGCACGAGTACCAGTGCCAGAACCGCGCCGACGATGCCGCCCACGATCAAAACTGGATCGGCTTGCCACCACTGATCGAACAACTGACGGAAGTTCCCCGTCGCCGAAAACACGGACCCGCCGCCAGCGCGCGACATTTGCCAGGCGTAGGTGTCGAGCAGGCTCACGTGCGGAAACACCGAGCTCCAAAACAGGCCAGGTGACAGCAGCTCGTCCTTCAGGAAAGCCAACAGCATGAACAGCGATACCATCGACACCGTCGTAGCCGCCCACAGCGCCACCGCGAACCGCCGATGCGACGCGTGCGCCGCGACAGCCACAACCACCAGCATCGCCGGCAGGAATATGGCCATGACTTCCTTGGTCCAGAAGGCGAGGCCGAACATAAATGCGCTCAGCAACACTCGCGCCAGACTCCGACTGGCGCCAAGGACACACCACAGCGAAAGCAGCAGCCAGAACGTGGCGATGTTGTCGAGCCACACCTGCCGGTGGAGTGCCGTGCCGAGCGGGGACACGGCGAACAGGACTCCAGCGCAGACTCCACCAGCCAGGCTGCCAGACAGACGCCGCACGATGAGCAGGATCATCAGGGTGGAGCCGAGCGTAACGACCACCATCAGGGCCCGCGCTGTGGTGATGCTGTTGCCAAATGCAGTGAAGCCGCCGACGAGTTGGGCCCATACTCCGATGATCAGCCAGCCCAGCGGCGGGTGGTCGTAGTTGTAGGTGTAGTAGGAGAGCTTGCCCTCTTGAAACATGGACCAGGCAGACCCGACGTAGGTGCCTTCGTCTGATTCGTAGTGGGGCGAGCCCGCCAGGTTGAGACCAGTCGCGACGCCCGCAACGATCAGAACGCAGGCGATGGCGAGGACCAGCGGGACGACGCGCAGCCAGGGCCAAAAGCGACGGCGCCGCGGCGCACGGACGGTCGGATCGGCGTCGGTGACTCGCGCCAGAGTGCTGCTGACGTCCTGGCTGACGGCCACCGGAGCGTCATCGAGCAGAACACTACGCGGCATCGACAGCGCGCTCCTGAGCCACGGCAAGCTCTACGGCCCGCACCGAGTTGTGCGCCGGACGCAACATGCCCGCATCGCGGTGGGCACCGGTATGCTCCGTCTTCTCCCAGTTGGTGGCGCCACGTAGCACGCGGTACACGGCCCGCAATGCTCCGATACCCAGCAAGAGCTGATACGGCAGGAAACCGGCTGTGAACACCAGAATGTCGCGCGGTGTAAGGCGGAGCTGGTAATTGCTTGCGAACTCGAGTAGGCCCACCAGGCTGAACAGGAACTGGAAGCCGAGCGCGTAGAGCGGCAGGAATGACAGCATTGCCACCGGCACGGGCGCCTTGGCGACAACAATCATCGCCAGCGAAACGGGCCAGAGCAGTCCGATGGCAGCCTGCATGAAGGGATGGCCGAGGGTATAAATCGCCAGCAAGCGCTGGTTGAAGGACGGCAGATGGGACCAGGCACCCTTGCCCAGTACCTGAAGGAAGCCCTGATTCCAGCGGGTCCGTTGTTTGACGAAGCTGCTCAGCGTCGGCGGAGTCTCTTCACGCGTGGCATGCTCGGCGTCGTAGGTGATGGCGATACGCTCGCCCAGGACGCTCAGCCGGATTCCGATATCCGCATCCTCGGTCAAACAGTGCTCGTCCCAGCCGCCAGCCCGCTCGATCAGGTGGCGGCCCATGAACACGGTGTTGCCGCCCAGCGGCACCATCCCGACTTCAGCGTGGAAGTGGAGGCGCGACCTGAACCAGAAGAAATATTCGAGCACGTTGTGGACGGCGTACCAGTGCGAGCTGAAGTCCATCAGCTGCACTCCTGCTTGAACGATGGACGCCCCGCTCCGCAGCATAATTGTGTTGACGATCTGGAAAATGTCTGGATGAACGTCATCCTCGGCGTCGAAGATCGTCACCACCTCGTGCGTGCTGGCGCGCAGTCCGACGTTCAGCCCGTGCGGCTTGTTGATCGGGCCGTCACCGAAGACTTCGAGACGCACGTTGGGGTACCCGATCTCGTCGATTGCGCGCTGCGCCTCGGCGATCGTCGCAGCGTCGCTACTCTCACACACAACCACGATCTCGACGAGCTCGCGCTCGTAGTTCGCGTTCGAGATCCGGTGGATGGTCTCAGCGATCACCTCCTGCTCGTGGCGAGCAGGCACCAGCGCAGTGAAGCGGAGCCGGGGTGGCTCGTACGTGGCCGGGCTGCGGGTAGCCAGGAGCCGCTCCGGGCGCCACCACGTGTACAGCATCAGGTACAACGTGAAGGCAGCGTGGCCCGTCAGCAGCAGCGACAGGACCAGCAACGCGCCGTACGTCAAAGACTCAAACATTTGCAGTGTGCACTTCGACCGCTGCCACTGGGTCG
>JAABUQ010007649.1_pt1 | contig 15564 bp, 19 predicted proteins | sample 5560001 | NCBI WGS metagenome assembly JAABUQ01 (sample SAMN10711888, study PRJNA513371) | rock metagenome | isolation source: Antarctica rocks | place: Antarctica: Victoria Land, Finger Mt nord | collected 2015-12-18 | reverse complement strand
CTCCCCCAACGCTCTATACTTCCTCCTCCGCTTCTTCCCCGCACTCCTCTTCTTCTTCCTCCTCAACTCCCCCTTCACCTTGAACCGACTCCCCTCCGGGTTCTCAATCGCCTCGATTTTATCCCCCAGCAACCTGCGTGCGATCTTCCGGTTCTGCGACCGCGAGCGCGTGGCTTGGCATTTGATGACCGTGTTGGTGGGGAGGTGCTTTAGTTGGACTGCGCTTGCGGTTTTGTTCTGTGGGGGATTAGATTTGAATTGAATTGAACTGGATTGAGGGAGGTGGGAGGGACTGGAAAGGGGGGGGGAAGAAGGGGGGAGTACGATTTTCTGGCCGCCGGGACCGCTGCCGTGGATGAACACTTCGGTTATGTCCTTTTCGTTTACGATGTAGCGAGGGGGGATTTTGGGAGCATGGAGGTTGGCGCTGGAGTTGAGTGCGCGGGTCTGGGCGAGAGAGGAACACCGCCGTTGGACGAGGCGGAGCATTTTTGGGCGCGCATGCTCGGTGGGGTTGCGGTGATGTGTCTCGCGTCCTGGGGGAGGGGATGCGGAGGTGCTATATTTGGGGATGGGAGGAGGGAATTAAAAATGTAGGTTGCTGAATATCAAGGAATAGATCCCAGAGAGGCCGAGACGGCGCACCAAGCGTCATCACCCGCCTACTTTTCTCTCGCTTTCTCCCTTTCAACCTCCACACTTTCCCTAAATAAAGCACTCCGACCCTCGTCGTCCACACCTCGAAATGGCCTCCAAATCCTCCAAGATCCAAAAGACCATCGCCAGGCAGCAGGAAAAGTCCTCTCCCCTTCCCACTTCGCCGCCTCCCAATCAATCTCTGACCGCTTCCCTCCACACTTTCTCCTCTCCTCCCTCCCCTCCCCCGCTCCCTCCTATCAATTCTCAACACTGACCCACCCACCCCCAGAATTTCCTCAGGCGACTACTACGAAGCCCACCAACAACTCCGCACCATCTCCTCGCGCTACGTCAAATCCGAAGACTGGGACTCTGCAACTGACATAATCTACAGCGGCGCGCTCGCCCTGCTGAAAGCCGGACAAGGCGGCTCCGGCGGGGACTTGGCCTGCCTGTTCGTGGAGGTGCTGGGGAAGCGTGGGAAGGAAGGCGGGGATGGGAGTGTGAAGGGAAAGCTGTTGACGCTGCTGAGGGCGTTTCCGCCGGATGAGCCGACGAAGAAGCGGTATGTGAGCGAGATGGTCGCGTGGAGTGCGAGGGCGGGGGAGTTTCCGAATGGTGATCCGGAGTTGCATCATGTGGCGGGGACCTTGTTCGCTGAAGGTATGGTATATCATGAATTATGGCGCATCACGGAAACACTGAAGGGGGGTAGCTGATGATGCTTGACAAAAATCTAGAAGCTGAGCCCTACGACGCAGAACGCCACCTAGCCCTCGGCACCAAGGATTCCCCCGAACAACTCGCTCGCGTCGAGTATGAATGGTACATGCAAGACGAATCCCACACGGCGGCCCTTTACGCCGCGCGCGCCGTCTTCCCCTACCTCCTAACATCTAATCTCCGCTCCGCGAACAAAGCCTTCCTGATCTTCACCTCCCGGCTCAGCTCCTCGAACAAGTCCCTCTCGTTGCAGGAAGTCAGCAGCACCTCCTCCGACATGCGCGTGTACCCTTCTCTCCCCCTCCTCAACTTCCTCGGTTTGCTGCTGCTGGCTGTGCAGAGGGGGAGCGCGGATCTGTACAAGCAGTTGGCGAGACATTACGCGCCGTATGTTAAGGAGGTGGGCATTTGGGACGACGCGTTGGCGCAGATTGGCGAGATGTATTTTGGGATCCGCATTCCGAGGCAGGGGAATCCGTTGTTTGACATGATGGGGAGTATGATGGGTTTCGGAGGGGGTAGCCCAAAGCCGAAGCCTAAGAAAGTTGAGGCGCAGGTGCCGCCGGCTGAGGGGTTGGACTGATGGTGTCTCCGGCGGGCGAATCGGGGGGTGTTCTGTACATGAGTATGGCGCGTTGTTCATCAATATCGCCTCGAAGATGCCGTAAACCATCCCTTAGGCATCCGGCGCCGCTTTCTCCGCCTCAAACATCCAATTATCCTCCTCGAGCGTAGCGACCTTGCGTTTAAGATTCGCCTGCACAGCAGCCATAAGCTCTACCATGCACTAATTAGCCAACCACTCCCTCCACAAAGGGAAGCTCATCCCTCACCACCCGGCTCCCCAGCCTGCAAACTCTTCTCCTTATACAACCCCAGCATCCGCGCCTCCAATTCTGCCTCCCCTGTAAGCCAGCAGCCCCCAACCCTCCCCCCATAACCATCACGAATGGGGGCAAACATACTATCCCGCTCACTCCCCCCAATCTCCTCCTCCACCTGCTCGTCCTCCAGCGGCGGCAGCGTCGGCACCTGCACGGAGTAATTCCCGTTGCGGTCTTTAGCCACTATCTCGGTGCTGTCATCGTGGATTGCGGCTTGCAGTGTTGTTGCTGATGAGGCGGTTGAGGAGCTGGTGGGGCGCCGACTGAGGTGGTGGTGGAAGAGGTTGCGCCGGACGGAGGAGGTGGTGGTTATTGTTGCTGTTGTGCAGGAGGGGGCGGGTTTGGATGCCATGGGTTTGAGGGGGGTGGGGGTGGGGGTGGAGTGGTGGAGGATGCCGGTTGAGGTTTTGGGACTTCGGGATGTGTAAACATTGCACGTATGCTACCCGGCGCTTGGGGTGTGGGGAAAGCTTCGATTGCGTCGGTGAGGTGACACGTGAGGGGAGTGCTATATCCCAGAAAGAACTTCGCTAATTGACAATTCGCGAAGTTGTCGTTTGATCGGGTCTGGAAACGCGATCTTCGTCGGGAGATATACGAGGACCTGAGCTGGCGGGGAAGATGCGTTCTGCAAGGAGCACATATCCCATGATCTGGCCTACCACAGAAGTATCACTATCAATGCTGCCAACGGAAGTGAAATTTGAGGGCAATACAACCAGCTGCGCCAGCATTCGCTTCACGATGTGAATTCATCGTCGCGCTGTGGCATTTCCACCCCATCCAACCCCCTCCCCTCCTTAGCCTCAGAATCCCTCGCCTTCTCTTCAGGACTCCGATTTCTCCACTGCAAGAACTCTTGAGAAAGAATGTCACCATGACCACTCTCCTCCACTCTAAACACCTCAATCACACTGGCCTTCTCCCTCCTCCTGATCCGCCACACCCCTTCCCCCGTAACCGTTTGCTTGAGCCCTGTCCCTCATCAGCACAAAGCCCGGTACAAGGACAATGATGACAGCATTTACATTCCAAAAAGGCAGCAGTGAAATTGATACATATATTCCCGTCCCAGACCCCCTTCCCCCTCTTCACCATCCCGGGAATGCTAGCCGTCTGCAGCTCTTCTAACCGCTGCAAAATCCCATGTTTGCTTCGAAAGCCGACGATGATCTTCGGTACCCCGAGTAAGAACGATTGTATCCAGAATTTCAACAGCTTGCGCTCGTATTTGAGTTGGTCGCGGTCATTCTCGATGGAGGCGGACGTTTTGAGCTCGACCCAGTTAATGGGGGTGGATGCGGTGGGGGTTTTGGTGTCCCATACTGCATACGTCCAATGAGTTCGTGGTTTGAATAGAAGGGGCAAGGTGGGTAAGGACGGGGTTGGTAGAGGTTCTTGGAGAATATAACGGTACAAGATCGTCTTCAAGAGATCACACAAGATGGTTGTGTCACTTAGGAAACGAGGATGTAAAGGAAAGCCGCTCGATTGAGAGTGGCCCGAATATGCCCGGAGGGAAGGGAGCTGGCACGACTGCAAGAGTGTGGTACAGCAGCGTTGTGCAACTTAGGAGACAAACATGTACAAGAAACCTCTCAATTTAGACTTGTGCGGAGTTTCTGGGAGGAGAAAACAGATGGAGGGATTCGCATCACATGTTTGCGAGAGCTTTGTGCAACTTGCGAAACGAAGGCATAGCAGAAAACCTCTGAATTGGGAAGATGTTGCGGCGGTCGGACATGCTCGGCAAGGGAAGAGTTGGAGGGGGAAAGGGGGGGGGGGGGTTGAAGATGATAGGATGAAGTAGAAAGGCTGCACCAAATCTCTGTGCAACTTGGAAAACGAACATGTACGAGAGAACCCCCTCAATCGGGACAAAATGGGCATGCTCGGGAGGGGCGTCTTACAAGCATCGACCTCGCCTCCGATGACCATTTTCGCCTTCCCGATTCCGGTTTTAACGGTGGAGCAATATTGGGCGTAGTTGTTGACGATCATGTCTTCCCTGCTTTCGATGAAGTCACGGGACGTGCGGGACCATTCGTCGGGGATCAAGGAGAGGGTTTCGAATTTATAGCCTGGGATTGTGAGATAGCTTTACGTGAGGGGAAGAGACGGTACCCCAGAAGCTCATGAGATCTTGGGATGGTGCGCCAGGGTATGAAGGTTGGTTGTGCTGTGCTTTGCGGGATTCGAGTTTGTAGGCATGATTTTCTTCAATAAAGCTGGGGGCGTCGGTCGCGGATAAAGATGGTGGGTGCGTCAATCACTTACATGGTATCCTTCAATCAAGGGTGGAGTTAGCCCTGGTATTCTTCTTGGGTACAGCCAATTCAGGTAGGCCCACTTGAAATCTCGTTGCGTTCATCTCGAAGCTGGGACTTGTCAGACTACAGTCATCTAAAGTGTTTCCTCTTAAATCTTACCCGCCCATGTTTTCAAACGGTGTTGCCATGATCTATTGATATTCAACACGTGTAAATGCTTTGGACATGAAGCTTCATACTTTGGTCATCATCCCCCGCCATGTGATGATATCAGTCTCCAACTTCGAGCCAGTAGAATCCTCTAGGGCAATAATTGTCTTAAGTAGGCTGTCCAAATGGTCGTCTACTGTGTCGTCTATCTGCTGAAACGTCTCGAAACCCTTAGAGAGATCAGCTCCGATATTGGGTGGATAATAGTAGCGTAAGGATCGCTCGTCGAGGTGGAAGTTGTGTTCGTCATCGTAAGAGAAGTATGCGATTTCCTATATCCAATCAATCGTTGTCGTTTTTGGGATTGATAAAAAAAGAATCACCTTAGGTCTTCTTATAGCAGCACTAAAGCCAGCAAATCGGGCCAAAGGCTGGACGTTGAAGGCGCTCATTATTGAAAAACAGTCTAGACTGGGAGGGGAGCAATTTAAAACTGGTAGAACTTATAGCCAGATTTTACATCTCGCGAAGGAGTTCTTAATCGCAATGGGTAAAGAAGGTGACCCCTTGCAACTGCAACTGGAGCGCCGGGTAGCGAATGTAGCCTTTCGCCTCCGCTGCTAACATTTACAAAATTACGGTTTTGAATATTTCTCACGTCGATTTTGATAGACTTCATTCTGGCTACGAACAGTCACTGGCAAGATAGTCTGTACTTTTCTATTTGTAGGCTCCATCAACATAATACAACGACTGATCAAATAGACAATAGCGAGGTATTACGCGACTCAAGAGCGGGGTATCTATCATCTCGCCTGGCCTTCAACTTCCCAATTTTCCCAGATTCGTCCCATGACTTCCCTTGGGAGACTATATAGCTCCCAAAAACATAGTACGCGATATTTGCGCCATGCTTATACCCATCTCTCCAATCCAAGTGGGTAATGTCCCACGTACCGGGGACGTATCCATCCGGCTGTCGCGGTACTGTCTCGTCGAAAACGATTTGCGTGTTCGTTAAAGCGTCGAGTATCGTGCGCCCCAGGAGCCCATATTTATCCATGTCCGTCTTCAAGTTGAAGTCCAAAGTGTCCTTAACTTCCTTGGGTACGTCGACCTGCCAGGGCAGTCTCGAACGGAATTTCGAAAACCGCCCCCTTTGAAATCTGTCGTACCAATAGGAGAGGAACCAGGGGCAGAGCCATACTTCGTCGACGAGATTGTCTGGCTCGTCGTCTGAGCGGTCTGCTTTTCTCACGGCCATTGCGAAGACGATGTTCCGCAAATCCGGTCCTAGAGCACAGGCTTGGAATACTCGAGTGTTGAGGTAGGTTATGCTGGTCTCCTTGTCCTGGTATTCATTGTCCTCAAAGGCTTTGAAGCGAGTAAAGTTGCAGGCTATGAGCTGTATTAAGGACGTCAGCGATAGAGGCACGAGTTTCCCAGATCTCGGTCGACAGCGATTCCGTCTTACCATATCTCGTTTCGCCAAATCGGGGACATTTCCGTTTGCAAGCTTGCGCACATTGTAGTACTCTTTAGTTCGTATCTGGTTCATCTTGAAATCCGTTTTACTACTCTCGGTCATCTTCGCCAGCCCATCTAGTCAACAGAGTCAGTCCGAGTACGCCGCTCAATGATGGTGTACTCCCACTCGCAACATAGCGGAAGCCGTCGTCGTAAAGGCTTTCCGCCTCTTGCCCTAACATGTAGACGCCGAGGCCCATGAAGGATCTGAACTCAGAGCTACCTGAGGGTTTACTATTGAGCTCCTTGGGAGCCCTTGAGGCAGTGAAGATGGACTGAATTTCGGGAACGAGGAAGCCCATTAATGCTGCGCATGAGTCGTGAAAGAATACAGCTTTTCCCGGGCCGAAATAGAGTAATAGAATACTAAAGGTCGCGTATGTGAGAATATACATTTTCGACCTGAATATGGAAAGAAGATCACAGAGTCAGATAGTGGAAGAAATGAGACACCCTTTTACACCTTTTGATATTCATGATTCGCTGCGAGCCTTGCCATTATAGTTGGTGCTTTAAAAGCAACACGCTGTCGCAACCAACATCCCGAGCATCTTAGCATAGGACTGTTCACACCCAGCACAACATGGACGTGGTAATTAGACTCAGAGACTCGGACTCCGAACATTCCCAGCACTTGGGCGTTTTCATGAATCCGTGGCCGTGTAAAAATGCCTGAAAAATCGTTGGCGATCTAACGACCTTACCAATGGTTTGAAATTCAATATTGGCATGAAACAGTTGCCCGCAAAGCCGCAGGAAACCAATTAACCAACATTTCTTCCGGGCGAAAATGTCACCATTTGAGCGAATGACAAGACGGTCACAAGTTTGACGTGCAATGTTGTTTTGTTGTTCATCTTTTGAGACCAGGCGGCCGGCATTTCCCGTCCTCCGAGTCGCCCCAATCTTGTACAATTGGCCAACTAATCTTACAAGACATAACATGCACGTGTCGCAAAACACACCCGTTGCTCATTCAGAATTGCCTGCTCTTGGTACACACTGGCCGATTTTACGACCTTCATACCTGCTTCATCAAACCTCCTGCCCGAAGATGCCACTGTAAACAGTTTACCAACTCTCAAACAGGACGACTCAACCGTTCAAAGCAGATAAATGCCTTCCATCTGCATAGCCAGAGGTCATTGAGAGTCGTTGAGCTCCAAGTATGGGCATCTCTCAGGACTGATGATCGCAATATGAATTTACAGTCATCCGCCGGGCTTCTTCAATCCCACCCCCCTTTCTTCCACTCTTCCCCTATAGATTATTACACCAGACTGTCAGACGCGCTTGTTATTTGCTTCCAGATCACACGCGCCCAGTCTCGCTGAAGTGACATTCTTGGTGCCTCTCAGGCTCGGTGCTAGAGCAGAAAACCCTCTCAATGCAGCCATAGCACTCAGCACGCTCGCTTCTTGTTTGGCGCGTTAGAACTCTGGACGTGGTTTGAGGTCGTTGAAATTTAGTCCTTCGTGATGCACATGTCCGACACCAGAACGGGTGACCTGTTGATTTGGGGTAGTGTGGTGGAGACGTAGAGAGCGATGTCTGATTTTGGTGGCGGGCCGTGCTGAGATTAATATGGAGCGCACAGGAGGGTGCTTGCGTCGAGGTTTTTGGCATCGTGGCATGATATACATCGCTCTCCCGGATCTAACAGATTCACCTCAACATCGGTAGAATGTTAAGTCCTCATCACAAGCCTGCATAATGTTCCTTCCTCGCCTGCACCTCTTCCCACGCTGCACGCCTACGGTCTTCCTTCCTTGCTTTTCGGACGAATGCTAACAGTCTCAATGCCCCTGCAGGAGTGACGCCCTCGCATCTTCGCGCCATTCCGACACTCTCGGGTCTCGCAATCTCTAACGCTTGCAGCTCGTCGATGCTAAGTCCATGGATTCGAGTGTAGTCGAGGTCGACTGGTAATTTGAGCTGCTCATCGCGTTCTAGGATACTGATATCGGCTTTTTGTTTTTCGACGTAGGGAGCATATATACTTTCAATACCCACGCGAGTCCTGACGGTGGGTGAGTAGTTGCTTATTTGAGGAACATGTGGGACAAGCGAGTCCATTGTTATCCCCGTATAGCGAAGAAGGTCGTAGGCAGATTTCAAAGTCGCAGACTCATGGATGGGGAATCCCTTCGATACCCAAGCATTGGGGCTCATGCGGATGCTCTCAAGAAGAGATTGGAGTTCCTGCATTTCCGCAGCGAGGGTAGAGAAATGACGCCAGCGTTCATCATTTACAATCCCTGCAAGGCGGCCCTTAGCGGTCAGGCGGAGGTCGGCATTGTCTGCACGGGCGCTCATGCGGTACTCGCTGCGCGAGGTGAACATGCGGTAGGGCTCACTGACGCCTTTGGTGATGAGGTCGTCGATCATGATACCAATGTAGCCGTCCCCTCTGCTGATGATCATTGGTTCGTTCCCTTGTGCTGCCCGACCGGCGTTAATCCCGGCCACAATACCTTGCGCAGCTGCTTCTTCGTAACCTGTGGTCCCGTTGATTTGTCCAGCTAAGTACAAGCCCGGGATCAACTTCGTTTCCAGTGTTGAGCGCAGATTGCGGGGATCGACGTAGTCGTATTCGACACCGTAGCCAGGTTGCAACATTTTCACATTCTCGAGGCCAGCTATGGTATGTAGCATAGCATCTTGAGCAGCGGCGGGCACGGTCATGGAAATACCATTGGGGTAGATTACATCCGTGTCAAAGCCTTCGGGCTCAAGCCAAATCTTATGGCTGTCTCTGCTCCCAAATCGTATAACTTTTGACTCGAGGGACGGACAATAGCGAGGTCCCTTTACCGTTTCGCGGATATGGATGCTCTGGTCAAGATTCGCTTTCACAATCTCATGAGTGGCCACATTGGTTTCAGTACCATAGCAAGGTAGCTGGACTTGAGCTGTGACGGTATCATTCAAGTATGAGAAGGGCGTAGGAGGTTCTTCGCCAGGTTGTATCTCTAGTTGAGAAAAATCAATTGTCTTCTTGTCGAGTCGAGGCGGTGTTCCAGTCTTCAATCTGCCAAGCTGAAAGCCTGCATCCCTGAGAGACTTGCTGAGTCCAAATGTGGCTGCTTCCCCCATTCGCCCACTTGGAAAGACTTCGAGGCCAATATGGATCTCGCCTCCAAGGAACGTCCCAGTGGTAATGACCACCTTCTCACAATCAAGAATCTCCCCAGACTCAAGCCTAACCCCAACCACCCGTTTCTTTCTTCCTTCACCATCTTGTCCCAGCACGACATCTGCTACTTTTCCTTCCAATATCCCCAGATTGGGCGTGGCAAGCATTTCCGCCTTCATCTCTTTCTTGTACAGCTCTCTATCAATCTGCGCCCTTGGTCCCCAAACAGCCGGTCCCTTCTTTCTGTTGAGAACTCGGAACATGACCCCAGCTTTGTCGATGATTCGTCCACATAAGCCGTCCAGAGCATCGATCTCTCGAACCATAGTCCCTTTGCCAATCCCACCAAATGACGGATTGCATGAGCAGACCCCAAGATTCGATAGAGATGGAGTTACGAGAGCTGTCCTTGCTCCAGACCGAGCAGCGGCAGCTGACGCCTCGGTCCCAGCATGGCCTCCTCCAATGACAATTACATCATAAGTGCTGCGCAAAATTAGTATGTGGAATGACTTTAGTAGCGATTGTGGATTCTGGATTGCAGCAGTACTACATACCTGGGGCGTTGACTGACAGTGGCGAACCCTCGAATTCGCGACGCGAGCATTGACCTCACCCGTGGGCTATGGCCCCAGCGCAAGAGCACTGTAGGCCGATACGGAAGACTCATAGCTCAACCCTCACGAGTGATATTTGGGAATCAAAGTCCTGAGCATTTCGTGTCGCAGGGTTGGAGGATCTTCCACCGCCGGGTACTGCTGAGAAGGCCCTCGACGCCTTTCAGCCCGACGAATGGTTCCCCTCTCCTAGAATCCAGACTTCTTCCACTATGGATGAACAGCTACTCGGTGGCATGATCAACGAATTCGTATCGATTGCGTGACAATCTGCAGCCAAGCTTTCTCCTTCCCTGTGCTCAAGGAGTTGCAATTCCTCCATCGCGTGCGAATGAACTTGCATCTCGGGTTGGCAAACGAGCAACGTCAATGAAAGGTCTATGACTGTTATTGCGGTCCTTGAATCATCATGGCGCTCTGCGGCGACGTAAATGGGTGCGATCCATGGATTAGCTATGTGTATGGAAATTTGACATTTTCACTTGCCTTTGCAGCAGACCCTGATATTGCTGGAGTTGGCGTCCGTGATCCCCTTTGATCGAAAGAAATCTGAAACTTTCCTTCTCACAAGATGGACAAGCTTTGAAAGGGTAGTGCGTGTTGATTGCTTTTGACAGGTTGACTACGCGTCCGTGACCACCAGCGTCGTCACTTTGTTATTCGCCTTGGCCCACATGATTTTGACTGCGCCTTTGACTGCAAGCCAAAACTTCATTGACCATTTGCTCTACCAAGCTCTACGATGGCCTGCCTGGTTAGTTATACCCCAGGACACACGCAAAGCTTGGGTGCCTGTCCTTGAAAAGTCATCTTGAACCTTAGCGACCACATGAATCTCACTGGCTTGGCTATGCTAATCGCAGTTTTCGCTCTCCATTGCGAAAAATCCGTATATCATATCACCATTGTCGCGGACTTGGTTTGGTTTTCTTCGAATGTCCACTTAACAACACTTACTGTGCTCAAGACCTATCTGCGTCAGAGGCCTGTCCTCCGCACTTGGCGAATCTTCCTGATGATTTGTATGGCAAGCCTTCTCATTGCCATCACGTGGTGGCAAGGCCATCTTGCATGGTACTACAGCTATACCTTTCCTGCGCAGTGTCTTTGGAACGACATGTACGGATATTCGAGAGCGATTGGCGGTAGACCCAAATATTGGATGGTGACCGACATCAGCATCATTGCAGTCTTCTATCCTTTGGCCATCACATATATGTTCGATACACCCGTACTAATCCTTGACGAGTGGCTATATCAGGAACCCAAGAGACTGTTACGGTCAGAGATCAACAATACGCCCCACCAACATCCCCATCCTCCTAGGAGGAAGTCGAAGGCAGTCAGTTTTAAGCGACTTTTCCATACCATTCGTCTCCAACCATGGAAAATCCTTTACGTGCTTTACCTTGGGCCAGCCTTGCTTGTCCACGTGGTCGTTACCTCCACTTATTTGAATTATGCTGAAGATCTATTTTGGTTCACATACAGCCTCTACTTTCTGATTGAAGACCGTAAGATACCAACACAAAATGGCGCTACGATAGATGGCAATGAGAATGCGATGGGATTTGGTCAGATTGTTCCCTTTTTACTTTTGAGCTCTAGAGTATTTGTTTTCTTTGAGGCCTACTTTGGTACGTCACATCGATCAAATCTGAAACATCACAGAGTAGCGTCTCAAAGAATACAACCTCCCAAACCAACCTTTTCGACAGCGGAAGAACATCTACATCTGCATCAACGGACCATCAGACTCCGCCTCCGATGATGTCGGGAGGTTTGCAGAGCCCTGACGACGTTGCAGAACCTGTCCCATCTTCCCCACGGCGTATAGATACGAATACTTTGGAGCTGGGAAGATTTTCTCAGGCATCAGGGACGCGGGGAAGATCACCAATGCCGGATCCTCAGCAGCGGAGGCCAACGCAACAGTTTTAGGCGGGCGAGCTGGGTGATTATAAACAGGGTATTAAGATTATAGTAACACGAAATCACCACCCAAAGACCTGCAAATCCATATCGCTTCCCCATACGAAGTTTGGGGAGCTGGGCTGTCGTGCGTAGCTAGTGCTTGATCATTGGAAGGTTTAGCATTTGACATGCATATGTTACATTGTTCCGTGGGCTGCTGCATGGTGCCTTATGAGTTTAGGGGGATTTAGGCCTGTCGCCTTCAGTACGAGTGTCGCTACTGACTCGCTGGCAAAAGGATGGGATGAGGAGAAGGGTGATTGAGCGATATGTGGCTGCCACTAGGATGGTAGGCTTTGAGTCAGGCAAAATGTTTGAAATTACATGAAGATAGTATATAAATGATTAAGCCTCAGTCTTCTACAAGGATCTTCAGGCGTTTGCTTTGTCCGACCTCTGATCGACTTGCGTCTTTACCTCAGGTGAGTGTTAAGTTGAAGACTGCTTTGCAGAATCGGACGCTAAAGTCTCTCAGTTAAGAGAGCGTTAGACTGAAGATCTAAAGGTCACCCTTTCGATCCGGGACGCATTTTTGCCAATTTTCCCCCTGGATTTAGGCTAGGGTCATTGGAGATGCGTTGTGGGACTCTGGGGAGACGTGTGTGGCTAGTGCATCAATGTTATTTTTATTGAAGACTTTTGGCGACAAGATCCCCAGAAAGGATTAGCGGTGGAGCATGTGTTGTACCCAGAGTAATTCAAGTGGCAGGAATGGGATTGTCCAATGTTCTGGCAGTCAAATAATTATTCAGATATCTACAAATAGACCGGCCTTCGCCTTTACAGGGAAGATTAGCTGATCTCCGCGTTCGAGGCCTTTCGGCACCTAGTCAAGATTCCTCACTGCATATCATTAAACCTGTGCACGAAAGTACCATCCTTGGTACGCAATAATGACTCTATCACGCGTACGAGAGTGAGAGTGAGTGTCTACTAGCATCTCGAAAGCCAGGAAACACAACATCACGATCAATCACAGCAATATGTAGGCATTACATATACTGATACATCAATGGACTGCACTCAGCTTCCTTCTCTCACTATGGTTCCGACAAGTACCAAAAAGCCTCATTCCCCCCCCCCCTCCCCCGTGGCCCTGCACACACCATCTTCTTCAACTTTTCTTCTTCTGTGAATCCGGCATCAATCCTGGCTGGTTTTGGTTTAGCGGGAGTACGTCAGCTCACCAGAATCAATCTTCTCCGCCACACGGAGATAACAGGACCTCCAATCCCACCTTCCCTTCGCTTTGCACACCTTATTCGTTTGTATACGTAAATAGGCACTCTTGGAATAAGAAGGGTCTTCCTTTCGGCATCACTCATCCGGCATTTTGGATTACACGCCATGCGGAGTCGCCGCGTCAGCTGTGATGATATATTCGTTTCTTCTCCAGCAACAATGTCTTCGTTCATCAGTTTTGTTATTCTCTCCATATTCCTATTCTTTTCGCTTCCTAAACCACCACCCTAATTTTGCCTCGTCTAGTGTGACCAAATCCTCCAACTAAGCAAGAGCTGCTCGATATGAGATATTCAATCATCACTGCATTGACAGCAACTCTTCTTGCCACAAGCTCTACCACACTTCACTTGCTCCCCCAGCGGGACGCTTCACCTGCCGTGGTAGGATTGAGCATTCAAAGGAATATTGTACAGGATCCTGTCAAACGAGATGTGCTCCGACGAAGGCAAACGGTGACAGAAACCCTCGACAATGAGGTAAGAAGACCTCACATGAGACCTCTTCCCGCGTTAACATCCTGAGTAGGGCACTCTCTACTTTGCCAACATCAGTATAGGAACACCGGCACAGAACGTGAGGTTATCAATCGACACTGGTTCCAGCGACCTCTGGGTCAACACCCCATCATCGCAGATATGCCAGTCGCGGCAGGGCCCTTGTTCGGTAGCGGGAACATACACCGCCAATACCTCGAGTACCTACAAATATGTGTCCAGTGTTTTCAACGTCTCTTACGTTGATGGCTCCGGTGCAACGGGCGATTACGCTACAGACGATGTTTCTATCGGGAGCCAAACCCTAAAGGGTCTACAATTTGGGATCGGGTACAACAGCGGGTCGACGCAGGGAATTTTGGGTGTTGGATATGTGGCAGATGAATCTCAGGTCAACTCAGCCCACCAAAAGCCTTATTCGAATACTCCACAAGCTATGGTTGACGGTGGTTTGATCAAGTCGAACGCCTACTCGCTTTGGCTAGACGATCTGGCAGCGAGCACTGGGTCAATCCTGTTCGGCGGAGTGGACACGGACAAATACACTGGGGAATTGAACACTCTGCCCATCCAAAAGGTCATTGGGCAATATGCGGAATTCATCATCACCATGACCGGCGCCAGTGTCGCAAACAACGGCAAGACCACCAGCCTTACGCAAGACCTTCCCGCAGCCGTCATTCTAGACAGCGGAAGCAGCATTAGCTACCTACCGAACGACCTCACGAACGCTATATACACTGCATTGAGCGTGCAATACAATCAACGCTCCGGAAACGCCCTAGCAAACTGCAACCTCGCCAACGAACAAATCACCCTCAACTTCACCTTCACCTCTTTCTCAATCTCCGTCCCAATTAGCGAGCTCGTCATCAACCCCAACGGTCAACTCGCAAGCAACTCGCAATTCTCCAACCAAGCCACCTGCCTCTTCGGCATCTCCCCGTCCCGAGGAGCCACCCCTGTGCTCGGTGATACATTCCTTCGCTCGGCATACGTGGTTTACGATCTGGCAAACAACCAGATCTCGATGGCGCAGACGAATTTCAACTCCACCACGAGCAATGTGAAAGAGATTGGAACGGGCAGCGGCAGCGTGCCAGGCGCGTCGGTGGTCTCGAACGCAGTCCAAGCGACTGTGACACAGGCTGGAGGTGCAAGAGGTCCGGGCATTACCGCCACGTCGACGTCGACTAGCACCAGTGGATCATGGTCTCTACGTGCGCCATGGGGCGTGCTAGCTTGGGTTGTGGTCGCTGTTGCGGTGATCGCGGCCGCTTAAGAATACGCAGAATGCAAGCCTTGGGATGACGAAGCATGAATTGGATTCCAGCGGCATACAAGGGCGTTGGGTCTAGCATTTTCAGGTACAGAACATGGGATGGGGTATCGCTCAGCGGGTTTTGCGCAGAAATTGGAATTGTATATACCTTCTTCAACCAAGACTGTCCATTGTTCACTCTTTGGAACCTGTGAGAGTCGTAGTGATTGAACGAATGTTCAGTAATTGACCCCAACACACCGACTCTCATTTGTGAAAAGCGCCTCTCCCCTCATCTCGCATTAAAGCTCTCGGCCCAATCATCACATTTAAAACCCGATTCAGTGAAAACAATTGTCGATTTGTATAACAATATAAGCACGAGTTGACATACAGCGATGTTAGTTCAAGGGTAGAATTCGAGCTTCCCATGCTCGAGGTCGGGGTTCGAGTCCCCGACATCGCATTTCCAGTCCCAACTCCCACCCACACTCATCCCCTTCATTTCTTTTTTCCCTTGCGATCTTTTTTCCATTCATTCATACACTCTTTTCCCCTTCCATTCTCCCCCATATCAAAGAAGCGACAAGAAAACCTCATCATCGCCCCCGCAAAATCGCCCCACCCCTCGCCTTGACGCAGAA
>JAABUQ010007648.1_pt1 | contig 15566 bp, 11 predicted proteins | sample 5560001 | NCBI WGS metagenome assembly JAABUQ01 (sample SAMN10711888, study PRJNA513371) | rock metagenome | isolation source: Antarctica rocks | place: Antarctica: Victoria Land, Finger Mt nord | collected 2015-12-18 | reverse complement strand
TCGCGCTCCAGCGCCAGCTCGCGGCGACGGGCGGCAGTAGCGTCGTGGACGGCGCGGAGAACGCGGGCGATGGATTGCTGAACAACCAGCCGAGGAGTTGGCAGCTCCACCTGACGTAGTTCCTGCAGACTAATGCTGGCCTGGTTCACGTGCTGGTGGCGAACAGACTCGAAGTGCCCTTGGCGCCAGAGCCAATATAGGTACCGGGCGGCAAACTCGGGATCTACGTCACTTCCGGGTTTGAACCTCAGGATCGTCATGTGATTCGAGAGCACGTAACTGCCAGATTGACCACTCCACAGTGCGGTTTTGCCGACTAGCCCCCTGCTATTAGTATTGTTGAACAAGACATCTCGCTCTTGAATGAAATAGCCCGTTACGTCACGATCAGGTCGGACGAGTTTCACTGTACCTGCTAGGTTGATGCTTCCGGTGCTGTCGATGTTCATGGGACGCAGTTGTGGCACACCGGAGATCGCGTCGCCGCGTTCGCCGCAGGGGAAGCCGTTCCGCAGCCATAGAATCCCTTGGCGCTCCAATTCGGCTAGTGAGGTGGTCGTCCACTTTGGCACTTGCTCAAGGTCGGGACCTTGCAGATCGTCGTGCTGGGCCGCCGCCGTTTCATGCGACACTGGGGTTTCCGGTCAATCCAAGTCTCTCGACGAGGGAGGCGAGGCCTGTATCGGCCTCCTCGCGCTCAGCCCGTGCCGCCTCGATGTCGGCCAGGATTTCCCACAGAGGTCGGTGGCTGATCGCTTCACCTACGTCCACGAACTGCGAAGGGCTGAGGTTGTAGTCCGCGGCGCGCACCTCATCACGCGTTAGCACCCGGCTCAGCTTCGGCCGCGTCTCCCAGGCACGCGCCGCATCCGCCACGGCCGCGATGCCCTCCCCGGTTAGCTCGTTCTTGGGTTTGCGCTTGACGAAGTGGGCCGAGGCGTTTACCACCAGCACCTGGCCCGCCCGCTCCGCTGGCTTGCCACGCCGCAGGAGTAGCAGGATGCCCGGCGCACTGGTGTTGTAGAAGAGGTTCTCAGGCAGCAAGACCACGCCCTCAATGAGATCCGCCTCAACGAGCTTCTGGCGAATGCTTTTCTCCTTGTTCTGGCTCTTGCTCCCGGAGCCGCGGGACACGGCGCCGGTGTCAAGCACGATGCAGGCGCGGCCGCCTTCCTTGAGCGAGGCCAGGATGTGCTGCGCCCACCCCCAGTCCGCCGAGGATGACGGCGGCGTGCCGTACGGGAAACGTCCCCAACGGTCGTTCTCGTAAAACGCGTCGGCGTAGTTGTCCTGATTCCACATAGGATTGGCCACGACCCGGTCGAACCGCCGAAGCCCTGCCCCTTCGGCCGCGAAGCGCGGGGTCCTGAACGTGTCGCCGATCGTGATGACCGCGTCCCTGTACCCATGTACGAACATGTTCATCTTTGCCATAGCGAAGGTGGCGGGGTTGAGCTCCTGACCATGGAGGCGAGGAGCTCGGGTACGTTCCTCGGGGTGGGCGCGTTCCCAGGCCAGCCGAACCGCGATGAGCAATCCTGCCGAGCCGCACGCGGGGTCGTAGACAGTCGCGTAGGGTGGCGGCTCGACTAGCTCTGATATGAGCTGAGCGACTTCCTTGGGCGTGTAGAACTCGCCGGCGCTCTGGCCCTGCCCTTCGGCGAATTTGCGGAGCAAGTACTCGTAGGCGCGACCAAGGATGTCAGCCTCGGCGTTGTGCAGCCCGAGCCGATGCTGGCTCAAGACCTCGATCAGCGACGCCAGGCGGTCGTCGTCGAGCGTGCGCTGGCCGCTCTGGGTTTCGTTAAAGTCCTTAGCGTCGAGCACGCCGTGCAGGTCAGGATTGAGGTCAGCCACCGCGCGCATGGCCTCGGTCACGAACTGGCCCAGCGTGCCGTCGGCGGCATGGTTGCGCAGCGCGTCCCAGCTGTACGGGGTCGGAAGATAGAACCCCACGGTCGGCTGGCGCCCGGCCTTGAGAGCCGCCCGGTGATCCTCCTCGACCACCATGTGCGCGGTCTCCGCATCACCGAAAGTACGGACCTGGTCGGTAAACCTGTCATCGAACGTGTCCGAGAGGCGCTTGTAGAAAAGCAGCGGGAGAATAAAGTCCTTAAACCTAGGCGCATCCTGGGCTCCGCGAATCGCGCAGGCTGCATTCCAGAGCCACACCTCTAGCTGGGAGATGGAGAGGTGCTCCGCAGCGGCAGGGGCCGGCGGTAAGGTCAGCTGGCCATTGCTTGGCCGACGCTTGCGTCCCGGACGGGCGGGTTCGCCGAGGAAGGACGAGTCTATGTCACGGACTGTAGCCACTGGCAGGGATTATTCCAGAGTTTTCAGAACCGGTGAAGGCCCAGAGCCTGCGCCGCTTTTCAATCCCAGGACTGCGGCCCGCCGCTACTGACGGGAGGTCGGCTGGCCGCGGTCCGTTAACGCTGACCGCAGCACTGCTTGCACCCAAATTCGCGCTTGTCCCTCCGCTTCCAGGTAGTCGCCGCCAGTAGCAGCGCCGTGTGCGAGCATTCCGCGTTGCTTTCGGACCGCATTGATATCCGATAGTGAAGCGTCGATGCCATAACGCTGGAGCGTGGAGTGAATGCGATTGACGGTGCTCTCGGCCTGGGTGTCGTTCAGACGGGCGAGCAATCTCTCGATTGATGAAGCGTTCAGGAAGGACGCCGCCACTTCCTGTATCTTCCTGAGCAGCTCGCGTCGGGCAGCTGGGTCGAGCCCCGACAGCAACTGTGTTCCTGGGTCGTGCTCGTCGGCGAGGACCTCCAGGATGGACCAATGGATGACGAGCGCTGGACGCACGTCGCGAGTCGCTACCGCCAGATAGTTCAGCTCGAGCGCGGTAGTCATCCAAGAAGGCCAACTCGCACGCCACGCGAACGCATTGGCCTCAAGCTGAGTATCCCGTTGCTCTGCAATCACGGTGCGAATTCGGACGGCACGGGTCCGAGTGACGGGGCTGCTGGTCGGCGCCTCCGGTTCACCCGCGACTTCTCGGGCGATTGTCCCACTCGTGTCGGCTCGGTACGAACCGTTCCACGTGGCCATCGCCCAGAGGACCTCGTTAGCGCGTCGGAGAACCTCCACAATGGCGACCGTGCTATCGGGGGCGCTAACCGTTCCTATGCACAGATACACCGTTTGCGCATTCACCGACCCCACCGGGCGCTTGAACCGAAGTTGATTCAACTCGTAGGTCTCGGGCAGAATCGCCAGCCACGATGGGTGCTCGTCGTAGGAAAGGCTGGATATCGGCACTGTTACCTCGTACGTAGGCATGTTTGCTCCGAACTATCCGCTGGGCAGCTCGCCACTCAACGCGAAGTACATCTTTGGCATTTGCATGCTCACCACGCGAGACAGATAGTGCTACGACCCATGGTCAATCCAGCTATCGTCCCAGGTGGCAAGCTATCGCAAAGAGCAAGCTTGATGTTCGCTAGCGAGAGAGCTCGTCGAGACGGTGCGTCAATCGCTGAGCAGCCGGCCAGCCGGCCCGCACGAAAGCATTCAGAATGGCAATCAGTGCCTCACGGCACTGCCCATCCTCGCGCAGTAAGGTGCGGTAGCTAGCGACGAATCTCTCGACGATGCGGACCATGGCGCCTGCCGCGAGAGATTCGTACTGATACCCTCTTTGCTCGCCACTACGAACGACTGTTGCTATCCGCAGAAATACGTCCCTCGGTGCGAGCGGGAGTAGGCCCTCGAGCGTCTCCACTAAAGTGTGCGCAATGTCGGGCCATCCTACTCCGTCAAGCTGATCCAGAAGCGGTGTCCCTTCCTCAAGGAACCGCCGCTGTTGTGCCCGCGTGACGGGCACCTCATCAGACTCCGACTCCACCACCCCAGAGGCGAAGTAGAGTTGCTTCGCAATGTCGTTTAAGATCCGGGCGGCGTGCCCCAGGCGGGTTACCTCTTGGTGAGGGCGCTCCGAGGGCGGGAGCGGGACCAGCCGGTCTGCCAAACTGGTCACCTGAGCCGAAGCAGTGCGCGCAAGCTCCGTCAGTAGACCCAGGGCCCGGCGTCGAGCAGCGTCCGCAACGGGATCCGGCGAGTCGATCGGGCCGTACATGAGCCAGTTCCGACACGCGGAAGGCACTCCCCCTGCCTCATCGGTAAGCCGTGTGGGATCGTTGGCGATCTCATGCAAGAGGTCCCGCGCATCAGCGTCGTTCGCCAGCAGATACGCCGGGAGCAGAACCGCCATGCTCTCGCTTCGCACGTTGTGTGAGGATTCGTAGCTCCGCACGCGTTCCACGATTCGGCGCACACAGGCTACAGATCGTGCGGGTTGCGCCAAGGCGAGATGCACCAGCGAGCCGATCGCCGCGCGCAGCACTTCGAGATTTCGCTCGGTGGCAGCGACGCGTTCGAGGATCCGCCACATGCGCTCACTGTCTGGCTCATTCAGCCTCCAGACCCTCCGCGCCACTTCAAACCGTACTCTGGCTACTGGATCTTCACTCAGGTGCTCAATCCGGTCGAGTACTTCCGTGTCGGCGCATCCGGGCCATCCAACTAGAGTGAGGAGACCTTTGGCAGCGAACGTGCGCGCCCCAGACGCGGTGGCTACCTCAGAAGTGAACGGCAGGTTGTCGGTCGGGAGTGGGCCCGCGGGCACTGGGTGATCTGCCGCCTCGACGAGCAGATTTCGCAACAGTGTGCCCGCCGGCGACGTGCATGTACGCTCCTCGAGCGCACAGACACGCTCGCAGACTTGGGCGAGGTACCCCCAGGCTTCTGCCGCCTGCCGAGTGCGGACATCGACCGCCGCCCCGGGCGGCGGCAGCGCCTCACGGAGCGCCTCCAGTGCCGGCACCACCGCAGCTTCGACGCCCGAGAGGATGGACGCTACGTCGCTCCGTTCAATCAACTGGCGTAGGGGCGTAAGGAACGGTTCATACGGATCAGTTTCAGACCCGTCAGCTTCCGGCCTTACTGTCGGCCAGCCCGGTTCGGGAGCGGAGTCGGTCGTGCGTGACAGCCGGCTTTCGGTCATGAGGCGCCGTGCGTCCTCAGTCACGAGCAGATCGAATGGCAGCGCTGTCAGGACCCGGAGCCGAGCAAACAGTCCTGGCCCAGGATCGTGCCCGACCTCGTCCTCACCGAGAGCCAGGGCAGCGTGTTCAACAGCCTCCCGCTCACCCGAATCAAGGTGCGGATACATCGCCGCGGCGAACTGCGCTGCTTCGTGGCTGGTCTCCGGAGCTCGCAAGAGGACGGGTGTCCAGGCGAGCGAGCGGATAGTGTGGCCCAGCGTGGCTGGGTAGCGAGCACCGGCGAGCAGCAAACGCCGCCACACAATCGCTGCCTTTGCCTCCGCGAGAAATGGACGAATCATCCGCTCAAGCGCAGCAGTTGCCGTGGTATCCGCAGCAGTACGCTCGAGACGATCGAGGAATGTCTTCAGCATCTTCAGTGCCGGCGCACTGGCGTTCGCATGGCTCTGGTCCCAGATAGAGCTGAGATCCGACTCGAAGGCGGCTGACACGCCGGCTACCTCGAACACGTCCGAGGGAACGCGGAGGTCCCGGCGAAGCGCTGATTCAGGCGTTCGTCGTTCCTGTGCGTACGCGTTCACCGCTGCAGCCATGGCGCGAGTCGCATGCTCTGGCGCTTGCTCAAAGAAATCCCTGAAGTGCTTCTCGATCCGGAACAGCACCATACCGTAGTCCTGAGCAACATTCGAGAAGAGCGGGGCAATTCGACTGGAGCTAATGTCAGTCTGGTCCTTCCGCTTCTCCTGATGCCGCGCCGCCGCACGATAAAGATCCTCCACCAGGAGCGGATCCACATGTGCCAAGCGCGGAACCTCGTCAGCCATCTCGAGCAGTTCGATGTAGCCCCACTGCGCCACCCGTTCCGCCGTGAGATGCTCGCGTAGCAGCGCACCAGATGCCTCCGGGGCCGCGGCGTAGGTGCGGCACACCGCCTCGATCGCCAGGCTCACCAGCAATGGGTCCGTCGCCACAAGCGGACGGACCGTCTCCAACTGGCGGCGGGCGGCGCGCCCCAGATCAGCCAGCTGCTTTCCCGTGGCCAGCTCCGGCTGATCGAGTAGCCAGCCAAGGGCCGGTTTCAGGACAGCGGCTGCCAGGAAGTGATCGATGGTCCCGCTAGCACGCTCCAGGAGCTCAGCCCATGGTCCGGCCCGCTCGCCCACAAGTGGCCGCCGCTCGTCCGCGCCAGCGTTGAGAGCGACCATCACGTGCCGGAGCAGGCGAACAGCCACCTCGCGCCGTGGTTCGTACCCGTCCCCGAGCGCTCCGAGCACAGGCTGAAAGTCATCGAGCGACGTGGCGTATTGCGCAGCGATACTTGGTGCGATGACTTCGGCGACCGCGAGGAGCTGAAGCCTCGGGTCGGCCAGGCGGAAGGCGAGCTCCCAGAAAGCCCCCCGAACCTCATTCAGGGCCCACAAATACTGGGCGTGCATGACGAGGCTAGGGCGGGTGTCTAGGATCCAGTCGGGCTGCGCGGCCAAGCGCTGCACGAGTGCTTCGGGCGGGCCGCGAAAAATCAGCCGTTCAACCGCGTACTCGAAGAGCACATGGTGGGGGAACGCCAACACATCGCCCGTCGAGGCACCCACGGCGGGGTCACCGTCGTCTACCAGCAAACCTCGGCTCAACAGGGCCGCCAGCGTTTGGGCGTCCGACGCGGGCACGGCCGCACGCTCCAGGCGTGCGCCGTGCCCGACCATCATGGCATTGATGACGGCGCGGAGGACCGCCTCCCGACGATGGCCTTCTACGGCGTCCAGCAACATCCGATGCTCCCAGTACTTGTCTAAGAGCTCGATCTGCGTATGGACAGTGGCCACGTCAGCGATGGTCCGGCCATCTCCCAGCAATTCGCCTGCCAGGCGAAGATTGAAGACAGAAGCGAGTAGATCTTGGAGGTCAACATCCGCGTAGCTGATCAGCAGGCGAAGTTGCTCTGACTGCCGAGCGGCCTCGGCTAGCTCTTCCGCGCTGAGGGCCGGGATATTGACGTGACGAACGCGATCGAAACTGGGGTCGCGGAACGCGGTTGGGGGGACGCCGGCGAACAGCTCCTGCACCACACCGTCGTGGCGCAGGTCGAACTTTCTGATCGACACCACGATATGCCAGCGAGCACCCGCCGACGCGAGATCCTGCATCAGTCTTCGCAATGTCCCTGCCGCTCGCGCGCCGTCCGACTGGTCCAGTGCGTCAATTAGAAAGAAGCCAGGCTGTGCACCAGGCCAGGATGCGAAGACTTCTAGCAGATCGTGCTGGATCTGCAGGTCCTTGCCGAGCTCCGCGCGGCTTCAGCAATTACCTTGTCCGCAGCGATTAGCAAGACATCGCGCCCTTCCTCCTCGAGCGCCACAGCGAGATCGTGCAGTGTGCCGGTCTTACCGGCACCGGCCTCACCGACCACCGCCACGTGGCCCACTTCGGCCGCAGCGCGCACGGCCTCGGTCGTGAGCCGCCGCAGCTTGACGACCTCGGCACCCACCCGAATCTCAGCCCGCCGAGCAAGTAAGCGACGGGTGCGCTGCGTGTAGCCGCGCAGGTTGGCAACGTCCTGATCGAAGCCCAGACTAATCTTTAGGTCCTTCCCCGCATCGCTGAGGATTCGCCGCAGCACCGCGCGGTCCGCTCTTGCACGTTGCACCGCAAGGGTGCGGAGCGCATCGATAAGCAGATTCCAGGCGGCGTCCGCATCGCGGGGGTCGCGCAACACATCACGGGCGAGTACACGCTTGGCCTCTCGCGCGTCACGCCCATCCTCGTCGACGTCGAGCTCCTCAAAACGAAGCCGGGCCAAAAATGCCGCGAGCTCTGGCTCGTCAGGCTGACGTCCGGTCTCCGTCTGCCAGCTTTGTTTGGCATGCTCGATGACAACACCGAGAGTCCGCTCGTGTCTCTTGTCTCCTAAGGCTGCGTCAAGGATGGACGCGTAGGTGCCAGGGGCACGTAGCCGGTTCAGCAGTAAGGGCAGGTCCACCTTGATCTGCTTCGTGCTCCTTGGACCCGAGACGACCAGCAAGTGATGATGGCGGCTACTCGCAGGGTCCTTGAGATGCTGCCGTACGCACTGCTCGATGGCGGACGCGAGTGCCGCTCCCTTTCCGTCGCCCTGTCCTTTCCCCGAATCGGCCGAGAGCCGATGCTTCACCTGGATGGGGATAGACCAAGTGCGTGAGGTCCCCACCTCTAGGTCGTCCATGGGCTCGGCCGATTCCGCTCCGACCCACTCGAGTGCTGTGCCTTCAGGCAGGTGCCAGGAGACTACCGCAGCTTGCTCGGCAAGGATTTGGACCGCTATCCAGGCGCCGACACGGTTCTGGTAATCGGGGCCGGCCTGTGCTGCGACCCCCCCGGCATTCGCCGCACCCGTGCGCCGCTTCCCAGTCTTCTGGGTGTTCATGCGGTCGGCTCATCCGAGGCGGAGCGGCACCCGGCCTGAAGGCGCGTGGAGCTGCAGCTCAGCCGTCCGACCATGATACTCCTACACAACCGGCTGATTCCCACGCTCGATCTGAGTCTGTGGGCGGAACTCCTCGCGATGCTCATAGCTCTTGCAGTTAGAGGCTGGCTGCGGTCACGCGCGGCACGCTCCTGAATCCGGGCGCTTCCACTTTCGCTACGCTGGTACTCGCGACCCCAAACCATCGGCTGAGTGTCCTGCTGATGCTCCTCATCTCGCCAGCCATGGCCGGCCGCCGCCACCAGGTGGCGCGACCAGTCCCGCGAGCCGCTGGGGGATCTGCGCCACATGGCCGTGGGCGCGAGCACACAAAAGACGTTTTCAGTACTCTTTTCAACCCTACAGCGCAGCGACCACAGGCGAACATATAGTACAGTCATACCTTCTTGACCACCGTGATCAGCGGCGTCTACACAACTCACATTCATTCCTCAGGCTCTGCTGCGACACGAATGGGCGGGTGACTATGCCCAGGCCGCTAGTCCGTGAAAATACACGTGTATTTCAGTCGGTGTGCTGGGACGGTGCCGCCCCGGTCCGGATGGCAACAAGCTCGGCCAGCTTGCGCTCGTCCGAGGCTGCGGCTGCGCGCAGGTGCTGCAGGAAGTCGTCAGGATCAACCATCCACCCGCGCCGCTCCGCGTACCGCACGAGATGAACTATATTGAGCGCACGTACGTCAACCGTATCGAGGACAACGGAGTCAGCGCCCGAGGCTGTCTGAACCGGGATGACTCGTTGCTGGGTCGTCACAACGACCTCCGCCGGCGGCCTGACGTGGAACTGGCGCACCAGTCGCTTACCGCGGCGCTTCTTTCCCCCAGCGGACGCACCGACTATCGCGACTTCCCGTACATAGGCGTCCGCTTCTCTCGCGTTGTAGCCCTTGTCCAGGACGACACGAGCCGCGCTCGCCTGGACGTCTCTGGGTGCAAAGGCCAGGCGGCGCAGGAAGCTGAACGGTGGGGCTCCGCGGACGCGCATTTCGTCGGGCGCGTACTGGTCACCGACGGCGGCGCGCTGCCAGTCGATGAGGATATCGCGTGCTTCAGGGCTGAGCGCTTCAGCGATCTGCAGCCGTTGCTGCACCCAGCCCTCGGCCATGCCCAGTGCCGTCGCTAGCGCGGCGGTGCTCTTGCCGCTCTCCTGCTTCAAGGCCCTCGTGAACTCGGCCTCCTCCAGGGCTGACAGGTCCTCCCGGACCAGGTTCTCGGCCAGGGACGCGAGCATCTGCTCGGTGCGCTCGCCGCGGATCACGATGCACGGGACGCGCCGGAACCGCTCGTGACCGTCGGTGTCCACGAGCTTCTTCAGCGCTCGCAGCCGTCGCTCGCCAGCGACGACGCGGTAGGTGTGACCCAGTGGGGTGGGACGATCCGGGGCGATCGTCAGGGCAGAAAGGAGCCCATGGCGGTAGATTGACTGCGCAAGCTCGTCGATACCCCCGAAGGCCTTGCGCGGCTGGCCGGGGTCCGCATGCAGGAAGTCGATATCGACCAGCAGAATTTCCGGCCGGACTTCCGCCTCGGCGACTCTGGATGTGTCCCGGGACACCGCGCCCGAGCGCTCGACAAGACGGTCAAGCGCAGCGAACCCTTTTTCCTGCGACAGACGTCGGCGCTTCGTCGTCACAGAACCTTCGCCCACGCTCATGCCGCCCGCGCCAGCGAGTCCCGGATCAACCCATCCGCCATTTCGAGGAAGATTCCCCAGAGCCGGCCGCCGCCGCGGGCGTCCATGATGGGCACGCCGCGATTCTCCGAGCGAACCTGGGCCGCGCTCTGCGGAAACTGGTACGGAAGCAGGAGAGGTCCGAACAGCTCTGTCGCTCTGGCGACCCCGTCGCGCGTGAGTGCGTCCACTTTGGTCAGGACCACGCCCCAGGTCCGAGGCCCGTCGCCATAGAGCATCAGATTCTCGCGCGTCTCTTCGACGCGCTCGTGCATGGCCAGGACACCCTTCATGGCGAAGGTGGTCGGGGTCGTCGGGATCAGCACGTCCGTGCTCCCGGCGATGGCCACGCGGCTCACCGCTGAGGCGAACCCCGGATGCGTATCGATGACGATGTAGTGGTACCGACCGGGCTTCATCCGCGCATACGCGCGCCGGAGGGAGAGCTCGAACCCGGCGTCTCTGGTGAGCTTTATCTCGGCGTCGCGGAGCCGATCGGTCGCCGCGACAAGCTCCACGCCCTCCCGGTTGGTGGTTACCGCGACCTGGTCCAGCGTATTGTGCCGCGGATCGAGCAGCACATCGGCCAGACCGAGCAGTTGATCGTCGTCCGCGTCGACACCCAGGTTGAACGTCGCGTTCGCCTGGGGATCGGCGTCGATGAGCAGGACACGGTGGTCGCGCGCCGCCAGGGCCGCGGCCAGGTTGACGGCGGTTGTGGTCTTGCCGACGCCGCCCTTTTCATTAGCGAGGCAGATGACCCGCGGGTTGGTCGGGGCCGCTCCGACGACGTGGGGCGTTGGCATGTGCCGTCGCTTCTCGAACGCTTCCACGTCACTGACTTGGAAGCGCACGGTGTTGTCGCCAAGCCTGACGGCAGTCAGGCCGTCGCCTTCCATCCAGCGGTAGATCGTGGAGCGGGACACGGCCCAGCGCGCCGCCAGTTGGGAAGGGTCAGGAAGCGGAGTGGTGCTGCCGGCGTGACTGCTACTGCCATATGCGACCCGATGGTACGGAGACAGTTGGCTCTTGTGCCGCCTGGTGAGTCGCACGATGGCGTCACATGGGACACCGTGAGACATCCAGTCGCCGGTCAGAGGACGGACGCCAGAAACGATACTGCCACCAGCCTTGCTCGCGCGTGCCGCCGAACTGGTCTTGTCAGTGTCGGGCCAGCCGCCGCAGCGGGTAAACTGAGTGACGCGGCATGGACACCGAAGGCGGTCTCGGCGGGGTGCCGGATGGCTCGGGTCAGGAGGATCCGGTTGCTCGCTACCTGCAACGGCTGCAGCACGCGAGGATCGTCTCGGAGGCGAATTTGATCGTCAGCACGGCAGACTACGAGTCGGAGCGTGCCACCCTCCAGGAGCAGAACTGCCGGGAGGTCCTGGCGCTGCTCCAGCGCTTTGGCCTGGACAGTGACTGGCGCCCGACCCGTCTTGGCAAAGCGCGCTGGGCCACACTCGCCCTTGTCGGGAGTGAGCCCGAAGTGTGCCTGGAAATTCGCCTGGTCAACCGCGAGTACGTGACTCTCGGGGTTTCAGACGGCCCTCCTCTGGCGGTGCGCGTCTCAGATTCGCGGGAGACCGTCGAGGCAGCTCTGGGGCAGCTGGTGGAGGAGGCGACCAGGCATCTGGAAGAGGCCGCTGAGCAGGCCCGGGTGGAGGAGCTCCTGTCAGTGGCGCTCGCACGGGTGCGTGATGTACTGGAACGGCGCCGGCAGGAGGACCTGCCACGCTTCGCCTGGCCGGCTGGCGTCACCCTTTCTGTTTACGAGCTGCGCTGGGCCGATCACCTCGATACTGAGCAGAAAGTCGTCGACAGCGTCGCATACGCTCTGACGCCTGCCCCGGATGCGCAGGGCTTCTTCCAGGTTCTGGGGGAACAACGGCTACAACGCACACGTATCAGCTCCGAACTTCGGCCGGCGATCCGGGTCACAGAACTGGCCTGGAAAGGTGTCGACGACCTGCCGTCCTCGTTGACCGTGCGCTTCCGGTACGAGCGGAAGGTCCGTGTCGCCTCCGACTCGCGGCCCATCTCGGCAGCGGCGACCAGTGAGGATCTCGTTGTCCCGTCTGGTGCGGTACTGGAAGCGCTGGGGATCGGCGCCAGGCCACCTGCCCCGGGCACTACTGTTCTCGAGGACCTCGTTGTGTACGGCGAGAACGACCTGCCCAGGGTGGACTGATCTCGCGCAAACCTCACACGGCAACATCATTCGGGATTCGGGCGCGGAGGCGACGGTTGCTCAGCAGCTTCGACGGGAGGGGCAGGTTTGACTGACTGGGAAGCTTCACCAACGACGCCAAACACCCTGCCAACCCGCGACCAATTGCTGGGAGAGGTGGCGCGACGGCTGTGGTCCGAAGCGCAGGACTACGTGCATCGCGTTCTCCCGAACCAACCGGACGGCGCACCGCGCCCGCTGGGCGAGTTCATCATTGCCCAAGGGGAGACGGACCCCAGCAACTTTCGACTGCCCGAGCCGCTCCTGGGCCCAGTTGGCGAGACAACTGACGTGCTGGTCGTGGGACTGAATCCCGGCTACGAGAGCACCGAGGACCTTCCTCGGCTCGACGCGAGTCTCGAGGACTACATCGCCTGGTATGCGGACCGGATGGCTCCCGAGCGACGACTGTTCGGGCGACCTGCCAGCCGCTTCGCGAACGTCACCCGCATCATCCGCCACTCGTAGTAGAAGTGGTCCGGTACCCAGACGGAGTCGAAGCCGAGGCGCTCGGCCCACTGAGCGTAGCGCAGCATCGTGCGGTGGTCAGGTGGCGCGAACGGCAAGGAAGGATCGCCGACTCGACGCGGGACGCCGAGGCCGATGCGCAGCGGTCTCACTGGCTTGGTCATGTCAAAGTCCCGCTGTGGCGCCACGCCGGAGCCACCAGATGCAGCATGACCGCAGGATACGGTCTCAGCCTTCGGACAACTGCTCGATGAGGAGCGTCAATGGTTACGTCCGACGGTCTGGTCAACTATCCGTGCATGTCGCTAATGTCCGAGCACCCCGTCCTGGCGTTTGCAGATGCGGCCGCTCCAGCGGAACCATTCGATCGTTCCATCGGGTGCGCGCAGAAACTCGCCCTGCTGGGTTTGATAGGGTGCGTCGAGCCCGACAACTCGGTCGCGTCCACAGAAGCCGACCCGTGCGGCCGGTAGAGGTGGCAGTGGCGGTGAGTCCCGCGTCGGGAACCCACCTTTCGAGATCGCCTGCAGCACCAACACGCCGTCACTCAGCCCCAGCTCGGCGTCCCAATCCTCGGAGCAGTAGCGCCCCGTAAACAGCACGAGCTCCTCGGGTGGCAGAGGCTGCCAGGTGGGCAGCTGACGCACAATCCCGAGGCACTCCTGCAAGACCCAATCGGTCACCTCTCGGGCCACTCCGCCGCCCAGGTCGGCGTTGGTGAGCACAGCCAGCGCGAGATGGTGGTCCGGCACCAGCAGCAGGCGCGTACTCTGGCCATGGGTGCCGCCGCCGTGGCTCACGGTGCGCACGGCCCCGATGTGGCTCAGCATCCATGTCACGCCAACCGCGTCGTCGAGTGCCGCCGGAGCAAGGGGCGTCTGCATCAGCGCCATGGTGTCGGCACTGAGAAGACGCTGGCCGCTGATCTCTCCCGTGCCGAGGTGGAAGCGGGCGTAGCGCAGCAGATCGCCGACGCACGAGATCAGCCCGCCAGCCGGCGCCGCAGACCGGGCCACAGGCCATGGCCGGGCCACCGTGGCGTGGCCCTCGCGGACAATGTGGCCGACGACGAAGCGGTACGTCATGACATCCGCCGGGAAGAAAAAGGTGTGGCTCATCCCCAGGGGCGCAAGCACCAGGTCGGTGATCGCCTGCTCGAACGGCTTTCCGGTTATCACCTCGATGACGCGACCGACCAGGTAGAAGCCGGAGTTGCAGTAGGACCAGACCTGGCCGAGCGGGGTCAATTGGGGCAGCGACGCCATGGTGGCCACGAGGCGGGCCAGCGCGTCGTCGCCGGGGCCGGTGTCGTCGAAGAAATCGCCGACCCAGCCAGCGGTGTGCGTCAGCAGGTGGCGCAGGGTCACCCGCTCCGCCACGGCTTCGTCACTCAGGCGCAGCTCCGGCAGGTAAGTGCGGACCGGCGTGTCGAGGTCGAGGTCGCCACGCTCGACCAGCCGCATGACGGCCGTGCCCGTGAAGGTCTTGGTGATGGAGCCGATCTGGAACAACGTGGTGGCGTCGACAGGTAAGGGATTGTCCAGACTGGTGACGCCGTGACTTAGCGATAGCGCTTGGCCGTTGACAAGCAGCCCGACCGCCGCGCCCGGAACATGGCGCTGCTCGACCACGCTGGCAAGCATCCGGCCCAGTTCGTCAATGTCCGGCATCTGGATGCCCGTGTCCCTCTGCTCGCTCATACCGCCTTGCCTATTCCGCAGTCAGGATAGACCGGGCCTCTTGGCCACCGCGATCCTGACCCCGCCGACCTCCTCCAGCAAGACCGCATGCGGTTGCATTTGTTGGCGCTATTTGGTGCACCCAGCCATCAGCATTCCTGTGGCTACCTGGTGAATGTGTTCTAAGGACGGTCCTCACAGAGTTCGGCCGCCGCTTGCTGCGCCATTGTCAAAAGCTTCCGGTGGAACGGCTGTGTCGCTGCGGCGACCAACACTGGACTACGCAAATCCCATGGCTTGCCAATGTGGTCGGTCACGATGGCACCTGCTTCTTCGGCTAGGAGCAGCCCGGCCGCGAAGTGCACGGGCAATCCGTCCTGCGCGTAGACCACCGCCGCCAGCCGACCGGTTGCCAGGTAGGCGAGAACCAGTGATGTGCCGAATCCGCGCACGTCCCAGCGATCCGAGTCCATCGCGCGTCGCGCGAATGAACGGCCGAAGGTCCGCAGTTTGCCAGGGCCTCTGCCGTGTGGATCGATGCTGATCAAGCCGCTGACGTCACTGACGTTCAAGCGCACGGCGTCTCTGCCTGAAAACTGCCAGGCGCCATGGTCGCGCTCAGCGGCGTACAGGGCACCGGTCGTACCATCGCCGACTACTGCGGCGGTCACGTGCTCGTCCTCCACCAGCGCGACGTTTACCGCGACGAGCGGCAAGCCGGCGACGTAATTTGCAGTGCCGCACAGCGGGTCCACGAGCCAGTACCGCCCGTGCATCGGCACGACGGCGTTGTCGGTTTCTTCGCCCACGAAGGCGATCTCCGGACACCACTCGCCCAGTCCGCGCTCGATAGTCGCCTGGACGGCCAGGTCGGTGCCCGTGACAAGATCACCCGGCCCCTTGGTCCGCACATCGTCCGCCGCATGGCGGGCCACCACAAGCCTCAGCCCTGATCTAACCGCGGCAAGGGCGGCCGTCGTTTCGGGACGAAGGGTCGGCACTGGCACGGGTGCTACCACGAAGCCTACCCTCCCGCGTACGGC
>JAABUQ010007647.1_pt1 | contig 15568 bp, 12 predicted proteins | sample 5560001 | NCBI WGS metagenome assembly JAABUQ01 (sample SAMN10711888, study PRJNA513371) | rock metagenome | isolation source: Antarctica rocks | place: Antarctica: Victoria Land, Finger Mt nord | collected 2015-12-18 | reverse complement strand
CCGCTCGACGCGATCGTCTCCACGCTCAGCATCCACCATCTACCCGACGCCCGTAAGCAGACCCTCTTCCGTGAGATTCGCCGCCAGCTCCAACCAGGCGGCTGGTACATCAACTACGACCCTATCCGGGCGCCCGACGACGCCATGGCAGCCATCTGGGAGCGAGTGAACGATAGGTACGACCCGCAAGCGGCGTACAAACGTGCCAATCGCACGCCGGCGGAGCAGGCGCGCTACGAGAACCACGTCCGCTACATGATCCCGCTCGAACCCCAGCTCGATTGGTTACGTCAAGCCGGGTTCGTGGATGTCGACGTCTTCTGGAAGCGTCTGGACTGGGTCATCTACGGCGGCCGTAGCCCCGCCTGAGCCAACGTTCCGGTCTGCTCGGCAGTCCAATGGCAGCCCCAAACGGGCCGTTCGGCTCTGCGGTCGAGGCGTTCCCGTAGCTCAATGTGAGGCCATCGGCGCACCAGACTTTCTCGGCCTGGCGTCGGACCAAAGGTAAGTTGGCATCCTCCCTTGCACACTACGCTCAAGTCGCATTCGACGCATCAGTCTTTCCATACACCTGAGGATCTTCGGCGAGAGCCGAACTACCCCATCTGGCTGCGGCTGCGAGATGGCGACCTGACCGCGCGAGGCGAGCTGGTGACGCGGTACGCGGCGCTCGTCAAATATGTGATCGGACGCATGGCCATCAGTCCGTCTGGTGCGATGGACGCCGACGACGTCGTCGCGGCCGGCACCATTGGGCTGCTGCACGCTGTCGACCGCTTCGACCCGGAGCAGGGAGTACGCTTCGAAACGTACGCGCTGCAGCGCATCCGGGGTGCCATCATCGACGCCATTCGTGCCCTCAGTCCAATCTCTCGCACGGCGCTCCGCCGGATACGTCTGCTTGAGGAAACGACCGCCATTCTGGCCCAGCAGCTCGGCCGAGCACCCACCCGACAGGAGCTCGCTCGAGAGCTGGGTATAGCCAGGGCTGAGTTGGGGCGAATGCTGGCGCAATCGACCCACGTGGTCGTTTCGCTTGACAGGAACGCCGACGACGACGGTGAGGCTCCGTCGATGGCCGAGCTGTTGCATGATCCCGACGCGCCCGCCATCGACGACGAGCTGTTCGAGCAAGACGAAATCGTGGACCGCTTGAGCTCCGCCATGAAGTCCCTCTCCCAGCGCGACCAGCTCGTGCTGAACCACTACTACCGCAGCGAGCTCACGCTCAAAGAGATCAGCCGCGAGATCGCGGTGTCCGAATCTCGAGTCAGCCAGATCCGATCGGCTGCCGTCGAAAAACTGAGCGTGCTGCTACGCGACAGCCACCCAGCCCTGCTCGCAGCCTAGTAAAACCTAGACGCGTGACTTGAACGGAGTTGTGCCTTAAGGCGTCAGCCGGTTGATGTCCCGCGGAAACAGTGTGGCTTCTCGGATGTTCGCCGCGCCCACCAGGCGCGCTACCCAGCGCTCCAGGCCGAGTGCGCAGCCACCGTGGGGCGGCATGCCAGAAGCGAACGCCTCCAGGTAGCCGGCGAAGGGCGCCGTCGGCAGCCCGCGCGCCGCAAGAGCAGACAGGTAGTCTGCGTACAGGTGTAATCGCTGGCCGCCGGTCGTCAGCTCCTGGCCTCGGAACAGCAGATCGAAGCTGTTGGTAAACCGCGGTTGATCCGGCTGCGGGTGGGTGTAAAACGGCCGCTTGGCCATCGGATACCCCACGACGAACAGAAACTCCGAGTTGTGCGTGCGCTGCGCCCAATCCCCGAGCCAGCGCTCGTGTGCCGGTGCCAGATCGGGCTCGTTCGTAAGGTCTTCTGCGGTGCTGTCGGTGATCAGTCGCTGAGCCTCGGCGAAGTGGATCGCTGGGATCGCCGTCGGCACGGCTGGTAAGGTCAGCCCGAGCAAACCAATCGCGTCGTCGGCTTGCTCGCGCACCGCATGCAGCATGCCCCGCAGCACGTCGGCCAGCATGTCCATGACCGGTGTGTGATCGTCGATAAAGCCCATCTCGAAGTCGAGCGACACGAACTCGTTCAGGTGGCGCGGCGTATCGTGCGGCTCAGCCCGGAAAACCGGTCCGATCTCGAAGACGCGCTCGTACACGCCAACCATGATCTGCTTGTAGAACTGTGGGCTCTGCGCCAGAAACGCCGTACGCCCGAAGTAGTCCACGGGAAAAACGTTGGCTCCGCCTTCGGTAGCCGAGGCAACCAGTTTGGGGGTGAAGATCTCCACGAACCCGCGGGCTCGCAACGTCTGGATAGCCCTCGGCCGAAGCCGCGGCGATACGATGCGTCGCGCGGAAGCGCGGGTGACGAAGCGCGACGGCGGCGTGGTCGAGGATGGTCGGCAGCTGGGCCTTGATCACCGGCCGAAAGAGGTTCAGAACCGGCACATCGACGTTAGCCAGTGAGATTACCTCTATGCGAGCCGCGTGCACCTCCATGCCTGATGGAGCCGCTGGTACAGCCACCGCCGTGCCGACCACACTCAGCACCGTCTCATCTGGCAGTAATGCAAGCTCCTTGACTTGCTGCGGGTCCTCGATGACCACCTGACTCAAGCCTTTGCCATCGCGCAACACGAGAAAGCTCACCTGGCTGAGCTGCCGAAAACGATGCAGCCAGCCGGCCAGCTGAACCTGCTGGCCAGCATGCGCTGCCAGCTCCGACGACCAGATCCGCGCCATTTGGACACCTCCGCACACATCTGCCCGCGTGATGCGGACGAGGGGCGCGTTCGTGGTGCCACCGCATTTCGCTGCGCCTGACGGGCAGTCGCAGCCTCGGCGCCGGATCACGGGGGCGGACCGTCGGGGCTTACTGAGCCAGCATGTGGCCGTTGTTCCCGCGCTCGGGAGGGTCTTCACGCGCTGCTTGAACGCCGCCTTCACAGCTCACGGCGACTCTCTAGGCTCCAGGCGAGCGCGCTACTCGGTTCCGTCGTCGCTTTCGCCACACTATAAACGCTGCCACTGCCGCCAGGGCAAGTCCGCCCGATCAGACGCGATCGACGAAGCAGCCAGAATCTTTGGAGACGCGGAAGACGCCCTCGCGACGGATGATCGCGTCAATCTCGTCGCCCAGCAGCGCCGGCAACCGCGTGCGGTGTGTGCCGTCGGCTGGCGGATCGACAATGGCGTCCACCATCCCAGTGCCGTAGTAACGCAGCGCCGCGTCCGTCGACGGAAACACGAACGCATCTTCCCGAACGTAGCACTGCGCGGTCGGAAACGCTTCCCGCACCAGTGGCAGATGGCCAAGATGGAACCGCCCCATGACGCGCTCGACCGGCTGGTATCCGAGCCTCTGGGCGGCAGTGCGATGCAATCCTAGGAGTCGCTCGCAGTGGTTCTCGGCGTTGGTGGTCAATACCACGCGGCCCGAGGGCTTCAGCACCCGACGCAATTCCCACAAAGCTGCGCGCTGGTCGCCGATCAGGAAGAAAACGTGGTTTGCCATGGCCAGGTCATACGCCGCGTCCGGCAGCGGCAGCCGCTCCGCATTACCTTCGATCGACACCACGGGTAACTGCTGCTCGACTGCCTGAGCCTGCGTGGCCGCGACCATCGCGGGAGAAGCGTCCAGACCGAGAATTGCTCGTACTCCCCGCGCGATCAGCAGCGGGTGATACGAGCCTTTGCCACAGCCGACGTCGAGCGCCAGGTCCCCGGCGTGTGGCTCCAGATGGTCGAGAACCCACTCCAGATAGTCGTCGGGTCGCTCGCTGTACCGCTGGTGCGCCTCGATGCGTGTGTCGAGCTTGTCGATGGTGCCGTACTGATAGCGCAAATAGCCCGGGTCGGTCGCACGATCCATATTCCTGAAAACGGAGCAATCACGGCAGTATGCCGCGCGGCCCGTCTTAGCTTAGAGATCAGCTACTGGGGCTCCCACGCTGGGAGCGGTTCTCGGAGGTCGCGGAGCGTAGGCCAGCTCGGATCTTCGTAGCGGCCGCGCAGCATCTGGAGGCGAACGTACTCGCGGAACGTAAACGGGCTCAGCCAGGTAGACCTCAAGCGGTTGCCGAAGGTGTACGGCTCGTCATGGTCGGCGCTGCCGACGCCGTCATGCGACTCATTTACGCTCGTAGCTTCCTGATTTTCTGGCATGGGATGTTTCCTGCTATCTCGTTCAACGTCCCTGACAGTATCGACCATGGATGACCCGTCCATGAGGGCTTTCGAACACGATAACGAACGCTCACCCGCTTTCTCAGGAAGCTCCAAGGCGGGGCGCCGATACTCGGGCTATGTCTACACCAGGTCACACGGTCTCTACCAATGGCCGGGTTCACACGAATGGCCGGGTGCAAGCACCTCCGCCAGAGCCAGTTGACACTCGTCCACCTGTCATTCAGGTGACGGACCTGGTCAAGGACTATCGCCGCGGCGACAACGTGGTCCGCGCGCTCCGAGGCGTAACGCTGCAAGTGCGGGCAGGCGAATTCGTGACGGTCATGGGACCCTCCGGCTCAGGCAAGTCCACGTTCATGAACCTCGTCGGCTGCCTGGACCGACCCACCAGCGGATCGTTTCTTCTGGATGGGGTGGATGTTCCGGCGCTGAACCGATCACAGCTGGCCGACCTCCGCAATCGCAAGCTGGGCTTCATCTTCCAGGGCTTCAACCTGCTGCCAAGAATGAACGCGCTGGACAACGTCATGCTGCCGATGGTCTATGCCGGCGTACCCAGCGCTGTCCGCAAACAGCGCGCGCACGCGGCGCTCGACGCCGTCGGCCTCGAGAATCGCGCACACCATCGTCCCAACGAAATGAGTGGCGGCCAGCAACAGCGGGTGGCTATCGCCCGCGCGCTGGTCAACGCGCCCAGCCTCATTCTGGCCGATGAGCCAACTGGCAACCTGGATTCGCGTACCAGCGTCGAGATTATGGCCATCCTCCAGCGTCTGAACCAGGCCGGAGCGACGATCGTTCTGGTGACCCACGAGCCGGACATCGCCACCTACAGCTCGCGCACCGTTGTCTTCAAAGATGGAAGCCTTCTCTCCGATCAGCCCAATCACCTCGTCGTGGTCGCTAGCGAAACGCTCTCGGCCTGGCCCGCGCCGGAAGAGGAAGCCGCGTGAGTGTTCTCACTGCCCCCGTTCCGGTTGCGTCTTGGCTCGAGGACCAGCCGCGCTCTCCATCATCCTTCATTGGACATCTGGTTATGCAACTCCACTCCATTCTCCGGCACGCGTCCACCAGTCTGGCGGCCGCGGGCGTGCTTCTGGCGGCCAGCCTGACACCCGGACTCGCCTTGGCGCAGTCCGACCCGCGAGTCTCCGCCACCGGCTACACCATCGCCGACGACGCGGTGTGGGCGTTCTACAGCCAGCACGGTGAAAGCGCCACATTCGGTGAGCCAATCTCGCGCGAGTTCACCTTCCTGGGCTCGCCCGTGCAGTTGTTCCGGAACGCCGCCCTGCAGGTCCAGCCCGACGGCTCCGTGCAACTGATGCAGCTCACTGATCCTGGTCTGCTGCCGTATACCCACTTGAACGGTCTCACGGTGCCGGCCGCGGACCCCGCCGTCGCATTCATCACGCCGAGCCAGGATCAGCCGAATTACACTGCCCGACTGCAGGTCTTCCTTCACAGCAGCGTGCCCGATTCGTGGAGCGGCCAGGCGGTGAACTTCTGGTCCACGTACGCGGCAGCCGGCGGTCCAGACGTGTGGGGCATGCCAACTTCCGCGCCCAGGGCCGACCCGAATAACCCCCACTTCATCTACCAGCGGTTTCAGAACGGAATCCTGCTGTACGACTCCACCTCCGGTACGACCCAGGCCCTACCGATGGGGGAGTTTCTCAAGGACATCCTGACCGGCCAGAACATGCCCGCCGATCTGGCGAGCCAGGCAGCTTCCTCGCCGTTGCTGCGAGGCGGCGGCCTGACCAGCACCAACTTGACCGACGCCTTCGTTCCCGACGCCGCCTGAACTATACGAGCTCAATTGCTCTGACATCGCATCCACTGGAGAACGCCTGATGGCCATTTCTGCACCTCGCACCCGACCCTGGAGTCCGGGGCCCTTACCCTACCGCTTGCTACTGCTCGGACTGGCAGCCGCCGTCGCTATCGGCGGGACCTACATCGCGCTGGTGGGCAATCCGCTCACCCGCAACCAGCAGGCTACCACCTATCCGACGGCCGCTGTGCAGCAGGGCACGCTGCAGGTCAGCGTCAGCGCCACCGGACCCATCACCAATCCCTCCACCATTCCGCTGAGCTTCAAGAGCAGCGGCAAGCTGAATCAGCTCGCCGTCGGCCTTGGCCAGCAGGTTGTCGCGGGTCAAGTGCTGGCCCAGCTCGACACTACCGATCTCCAGGCCGCCGTCGACCAGGCGCACGCCACGCTCAATCAGCAGCAGGCGAATCTGGCCAAGGTTTCGGCCGGCGCCACTCCCCAGCAGGCCGCGCTCTCGCAGGCCCAGGTGGACGCGGCCCAGTCCGCGCTCGACGGCGCTCAGAAGAACCTCCAGGCTGCCCAGGCCAGCTCCACCAGCGCGCTCACCGCGGCGCAGGTGGACATTGCCACCTCACAGGCCAGCCTGGACTCCAGCCAGAAGGGGATGCAGAACGCTCAAGACCAGGCGCAGGCGGCACTCCAGGCCGACCAGACCACACTCGCCAACGCCCAGCAGGCGTACCAGGATCAGCTGCAGACGTTCCACGGCAACTGGGACCAGGTCCAGGCAACCCTTGACCAGGACCAGATCGCCGTGCAGAACGCGCACAGGGCGCTCGACGATGCGAAGGCTAACCTGGCAGCCAGCCAGGCAGCCGTCGATCAGAGCAACCAGAGCGACGTGGTCGCGGTGCAGAACGCCCAACAATCGCTGAACACCACCCAGGCCAGCCTTGCCGCCACGCAGCAGCAGACTGCCGCGGCGGTGCAGGCCGATCAGGTCGCCATTCAAAACGCCCAGAACAACCTGTCCACGGCACAGACGGCGTTCAACAACGCGCAGGTGGTCGCCTCCGCATCCAACAACGTGGCCAGCAAACAGGTCAGCGCAGCGCAGTCCGACCCCAAGTCGACCAGCGCCAGCGTGAACACGGCTCAGGCGCAGCAGAGTCTGTCACAAGCGCAGAACGACACGGCGCTGGCCACCGCCCAGGCAAGCGTGACGTCAGCTCAGAACGCGTTGAACACCGCGCAGTCCGCGGCTGTTTCCGACCAGGCCAAGAACCAGGGCAGCCTGGTGACCGCTCAGGGTCAGGTGACCACGGCCCAGGACGCACTGAAGACCGCCCAGGCGCAGCAGCACGCGAACCTGGCCAAGAACCAGCAGAGCCTGATCACGGGCCAACAGCAGGTCAACACCGCCGACAATGGCCTCAAGACTGCGCAGGCGGCTCTGGCTACGGCCCAAGCGCAGAATCAGCAGGCCCTCGTGTCCGCCAAAGGGACGCTGGACCAATCGCTCAGCGGCGTGCTAACCGCTCAGGACGCGCTGAACACCGATCAGGCCAAGCAGCAGGCCAGCTTACAGACCGCGCAGAACAGCATCGACTCGGCACAGCAGGCCCTGAACAAGTCCCAGGCCGCTCTGCAGACCACGCAGTCCCAGCAGAATGCAACGCTCCAAACCGCCCAGAACACCGTCGCTCAGAACCAGGCCGCGCTGCAAACACAACAGGCGACTGCCGCGCAAACTCTGGCTGGTCCACTCCAGAGCGACATCGACGCAGCCAACGCGCAGGTAGCGAATTCCACCGCCGCCCTGCAGCTGGCCCAGAACAATTTGCAGGCGGCCACACTCGTCGCGCCAGTCAACGGGACCGTCGCCAGCCTCAATGGTGTCGTTGGCCAGTGGATTAGCGGTGGACCCACCAGCTCCATCTCCACCACCAGCACCAGCACCGCCAGTACCGGCACCTCGTTCGTCACCCTCATCGACGTGACCGCGCCGCAGATCAGCGCGGCTATCAGTGAGGCGGACATCGGCAAGATCCAGCCGGGCCAGAAGGTAACCTTCACGCTGACCGCGTACCCGAGTCGCACGTTCACCGGCGGCGTAGCAGCGATCGAGCCGGCGGGTACCACGACCTCGAACGTGGTTACGTACACCGTGCTGATCGCACCCGACACGACCGACGTCCAGCTCCTACCGGATATGACCGCCACGGTGACCATCATCACCCAGCAAGTCGACAACGCGATGCTGGTGCCCAACTCCGCGATCTCCTACGCCGCCACGCAGGCACCGAGTGGCCAGGCTGCCGGCGGCGGCCAGCGTCCCGGTGATGCTCGCGCAGCGACTGGCGCCGCCGTGCTCGTGCTGCGCAACGGCGCTCCGGTGCCCGTGCGGATCCAGACCGGGATCACTGACGGCGTGAACACCCAGGTACTGGCGGACCTGCAGCCAGGTGACCCGGTGGTCACCGGCGCAGCCACCACCGGCTCGAGCAGCAGGAGTGCCGCGCCCGGCTCCAGCATCTTCGGTGGTGCTGGTGGCGGTGGCGGCGGTGGCGGCGGTGGCGGCGCGCCTCGCCCCGCGGGCGGAGGTCCCGGCGCCCAGGGTGGTGGCTGAGATGCTCGCCAACCGACCCTCACCCGTACACCCCGTATTGTCCCCGGACGGCCAGCCAGCGCACATTACTGGCCCGGCCCAGGACGACCGCGTCGACCCATTTGCGCTCCTGGCCCAGGTTCCAGCGGTCAGTGGCGCCAGACTGCGTCTCCTGCAAACCGTCCCGTCGGCGCTCGCGGCGCTGCGCGCCAACAAGGGCCGAAGCATCCTGACCACGCTCGGCATCATCATCGGCGTGGCAGCCGTAATCGCCATCGTTGCGCTCGGCCAGGGCGCCAGCGCCTCAGTCGCCAGTCAACTCGCCGGCCTGGGCACCAACCTGCTGACCGTTCAACCTGGCAGCACCCAGAGCGGAGGAGCCCGCACCGGTGCCGGCAACGCCATCACCCTCAAAGGCACCGACGCCGCCGCCATCGACCAGAACATTCAGGGACTGTCCGGAGTGAGCCCGGTTGTCTCAGGCAACGCACAGATCATCGCCGGTTCTCAGAACTGGTCCACTCGCGTCCAGGCAGTCACACCGCCGTATCTGACGATCGAAAGCTGGACCATGGCTCAGGGCGCCGCCTTCACCGCTGAGGACAACACGAACTCCAACAACGTCGCGGTCCTCGGCCAGACGGTAGTCACCAACCTCTTCCCGAACGGACAGTCGCCCATCGGACAGATCATCCGTATCCGCAATGCACCCTTTACCGTGGTCGGCGTGCTAACCGCAAAGGGCAGCAGCCCCGGCGGGGATCAGGACGATACCGTGCTGATCCCGTTCCAGACCGGTCAGGTGCGCCTGTTTGGGGCCCAGAACATCAACCAGATCATCGTCCAGGTCACCGACGGCAGTCAGATCGACGCGGTCACGACGCAGATGACCACGCTCCTGCGTCAGCAGCACAGGCTCACATCCAACCAGCCGGCCGACTTCACCATCCGCAACAACAACGACATCATCTCGCGTGTCTCGAGTGTGAGCTCGACCATGACCTTGTTGCTAGGCGGTGTGGCTGCCGTGTCGCTGGTCGTCGGCGGCATCGGCATCATGAACATCATGCTGGTATCGGTGACGGAGCGGACGCGCGAGATCGGCATCCGCCTAGCTATCGGCGCCCAGCCTCGCGACGTGCTGTCGCAATTCCTGGTCGAAGCAGTGGTGTTGTCAGTGCTGGGCGGACTGATCGGCATCGTGGTCGGCGCAGGCGTCGCCCTGTTGCTGCCTGTCGTCGCAGGTTGGACCACGGTCCTGCCGTGGAATGCGATCGCCGTATCGTTCGGCGTCTCGGCCGCGATCGGCATGTTCTTCGGGATCTATCCTGCCCGCAAGGCCTCCCAGCTCGACCCGATCGTTGCCCTGCGCTACGAGTAAACGCGAGGCTTATTCGTGAATCGCGAAGTAACGCTGCGCGACGTCTTCCTTCCCGCTCACCCCCGAGCGGGCGTAGCGCCGCGAAGGCAGACGCATCCCAGAACGGGTTACCCAGCGCTGAGGCGACATCGGGCCGGCTCTGGGCGATCGTAGCTCTGGCGAGCGTCTTGAAGCAGCTACGCGCAGCCAAGCGATGAAGGTGTGTCGGATGCGGCGGTGCATAGCAATGACACTCCCGGAGCAGGAGACTTTTCGGCCGCCCCTCTAGCGCCAGACGCCGACGGCCAGCGCCAGCCAGCCGGCCAGGAACGCCACGCCGCCGAGTGGCGTAATGGCGCCCAGCCACGTGGTTCCGGTCAGCGCCAGCAGATACAGGCTGCCGGAAAACAACACTGCGCCCGCGATGAACAACCAGCCAGCGGCAGTGAGCCACGTCGAACCGTCGGTCGAAAAGCGAGCCAGAAGGATGCCCACCCCCAGCAGCGCCAGAGCGTGGTACATGTGGTAGCTGACGCCAGTCTGAAACACCTGCAGCATGTCTGCTGAAAGGCGGTCTCTCAGCGCGTGCGCCCCGAACGCGCCCAGACCAACGGCCAGGCAGCCGCTCAGCGAGGCGAAAGTGATGAAGACACGGTCCACGGCTCTTGCCGTCATGGTACCGACTTCGAGGATCACGTCACCGAGAACGAACGCCGCATACTCATCAATAATCGAACGGATGCCAGACCTGGTTCCCAATCCTGGCGGCGTAGTGCAGTCCTTGAAGAACCGCGCCCGACTGCTGAAGCGAGACGTCTACGCGCTGTCGCTGGCGGTGCGAGATCCCCGCACGCCCTGGTACGCCAGAGCCCTCGCCGCTGGCGTGGTGGCGTATGCGCTCAGCCCTCTGGACCTGATTCCGGATTTCATCCCGGTGGTCGGCTATCTGGATGATCTGATCCTGGTGCCGATCGGAATCGCGCTTGCCATCAAGATGATCCCGCAGCCCATCATGCAGGAGTGCCGCGAACGGGCTGAGGCCGGCGGCGGTCCGCCAATCAGTCGGGTTGGGGCCGCGTTCATGATCGCGGTCTGGCTCGCCGCCGCCCTGTGGTGCTTTGTCTTTCTGCGCGGCCTGTTTTCCTAGACCTGGCTCCCAGCTCAGCGAGATTCTGGCCGGGTCGCGGCCGAGGGCGTAGTATCAAACAGGTCACACGGCCTGCGCGCCCAGATCAGTCGGCCTGATGCGTCTCGACTTCGAGTACCCGCTCGTTCTGATCCTGCTCCCGGTTTGCGCAGCCGCGATCTTCGTCGTCTGGCGTACGTCGCGCACGTACATGCCGCCGCTGCGCCGGCGGATCTCGCTCGGTCTGCGGCTGGTCGTGGTCAGTCTGATCGTCCTGGCGCTCGCCAGCCCGCTCGTGCAGCTCACTGCCGATCAACTCTCGGTTGCCGTGCTGCTCGATCGCTCCGACAGTATCGCTCCCGCAGCGCGGGTAGAGGAGGAGAAGTGGCTCGCTGGCGCTCTCGCGGCCAAAGCCGCATCGGACCAGGTGGCCGTCGTCAGCTTCGGCGCAGACGCGACGCTCGAACGAACCTTGAGCATCGACAGTAGCCCACCCCGCCTGGCGCGTACCGCCGTGGACGGACGACGAACCGACATCGCCGCAGCGATCCGCACGGGCATAGCCAGCTTGCCGCCCGGCACGGCGCGGCGCATCGTGCTCGTCTCGGACGGCCAGGAGAACCAGGAACAGGCAGACCAGGCCGCGGCGCTTGCCGCCGCGGCCGGTGTGCAGCTACTCGCGGTCCCACTGGCTGCCGACAGTGGTCCAGAGGTTCTGATGCGCCAGCTGGACGCTCCGCCACTCCTGCACGAGGGCGACCGCTTCTCGGTCACGGCACAGGTCGAGGCGACCGTGCCGACCAGCGCGCGACTGCACCTGCTCGTCGACGGCCGACTGGCCAGCACGCAGGAGGTCGACCTTCTGCCAGGCGTGAACCGATTCGTCCTGGCCCAGGAGCCACTGCCAGCCGGCCAGCACCTCCTGCGCGTGCAGATCGAACCGGCTATCGACACACTGCCACAGAACAACACTGCCGGCGCCGTGGTGGTGGTGTCCGGCCCGCCTGCCGTGCTTATCGCTCAGGGTGCTCCTGGCGACGGGCAATTCCTGGCTGATGCGCTGCGCGCAGCCGGGCTGAAGGTGGATCTCACCACCGTCGGCGCGGCGTCGCTGGATCCCCAGGCGCTGCGTGACTACGCCAGCGTCGTGCTCGCTAACGTCACGGCGAGTGCGCTCCCAGCAGGTCAGATGCGAGCCCTGCAGGCGTACGTACGTGACTTCGGCGGAGGACTCGTCGTCATCGGCGGCGACACTGCCTACGGGCCTGGCGGGTACGCTCGAACCCCGCTCGAGGACATGCTGCCCGTGCGCATGGACCTGCGCGGGAAGTCGGTTTCGGCGAGCGTCGCGCTCATGCTCGTGGTCGACGTGTCCGGCTCCATGGGCGGCGGGCCGGGCGGCGCGTCAAAAATGGACCTGGCCAAAGAGGCCGCGATCGCGGCCGTGGAGCTGCTCGGGGAGTACGACCAGGTCGGCGTGCTCGCTTTTGACGACCAGAACCACTGGATGATCCAGCCCACGTTTGCGAGCGACCTCACACCCATCGAAGAAGCGATTGGCCGGATGCAGCCGGGTGGTGGCACAGAGATCTATCCAGCGCTCAAGGAGAGCTACCAGGCCATCGCGCCGATAGATGCCAAGGTCAAACACATCGTCTTGCTCACCGACGGCCAGGCGCCACGCGGCGACTATCCGGGCCTGATGCAGCAGCTCCGCGACAGTCAGGTGACTCTCAGCACGATCGGGATTGGCACCGACGCCGACACGCAATTACTGCAAGAGCTCGCCCAATTGGGCAATGGCCGCTACTACGACGGCAATGACCCCTTCGACTTGCCGCGCTTGCTGGTTAAAGAAACCCAGCAGGTCCAACGCGCCGCCATCGTCGAGCAGGATTTCACTCCGATCGCTGTCGCCTCCAGCCCCGCCACTGCCGGCATCGACTTTCGCCAGGCGCCTCAGCTGCGCGGGTATGTGGCCACCACCCCGAAGCCCCAGGCCACGGTCCTGCTGGCCTCTTCACAACTGGACCCCGTCCTGTCGGAATGGCAGTATGGCCTGGGCCGCGTACTGGCATGGACCTCCGATGCTAGTAACCGGTGGTCGTCCCGCTGGCTCGAGTGGCCCGAGTTCACGGCGTTCTGGGCCCAGGTTGTCAAGCGCTCCGTTCGCGCTCCTGAGGACCCCAACCGTCAGATCGGGGTGTCAATCGAGGGCGACCAGGCGCGGATCACCCTCGACGCCCAGACCGGAGCCGACGCTACGGACCGCAGGTATCTGAATGGCTTGGCGACAACCGCAACGCTCACGCTCCCCAACGGTACCGGTCAGCAAGTCGCCTTACCCCAGGTCGCGCCTGGCCGCTACCAGACACTCGTGCCGGTCGCCGACGACGGCATGTACGCACTCAATGTCTCGCAAACCAACCCGGATGGGAGCACCGCCAATCAGTCCAGCGGTTTTGTCGTCCCGTATTCGCCCGAGTACCGGGTGCTTGGTTCAAACGAAGGCCTGCTCGATCGGCTCGCCAGGCGTACCGGCGGCCGGCTCATCTCAGATCCGGCGCAGGCGTTTGTCCACGATCTGCCTTCGGTTGCCGCACCCCGCCCCTTGTGGCCCGCATTGATGGTCACTGGCGCCTTGTTGTTCGTGCTGGACGTTGCGGTGCGCCGGCTGCGTATCACCGCGCCGGAGCTGCGCGCCGGTTACTATGCGGTCCGCCGGCGACTGGGGTACGTAGACTCGCCGCGCGCGCTCAGGGAGCCGCACGCTTCCAACCTGGCCCCCGCTGACGCAGCACGTATGCTTTCGGCGCGCGGGCTCGTCAACACAGAAGGGGGCCGCCGTCCGCGCCACACCTCGGCAGCGCCTGTGCCGGGTCCCGATTCGCGCACGAGCCGCCTTTTAGCGGCCAAGCAACGCGCCGCCCGACGCTAGCCTCCAGCCCCGTTTGAGCGTCGTCATACCTTCTGCCGCCGGCGTACGAAGATCGCCCCAGCCAGGCTGACAAGCCCAGCCACTACCAGAGTGACGAACACGTCGATGGGGCCCCGATCGTTGCTCGGCGTCGGCACCAGAAAATAGGTCAGCCCGGCCGTGACGAGTTTGCCGTCGCCCTGGATAGCCACGGCAGCCGGGACGCTCCCCGCGTCACCTACCGTCGTCAGGACCGCTCCGTCCGAGCCAAAACTCGTGTCGGTTGCTCCGTTCGGCAGGTACCGAACCACCGCAAAGCCGCCGTTCACTGGACCCTGCCCGGCCCCCGAAGCCTGGGATGGAGGCGCCGACGCATAGCCGGCGCCCGCGGCCACCAGCATGCCATTGCTCCCGACGGTCACCGCATGCGCGCCAGAGCCACCCCCAGGGAAGACGGTCGTGACGAATCCGCCTGAGCCGAAGCTTGCGTCCAGGTGTCCACGCGGATCGTAGCGAGCCAGTACGAACGCTAGACGCTCTGTGCCGGCGCCAGGTCCACCTCCCACGACGATCTTTCCGTCCGGCTGGAGCACGGCCGCGTACGCCTGTGTACTGGCCGCCCGATTACTGATGACCGTCCCGCCTGTCCCGAAGCCGACGTCGAGGGCACCGCTCGGAAGATAGCCAGCTAGCCCGAACGCGCCCTGGTGGCCGCCGATCGATCCCACTGCTACGAGGTTGCCATCCGACTGGATGAGCAGCGCGGCCACGCGGAATGGGCTGGAGCCGGGCTCGGCTCCACTCGCTTCGAACGTCGTGATGAGGCTGCCGCCGCTGCCGAAGCTGGGATCGAGGCTCCCGTCAACGTTGTAGCGTGCCAGCGCGAGCGCGTCGTTCGTCTTGCCGCTGGCGAAGGCTGTGCCGGCCACGACGATCCGGCCATCTGCTTGGAGCGCGATGGCGCGTGCCTCCGCACCGCTGGCAGCAACCGGAGTGAGCACGACTCCGCCGTCAAGTCCGAAGGTCTCGTCGAGGGCTCCGTCTGGGGTGTAGCGAGCCACCGCGAAGTTGCCTACTGCCGCGGCCTCGGGCTTGAATCCGCTGCCGGCGGCCAGGATGTCGCGGTCCGGTTGGAGAGCCAGGGCGTGGGCTTCGGCCACGCCTCCGCCCACCCGTGTAAGAACCCGGCCGCTTGAGCCGAATCCGGAGTCCAGGCTGCCGTCAGCATTGTAGCGGGCCAATCCGAAGCCCACCGCCGCGGTGGCCAGATCGCTGGCGGTGCCGGCCAGTACGGTCTTGCCATCTGTCTGGATGACAAGTGCCTCAGGGCTGAGTCCGCCCTGGAGCGTGCGCTCGGCGACCACTCCGCCGCGCCCAAAGTCCGCATCCAGGCTGCCGTCCGGGCGGTAACGCACGATCCCCATCCCCGAATCATGCGCATACCCAGCCGTCGCCGCGGACCACGCCAGAATCAAAGCCACCCCCGCACCCACCAGCCGCGGCATCCCTCGATCCACCCCACGCGGCATCATCCATCTACCATACGCGCTCCCCCGCCGCCCGCCTCAGAGTCCACGCTTGCACGAGTGCCTGAAAGTACGCTCATACCCCTTCGGCCGGGAGCCGCGTGAGCGGCGGGCGAATA
>JAABUQ010007645.1_pt1 | contig 15574 bp, 15 predicted proteins | sample 5560001 | NCBI WGS metagenome assembly JAABUQ01 (sample SAMN10711888, study PRJNA513371) | rock metagenome | isolation source: Antarctica rocks | place: Antarctica: Victoria Land, Finger Mt nord | collected 2015-12-18 | reverse complement strand
CTGTTCAGCATGACGGTGATGCTCGCGGTGCAATGGCCGTTCATATTCGCCCGGTATCGCCGCGCGCGCGTATTGTAGGGAAAGCCATCGCGAGTACCGGCACGGTTTTAAAGCCTCGAGCGGCGATTCCGTTTCCCAAGCGTCGCGTCTCGCGCGCCGTCGCGCTGCTAGAGCTGCAGGCGCTTGAGGCGGCCTACCCGCTGGCGGCTACGGAACTCGAATACCGTTCGCCCTTTACGTTGCTGATCGCCGTCATTCTGAGCGCGCAGTGCACCGACGCGCGCGTCAATCTGACGACGCCGCATCTCTTTGCCGCCTACCCGACGCCGCAAGCACTGGGCAGCGCCGAGCAAAGCGATGTGGAGGCCATCATCAAATCGTGCGGTTTTTTTCGCATGAAAGCCAAGCACATCATCGCTGCCGCCCAGGCGATCGCAACGCAGTACGACGGTGAAGTTCCACGTGAGCGCGACGCACTCGAAGCGCTGCCCGGCGTCGGCCGTAAGACGGCCAACGTGGTACTGTCGGTTGCTTTCGAAGAGGCGGCGCTGGCGGTCGACACGCACGTCTTTCGTGTCGCGCACCGCTTGGGTCTAACGCTCGGCAAGACGCCCCGCGACGTTGAGGATGACGTTTCCAAATTCGTCCCGCGCGAGAAACTCCGTCACGCGCACCATTGGTTGATCCTGCACGGCCGCGCCATCTGCAAAGCACCGGTGCCATCGTGCGAACGCTGCCCGGTGAACGAATTATGCCCGACGGTCCCGCTGGTCGCCCGCACGCGCCAGGCGCGCCTCAAGAAGGCTGAATCGGGCCGAGCGCGTCGAGATGCGGCGGCCGCGGCAATTCCGCATCGGCGGCGATCGTCTTGAGCAAGCGCGAGGGGGTCAGCGCTTCGCCGTAACCTTGCTCCGTCGACAGTTTGGAGAGGTTGATCAACGCCGGCACGTCGGCGCCGGGGTCGAATTGGTACTCGCCGTCGAGGCCTAGGCCCCGCACGATGACGAGCTGACGCCCATTATCGATATCGAGGCTCACCCGTTTGTCTCCGAAGCGCAGGCGAACGCGCAGCGGGTGCTCGAGGCGCACGAACGTGACGCCCGGCTTGCCGAGGACGGTGTTGAGCCGGGTCGTGCCCGTTCTCAGCGCCACGGTGAATGCTTCCAGCGATGCAATCACGTCTTCGTTGACGGGGGCGCTGCCGGCGTCTTGCGGGATGGCGGCGTCGACCGCCGCGTCGACGTCTTTGCGGGCACGAATGCGCATCGCCATCGCGACGATGGGATTGGGATTGAGATCGTCTTCTGAATCCATGCCTTGCGAGTTGCTTCTCCCTCGGTCCGCGCAACGCTTGGTGCGTCCACTTCTCCCAGACGCAGGGCTTCCAACAGCGCGGGCCGCAATCGAATCCCACGTGAGCCAACAGCGCAACTCTTCGGCGATCAACGTCGATAACCGCATCGTTTCCGTCGCCAACCGCGGCCGGCACGCAGCGCGCATTCCCGATACGCCGGAACGTCAACGCCTTGAACGCCAACGCAGCGTGCGCGAGATCGTCTTCGGTGCTCAGGACGGCATACTGACGACGCTCGGCATCGTTACCGGCGTCGGCAGCGCCGCTTCGGATCGCGGGATCATCATGATCACGGGCGTGCTTTCGCTGTTCGTCGGCGCGATTTCGATGGGTGTCGGAGAATACTTAGGCGGCAAATCGGAGCGCGAAGTCGTGCAAAACGCGATCGCGCTCGAGCAGCGCGAAATGGCCGAGATGCCCGACGAAGAGTTCGCCGAGCAAGTTGCCTATTATCGCCTCAAAGGATTCACGGACGCCGAGGCGATTACGATCGTCGAGCGCTTGCAGAAGAATCCCGACATCTGGCTGCACGAGATGGTGCGCGATGAGTTCGGCATCGACGTCCGTGAGTCCGAGGGTCGCGGCCTGCGTGAAAGTTTCGCGATGGCGGGGTCCTTTGCGGTCGGCGCGGTGGTGCCGGTAGTACCCTATGCGGCGGGCATGACCCTCGGTAACGCGATGTGGCTCGCACTCGGGTTAGCAGCTGCGGCGCTGTTCGGCATCGGGTACTACGCCGGAACGCTGAGCGGACGCAACTCCTTTGCCAAAGGCATCGAGATCGTCATCTTCGGTGCCGGCGTCTTCGGCTTGTCGTGGGCGCTCGGACACTACGTGCCGGCGCTCTTCGGTCACGGGCCGGTAGGCGTCGGATAAAAAAAGCGCGTCCCGACCGGACGCGCTCGAGACGTAGAAGGAAGACGGAATTACATCGTGTGCTTGGCTTTCATGTGGCTCTTTTTCATCGTATGAGCCTTCATGGTATGGCCCTTCATCATGTGATGCGACATCGGCTTGGCCGCGGTCTTGTGCATATAATGATGATGGGTGGCCTTCGCGGCCTTATGAGCGTGCATCGTGTGGGTCGTCTTCGCCAAGGCCGGAGCCGAGAGGAAAGCCGCCGCTACGAGCGCTGCAAAAATCTGCTTCAAAGTAGTAGACCTCCTTCCGCAATAAAATCGCCGGCTTGTGAAGTGAACCACCGAAACCGACATCTGCCAAACGCAACTGCGGCCCGGAACGTTCGCGTCCGTTACGCGACGACGGGCGGCGGCTTCTTACCGATCATGCTGCGGGCGATGACCAGCCGCTGAATCTGTTGCGTTCCTTCGTAGATCTGGGTGATCTTAGCATCGCGCATCATGCGTTCGACCGGATATTCGGTCGAATATCCGAAGCCGCCGAGAATTTGGACGGCGTCGGTTGTGACTTTCATCGCAACGTCACCCGCCTTCAGCTTGCAGTACGCCGCCCAGACGCTCAGATCGGGCGCGTTTTCGTCGCACTTGCGCGCCGCTTCGTACAGCAGCAGCCGTGCGGCCTCCAGTTCGACGCGCATGTCGGCGAGCATGAACTGAATGCCCTGTTGCTGCGCGATCGGCTTTCCGAAGGCGATTCGCTCGGTCGCATAGGTCGTAGCGTAATCGAGCGCGCCGGCCGCTATGCCGACCGCCTGCGCTGCGATGCCGGGCCGCGACTTGTCCAGCACGCGCATGGCGGTCTTGAAGCCGCTCCCTTCCTCCCCGAGCAGATTCTCCGCCGGGACCTCACAGTTCTCGAAGATCAGTTCGGACGTCGGTGAGCCGCGAATGCCCATCTTTTTTTCCAGCTTGCCGACCTTGAAGCCCGGAGCGGTGCTCTCGACGATAAACGCGCTGATGCCGGCGGGTCCCTTAGCCGGATCCGTCACGGCAAAAACGGTCACCACGTCGGCGACGCTGCCGTTGGTGATCCAGACTTTGTTGCCGTTGAGGATGTACCGGTCGTCCCGTTGTTCGGCGCGGGCGCGCATCGACCCGGCGGCATCCGAGCCGCTGCCCGGTTCCGTCAGCGCGTAAGCCCCGATCATCTCGCCGCTCGAAAGTTTTGTGAGATACTTCTTTTTTTGCATGTCGGTTCCGGCGATGATGAGCGGGAGCGCGCTCAACTCCTGAACGGCAATCATCAAGCCGCTCGAAGCACACGCTTTCGATACTTCCTCGACGACTTTGACGTAGGTTAAAAACGAGAGCCCGAGGCCGCCGTATTCTTCGGGAAACGGCACCCCGAGCAAGTCGTTGCTGGCAAACAGCTCGTAGATGTCTCGCGCGAACTCACCCTTTTCGTCGATCTCGGCGGCACGGGGTGCAACGCGTTCGGCGACGAGTTCGCGAACCACCTCGAGGATCATCGCATCGTCTTCGGGCGCTGCGGACGTGGGCGAAGCCGGGGTTGCGATGGCCATGCGCTCTAACTGCCTCCGTTGAGATCGGTGCCAAGGGGACTTCGGTCGTCACGTTCGTCCTCCCGCGACGCCCGCACGAACCCTTGCAATCTCAAAAACCGTGGCGAATGCACCACACCGGCTTTAGGTTGACGGCGCGACGTCCTCGCGTACGACAGCCACCCAGAGCGCGATGATGAGAAACGTCGGAACCCACTGCCCGACGAACAGCGCATCCTCCCGGCTTCCCGCCGCTTTGAGCGCGAGCGATGCGAACAAGCTGGCTGCGGCGCCGGCCATCAAGCCGCTGCGGAGTGTCGCATTCGAGTCGCTCTTTTTAACTTTGGATTCCACTGAGGAGCTCGCGGAATAGGCCGCGGATTTGACCGCATTGCCGGAACCGCGTTGGGCCTGTTCGATATCATAGTCGTTCATGATGCGCGCATACCGCCCCAGCAGCCAATCGAAACGGGCAGGGTTGCCCCAGAGGCAGGCGGCCCGCGCTCGTCGTAAGCGCTGGGCGCATGAACAAAGTCGTGGCCGATGCGGCGGCCGCCGTTGCCGACGTGCCGAACGGAGCATCGCTCGCGGTCGGTGGTTTCGGTCTGTGCGGCATTCCGTTTCACCTCATCGGCGCACTCTTGCAGCAGGGCGCACGCGATCTCGTCACCGTGTCGAATAACTGCGGCGTCGACGGTTGGGGCTTGGGCGTGCTGCTCGACGCGAAGCGCATCCGCCGCACGACGGGTTCGTACGTCGGTGAAAATCGCGAGTTCGAGCGGCAGTTTCTCAGCGGAGAGCTTGAAGTGGAACTCGTTCCGCAGGGGACGCTGGCCGAACGCCTGCGCGCCGGAGGCGCCGGCATCGCCGCCTTCTATACGACCGCCGGCGTCGGTACGCAGGTGGCGGAGGGAGGCTTGCCGTGGCGCTACGGCCCAGGCGGCACCATCGCGATCGCTTCCCCGCAGAAGGAGACGCGCCGCTTCAGCGACCTCGACTCCGTGCTCGAAGAGGGTATCGTGTGCGACTATGCGTTCGTGCGCGCAAGCGTGGGTGACCGATTGGGCAATCTCGTGTACGACACAGCGACGCGCAATTTCAATCCGCTCTGCGCTGCGGCGGGCAAGATCACGGTCGCGGAAGTCGAGCGGCTCGTGGAACCAGGTGAGATCGACCCGCAGAACGTGCATACGCCCGGCATCTTCGTACAACGCGTCGTCGTCGTCGGCAATGAGGGAAAGCGCATCGAACGCGTGACGACGCGCAAGCGCACCGAACGCGACGCGCCCCCGGCCGCTGCCGGCGAGGAAGTGTGATGGCGCTCACCCGCGATCAATTGGCGGCGCGGGTCGCGCGTGAACTGCGCGACGGCCAGTACGTCAATCTTGGGATCGGCCTACCGACTCTGATTCCGAACTTCGTCGACCCCAATATCCACGTCGTCCTGCAAAGCGAGAACGGCATTTTGGGGATGGGGCCGTATCCATACGAGGGTGAACAAGACCCCGATCTCATCAACGCGGGCAAAGAGACCGTCACCGTGTATCCGGGCGCGTCGTTCTTCGATTCGGCGGCGTCGTTCGGCATGATCCGCGGCGGCCACATCGATCTCGCGGTGCTGGGCGCGATGCAAGTTTCCGGGCGTGGCGACCTCGCCAATTGGATGATCCCCGGCAAGATGGTGAAGGGGATGGGCGGCGCGATGGATCTCGTCCACGGCGCGAAACGGCTCATCGTGATGATGGAACACGTCGCCAAGGACGGCACGCATAAGATCGTCAACCACTGTACCTTACCGCTCACCGGCCGGGGCGTCGTTCACCGCATCATCACCGACATGGCCGTGCTCGACATCGAACCCGACGGTCTCGTGCTGCGCGAGTGCGCACCCGGCATCAGGGTTGAGGACGTGCGTGCGGCGACGGGTCCGCCCTTCAAGGTTGAAATGAGCGCCTAAGAAAGAGAAACGGTCAGTTTGCTGCCTTATACCAAAAATGCTAGAATATAGAATGGCACTGAGTATTAAAAACCCGGAGGCAGACCGGCTGGTAAGGGAATTGGTCGCCCGGACGGGCGAGGGCACTACTGAAGCGATCATCAAGGCGGTTCGGGAACGGCTGGAGCGGATGCGGCGTACGGAGCCTTCCTCTCTTGCTGAGGATGTCGCTCGTATCGCGCGCCGCTGTGCCTCACGTCCCGTTCTCGACTCTCGCAGTGGCGACGAGATTCTAGGCTATGGTGCCGATGGATTACCGCACTGATGGTCATCGACTCGTCGGCATTGCTTGCGATCCTGCTGGATGAGCCCGAACGCGCGCAGTTCGTCGAAGCGATTGAGCAAGATTCCCAACGGTTTGTGTCTGCGGTCAGCGTGCTCGAGAGCAGCATAGTGCTCGAAGCGCGTGGCGGTGTCGACAGCGTCGATGATTTGGATCAGTTGCTCGGACGGATTGGAGCCGAAGTTCGGAGCTTCGCCGGTGACGATCTCAGTGGTGCGCGAAGGGCGTTTCGGTCGTACGGCAAGGGCCGACACCCGGCTGGCCTCAACTTCGGAGATTGCATCGCCTACGCACTCGCGAAGAGTACCAGGCATCCACTCCTTTTCAAGGGCGACGACTTCGCGCGAACCGACATCGATTCGGCTGTATGATCGGCCGGCCTAGCGTATTGCGGCTACGGCGGTAGATGGATCGCGGGCATTCAAATTATCTCGTCGGGGATGCACGGTGCAATGATGGCGGCGACGTGCGTGCCACGCGGAAGCGTTCCGTGCGTTTCCTTCAGCGCGCAGCGGTCGCTATGGCGGCGCCTCCTTCGCGCAGTCGAAAGGCGGCGAGTTCGATTGCGAGCCAGCCTTCACAAACGAGTGTTACGGCGAACGCGATGCCGAGTTCGGCGAGATGTCCGTGCAGCATGGCGACGATCGCCGCGACGAGCGCCGGAGGAATGAAGCATGCTACGGTGCCGAGCGTGCGTAGCGCGCCGATCGGTCCACGCGCGTCGAGCGGATTCGGAAAGAGGGCATAGAGTCCGACACCAAGCGCCAGCAGCGCCCAACTCGTTATGACCCCGGCGGGCAGTGAGATCGTGGCGGCAACAATATCGCCGAACACGGTGCCCACGGTGAGCGGCGCCAACCCGAGCGCAATTCCGACGCGCCAAGCGCGAGCAAAGGTGGACGCCGCTAAACGAACGCGGAGCGCGACGGGCGATAACCAAAAAAGCGGCTTGCCGAGATCGTCCGCGAGGGCGAGGCTTGCGCCGAGCGGCACGAATAAGATGACGAAGAGGCCGAGGATGACGACCAGCACCGCCAGCGGCGCCGGATCGTGATAGTGGCGAGCCAGCAATGCTGCACCAGCGCCGCATCCCGCCCAAAACGCGCACGTCAAGAACCAGAAGATCTGAGAACCACCGACCCGACGGAACGTGATCCAGTCCTTCCAGATGAGTGCAAGCGCTCCGGCCGGTACTCTGCTTTTGCCGATCCGGGGCCTCCGAGACGGAAGTGCACCATCCGCAGTCCGTACCTGCTGTCGTCTCGCGAGGGCGCGATGCGATGCAACATAGAGTTCGGGCAACACGTCACCGCCCAAGGCCGCGACCGTTGCGACCATCAGGGCGAATATGGCCAGGAGAGCCAGAAGCACGGCGCAATTTCCCGCAAGCAGCGCGCGGAGTGCCAAACCAGGGTCCAGTTGGGTCGCAGCGATCAGCGGTCGGCGAAAGCGATCGCCGGCAAAGCCCGCGACGGCGTACGTTGCACCGACGATTGCAATCGTCCAAGCGACGCACGTTGCGGCCGCCTTCCTACGGCCGCGCGCGAGTAGGAACGCCGGCAATTGGAGCGATATCAGGACCGAGAACGCGAGGATCGCACTTGCGAAGGAACGCAAGGTCGTCGCCTCGTCCGTTCGCGCCGGCCAGTAGAACAGCAACACGTAGATCAACGTGCTGAAGGAGCGAACCCAGCCCGCTCCAATCCTGCGCAGTTGCAGCCACACCGCAAGCGTCAGCGATCTCACGCCGGCGTTTAGAAAAAGTATTGGTTCGGCTGCGTTTCTGAACGGCGTGATGGCGCCGGCGCAAGCTGCACCCGCCGCCACCCCGACGAGAGCTACGTACAGGCCCGCCGCGCCGGTTTCAAAATCCGGGTGCGGCGCGAACGTGAACAGAGCGCCGGGCCCGAGGACGACATGTCTTCCATGCCCGGCCGTAAAGCGTGTAAGGGTGACATAAGCGATGAACAGGACGTACGGAATCCACGCGGCGAGCCGCAGCGGCGAGCGGCCGATCGCCGCGATCTCGTGGCGCAAATACGCGGCTTCGAGGAAGAACAGCGCAAACAAGGCGTGTTACTCTATGCCGTAATCTCGAGGAAGATGTCTTCGAGCGTTTTATCGGCATCGCTTTTCGCGCGCAAATCGGCGACGGCGCCTTGCGCCAGGGCGACGCCGCCCTTGAGGATGATGATGCGGTCGCACAGGTTCGCGGCAGATTCGATCAAGTGCGTGCTCATGAGGATCGAGGTGCCCGCGGCTGCGAGATCGCCGATCAACGTGCGCAACTCGCGCTGTCCGTGCGGATCGAGACCGATCGTCGGTTCATCAAAGAGAAGCACTGGCGCGTTGGCGAGCACCGTGGCCGCAATGAGCGTCTTCTGCCGCATTCCCTTGGAGAGCGATCTTCCGAGGGTGTCGCGCTCCGAGCCCAAAGCGAAGCGTTCGAGCAGCTCGTTCGCGCGCCGTTCCCATCCGTGGCCAAGTCGCACGCTGGCCGCAACGAATGCGAGATGCTCCCACACCGTCAGCATCGGATAGACCTCGGGCGTCTCGGGAATCAGCGAGATCGTCCGTCCGCGGTCACCGCCGAGGCGGCGACCGGCGAAGAAGATGTTGCCTCCATCGGGCCTTAGCAGCCCGCACAGGCACAAGAATGCCGTTGTCTTGCCCGCGCCGTTTGGCCCCAATAGTCCTAAGACTTCGCCGCGCGCAACATCGAACGTGAGTCCGTCGAGCGCGAGCTTGCGCGCGAAGCGTTTGGTGAGCCCGTCGACGCGCAGGAACCCGTCGTCGGCGGGAACGTTCACGGGGCGGAGACGGCAGCGGTCCCCGGAACGGGCGGCTGAAACGAAAGTTCGACGTTACCCTTTTCGAACTGCGTGCGATATAAGCGCGCGTACGTTCCGTCTTTCGCGAGCAGCTCTGCATGTGTGCCGCGCTCGACGATCTTGCCCGCTTCGACGACGAAGATGACGTCGGCGCTCAGAATCGTGGACAGCCGATGAGCGATGACCAGGCTCGTGCGCCCGTGCATCGCTTCGTCGAAGGCCGCCTGAATCAGCGCTTCGTTTTCGGAATCGAGCGCGCTCGTCGCTTCATCGAGAATCAGGATGCGCGGATCGGCGAGGAGCACGCGGGCGATCGCGAGCCGCTGACGTTCGCCGCCCGAAAGCTTGTGACCACGCTCGCCCACGACGGTCGCGTAGCCGTCGGGAAGCGATGCGATGAAGGCGTGGATATTGGCCGCGCGCGCCGCCGCTTCCATCTGCGCCTGCGTCGCGGCGTTGTTCCCGTAGCGCATATTGGCCGCGATCGTGTCGTGGAACAGGTAGGTCTCCTGCGTCACGATTCCGATGTGCGAACGAAGCGAATGCAGGTCGAGTTCGCGCACGTCGACGCCGTCGAGCGTGATGCGGCCCTCCTGCGGATCATAGAAGCGGGGCACGAGTTGGGTGATCGTCGTTTTACCGGCGCCCGAAGGACCGACGAAGGCGGCAACCTGTCCCGGTTCAATGTGCAGATCGACACCGTCGAGCGCTTGGCGGCCGGCGGTGTACGCGAAGTGCACGTCCTCGAAGCGAAGCTCACCCGCCACATGCGTGAGGGCGCGCCTCCCCTCGGGCTCGGGCGCCATGTCGAGGTATTCGAAGATGCGCTCGAAGACCGCAAACGCGCTGACGATCTGTACTTGGATGCCGGCCAGCGCCGAAGCGGGCCCGTACAGCCGTCCGAGCAGCGCCACGAACGCGACGATCGTACCGACGGTCAACCCGTAATAGATCGCTAGATAGCCGCCCCCGAGCCAGACGATGGCGGGACCGACGATGACCATTGCGGCGATGGCCGCGATGAACCAGCGCCCGACCATTGCTAAGCGGATTTCGAGCTTCATGAGATCGGTCGAGACGCCGAAGAACCGTTTCGCTTCGAAGGCCTCGCGCACGAACGATTTGATCAGCGTGATACCGGAGATGGAAAGCGTTTCTTGCGTAAGGCTTTCGATCTCGTCACGTTTCTCGCGAGTGGCTCTGCGTACGACGTACATGCGCCGCCCCACGGGTCCGAGCGGCACGATCATGAGCGGCACGACGGCCAGCGCGAGCAGCGAAAGTTTCCAATCCATCACGAACATCGTCACGACCGTCGTAAGGATCGTCGCGATGTTCGTGACGATCGTGACGAGCGTGCCGGTCACGACGTTGTCGACGTTGTCGACGTCGTTCGAGACGCGGTTCATTATTTCGCCTGTCTTAGTGCTCGTGAAGAACGCGATCGGCATGCGGTGCAAATGCGACACCAGGCTCGTGCGGATGTCGCGCATGATCCCTTCGCCCACCAGCGAGTTCAGGTAGCCCTGATAGACGCCGATTAGGGCGGCGAGCAACGCAGCCACGATCATGCCGCCGACGGCGAACCACAAGCCGTGCACGTCGTGATGGCCCAGCGCTCCGTCGATCAGGCTGCGCGTGAAGAGCGCGGGCGCGAGTCCGAGCGCGGACGCGATGATGATACAAACCAGCACCAGCGCCTCTTGGCGCCAGTACGGCAAAAAGAGGCGGCCGAGCCGGCGCCAGTCGATTTTCCGCTCGACTTTCGGCTTTTCGGGATTGAACATGCTCGACCACATCAGATGGGTCGGAGGGCCGCCTAACATCGTTCTTTCGACCGCCGCGAAGGATGAGAAGTTGCTAAAAGCCACGCTCTCCTCGCCAGGAGGAGCGGCCTTCCGTGCGAAGCGGAACGGCAATTCTATGGTTGCGTTTCGGGGAAGCCGGCGATCGGCTTGCATGCTGGTCGCTTTGATGGTCGTTGCCGGCGGCGTACCGGCGGGCGCGATGACCGCGCTGCCGGCTCTCGATCATCTAGCGGCGACCTGGAAGAATCTTCACGACTATAGCGTGACGATCGAGGCGCACGAAGTGCTGGGCGATCGGTCGAGCGATCACGAGTTGCACTACGCGTTTCGCAAGCCGCACGAAGCTCGGCTCGACGTCATCAAGGGCACCAAGAGCGGCTCGACGATTCTGTGGGACGGCGGCGACCGCGTAACCGCTTATCGCCGCGGGCTCTCGTTTTTCAAGATGCACGGCGGCGCCCACGATGTCGACCTCACGTCATTACGCGGTAACGGAATCCTCAATCCCGACGAGGGCGACGTGATCGCGTGTCTCGATGCGCATCGCGATCGCATCCAAGAGCGTGACGGCCCCGTCATCGATGGAGACGCGACCGATGAACTCGCTTTTTCCGTCGCCACCATCAGCTGCCCCAACGACCCGGCTACCGACAAAGACGTAACGCTCGACGTGATCGACGTCTCGAAACGGACCGGTCTCGTCGTGCTTCGTAAACGTTACGTCGGCAAGGATGTCGTCGAGCGCTGGGAACTCAAAGACTTCAAAATCGATTCCGGTCTAACCGACGCCGACTTGCACTAACGAAACGGCTCAGGAAATATGACTGATGCCTTTTCGTATCTTTCCGTCTTGCTCTCGATCATCATCGGCCTGGGCATGTCGCATCTGCTTGGAGCGATGATGCGTTTGATTCACAACCGTTCGAGAACCGCGTTATACTGGCCGAGCATCGTATGGGCTGCTAATTTGTTTCTCTTATTAACGTTGGTATGGTGGGCCGATTTCAATTTAACCCATCACGAACATTGGACTTTTCCGATCTTCATATGCACCTTGAGTATCCCGGCAGCCATTTACGCCGCGTCCGGACTCGTCTTGCCTGAAGGTGAGGCTCAAACGCGGACCGATATGCGTTCAGCTTACGACGAGAATCGCCGTTGGTTATTCTCGCTGATCTCCCTCGCCATCGCGCTCAGCTTCGTTCAGACGTACCTGGTTGACGGCCGAATAGCCCTCAATGCCGACGCGGAGCTCAAGGCCTTGATTTTCCTTGTAATGCTCGTACCGATCTTCGCGAAGGCCGATATCGTGCAGAAGCTTGTAGCTGTGATCAACTTGACGTGGGTCCTTGCCTATATAGCGCTCCTGTTCTATAACCTGCGCTACTAAGATGTGGGGTTCACCCATCGTCACGCGTGAGCAGGGCTACGCAGGTTGGCCAATTCGCCGAAAAGTTCGCGTTCGCGCTCGCTCAAGTGCGTCGGCAATTGTCCGACAAGGCGCACGTACTCGTCGCCGTAGCCGCCGCCTTTGACTTTCGGCATTCCTTTGCCGGTAAGGCGCAGCATTTTGTTGTTTTGCGTTCCGGGCGGAATGGTGACGGTTACGTCACCGGTCAACGTCGGGACGGGTACTTCCGCGCCGAGGACGAGGTCGTAAATCTGCACCGAGAGATCGACGTGAACGTCGTCACCTTTGCGCTCGAAGTTCGGATCGCTAGCGATCCGCGCTTCGAGTAACAGGTCGCCGTTTGGGCCGCCGCCGCTGCCGCGGCTGCCTTGACCCGCCAACCGGATGCGCTGACCCTCCTTGATGCCGCGAGGGATGGTCACGTCGAAGCGGCGGCCGGTTACGATGCGGCCGGTGCCGTGGCACTGCGGGCAGATCGTGTTGTTCACGATGCCGCTGCCGCCGCAACGTGGGCAGGCGTCTTCGATCTGCAGACTGATGCCCTTGGAACCACCCGCGTACGCTTCGCGGAGGGTCAGGTCCAACGTCGTTTCGAGGTCGCCGCCGCGCTGTGCGTACGACGGAGCCGACGCTTGCGCGTTGCCGCCACGGCGTCCGATGCCCGAGAAGAACAGGTCGAAGAAATCCGAGAAACCGCTCGGGCCGCCGGCGCCCGCGCCGGAGAACTGCGCTCCGGCAAACGGGTCCCCGGCGCCTTGGGCCGAGCGGTAACGGCGCTGCGTCTCGGCTTGTTGCGCAGCTTGCGCCCAGTCGCTGCCGAGCGCGTCGTACTTGCGGCGCTTTTCGGCATCGCCGAGCACCTCATAGGCCTCGGAGATATTTTTGAATTTCTCTTCGGCCGCTTTTTGATTGTTGGCGTTGGCATCGGGGTGCCACTTTTTCGCGAGCTTGCGGTACGCCGACTTGATGTCTTTCTCGGCGGCGTTCTTGGGCACGCCGAGCACCGCATAGTAGTCCTTGTAGTTCACTCTGGCGTCGGCGCGTATGCTTCGCCGGCCGGCGTGACGTGTTTGGCGACGATCACCATTGCCGGGCGCAGCAAATCATCACCCATGCGATAGCCGCGTTGCGCCTCTTCGACCACGACGTCGTCGTCGTAATCGCTCGTCTCACGAGTCGTAATCGCTTCGGCGATGTGCGGATCGAACGGTTTGCCGACGGTGTCGAGCGCAACGACCTGCTCGCTCGCGAGCACGCCTTCGAAGCCGCGCAGGGTTGCCTGCAAACCGCCGCGCAAGCCTTCCGAATCGTCGAAGGCAAGCGCGCGCTGCAGGTTGTCGAGTACCGGTAAAAACCGTTCGAGCAACTGCCGCCGCGCGTAACCAAGCCGTTCGAACGCACTACGCTCGACGCGTTTCCGTACATTGTCGATTTCAGCACGCGCGTACTGTAAATCCGCATAGCGCTCGTCGGCGAGCGCCTTGGCGGCGGCTAGTTCCGCCGCGAGGTCCGGTTGCCCATCGGCAGCGGCCGGGGCACCGAGATCCTCGGTGCCCTCCGCCGCCGTTTGCGTGTCGATGTCCATGTCCATGGAGCGAGGCTACTTCGCTTCTTTGAACTCGGCGTCGATCACGTCATCGCCGGCCGGTGTTTCCCCACCGCTCGCCGCGCCGTCACCCGCCGCCGCTCCGTCGGCGGACGCTCCGTTGGGGCCGGCCGCACCCGCGGCGCCACCGGTCTTCTGATAGAGCGCCTCCGCCAGCTTGTACGATGCCGCCTGCAGCGTCTCGGTCGCGGCTTTGATTTCGGCAGCGGTGCCGTTCTCGCTCTTAGCGCGTAGATCGTTCAGCGCGTTTTCGACGTCGGCTTTGGCGCCGGCTTCGAGCTTGTCGCCGATCTCCTTGAGCGACTTCTCCGTGGAATAGATGAGACTGGACGCCTGGTTACGCGTCTCCGCCTCTTCTTTCTTGCGCGCGTCTTCGGCTCCCGACGCCTCGGCGTCGCGGACCATTCGGTCGACTTCGTCCTTGGAGAGGTTCGTGGACGCGGTGATCGTGATCGCCTGTTCCTTGCCGGTGCCGAGGTCCTTAGCCGAAACGTTCACGATGCCGTTGGCATCGATGTTGAACGCGACTTCGATCTGCGGCACGCCGCGCGGTGCGGCTGGAATGCCCTCGAGCCGGAACTGGCCGAGGCTTTTGTTGTCGCGCGCCATTTCGCGCTCGCCCTGGAAGATCGCGATGTCGACCGACGTTTGGCCGTCTTCGGCCGTCGTAAACACTTGCGACTTCTTGGTGGGGATCGTCGTGTTGCGATCGATCAATTTCGTGAACACGCCGCCGAGCGTCTCGAGACCGAGCGACAGCGGGGTGACGTCGAGCAGAACGACGTCGCGAACTTCGCCCGCCAGCACGCCCGCTTGAATGGCCGCACCGATCGCGACGACTTCGTCGGGGTTGACGGACTGATTGAGTTGATCCTTACCCGTCAGCTTTTTGACGAGCTCTTGGCACACCGGCATGCGCGTCGAACCACCGACCATGACGATCTCATTGATCTGACCGACGTCGATCTTCGCGTCGGCGAGCGCGGACTTGAAGGGCTGCACCATGCGATCGGTCAGGTCGCTGGTCATGCGTTCGAAATCGGCGCGGGCCAACGTGATGTCGAGGTGCTTAGGACCGCTCTGGTCGGCCGTGATGAAGGGCAGATTGATGTTGGTCGACGTCAACGTCGACAGCTCGATCTTCGCTTTTTCCGCCGCTTCGGTCAGTCGTTGTAAGGCCTGCTTGTCGCCGGAGAGATCGATGCCTTGATCCTTGCGGAATTCGGAAACCAGCCAGTTGACGACCTTGTCGTCGTAGTCGTCGCCGCCAAGGTGCGTGTCGCCGTTGGTCGACTTCACTTCGAAGACACCGTCGCCCACTTCGAGGATCGACACGTCGAACGTGCCGCCGCCGAGGTCCCACACGAGGATCGTCTCGGAGCCTTTCTTGTCGAGGCCATAAGCGAGCGCGGCCGCCGTCGGTTCGTTGATGATGCGCAACACGTCGAGGCCCGCGATGCGACCCGCATCCTTGGTCGCTTGACGCTGCGCATCGTTGAAGTATGCCGGCACGGTGATGACCGCTTTGGTCACTCGGTCGCCGAGATACGTCGATGCGTCGTTGACGAGTTTTTGAAGGACCATCGCCGAGATCTCTTGCGGCGTGTAATCCTTGCCGTCGATCTTGACTTTAAAATCCGTCCCCATGTGCCGCTTGATCGATTTGATCGTGCGGTCCGGATTGGTGACGGCTTGGCGCTTCGCGAGTTGCCCCACAAGGCGTTCCCCCGTCTTCGTGAAGGCGACGACCGACGGAGTCGTGCGGCTGCCTTCCGAGTTCGCGATGACGGAGGGCGTCTGCCCTTCCATGACGGCGACGACCGAATTGGTCGTGCCCAGGTCGATTCCGACCACTTTTGCCATAAA
>JAABUQ010007644.1_pt1 | contig 15574 bp, 15 predicted proteins | sample 5560001 | NCBI WGS metagenome assembly JAABUQ01 (sample SAMN10711888, study PRJNA513371) | rock metagenome | isolation source: Antarctica rocks | place: Antarctica: Victoria Land, Finger Mt nord | collected 2015-12-18 | reverse complement strand
CACGCGCAGGAGGGATTTCTGCCGGCCGACGGCGGTGAGGGGAATGCCGAGGCCGATGTTGAGCGCCACCACCAGCCCATTGACCAGAAGCAGCGCCACGCCTGTCGAGGCCGGCAGATAGGTCGGACCGAACAGCAGCATCAGGATCTGCGGGATCAGCGCGCAACCGAACAGGGTGATCGGTACGACGCAGACGATGATCGTCTGCATGTAGATCCCGGTCATCTGAGCGCGTTCGGCAGGCCGCGCCGTCAGGTTGGCAATACGCGGCAGGAACAGCGCCGAGAGCAGGTTGGGCACCACGACCGCGAAGTTGAAGAGTTTCCAGCCGGCGCTGAAAAGCCCCACGTCGGTATTGCTGCGCAGCAATCCGAGCAGCACGATGTGGATGTTGTAGGTGACGCTGATCATCAGCACCGACCAGAAGTAGGTCATCGACCTGTTCGCCATCTGCCAGTCCTCGGCCTGCGGCAGGCGGATCCGCGGCATGCCGAAATCGCGCGTGTACTGGACCAGAAGCGGCAGGTTGGTCAGCACCACCGTGGCCGCCGTCACGCTGGCAGCCAGCACGACATCGTCCGGCGCGTGGACCAGCCAGAGGATGCCGACCATGTTCATCAGGCTACCCAGGAACTCGCGCGTGGCCACCACCCGCATCCGTTGCAGGCCCTGGTAGACGCAGGAAAGTCCGATCGCCGTGCTGAACAGGCTTATCCCCTGGATCAGCACGACGGTGCGGCTGAGCGGAGGCAGATGCAGCAGGAGCAGGCTCGCGACCAGCAGGACGGCGATGATCGCCGCGAGCAGCAGCCGCATCGTGATCATGCTGTCCACGAGCCGACGCAGCCGCGCCGGGTCGTGGGCGATCTCACGCGTGATGAACGTCTCGTAGCCGAGGCTCGCCACCACCAGGAAATACGCGACGTACGACACGGCGAAGCTGTTGATGCCGAAGTTGGTGGCGCCGAGCGCGTGCGCGAGGCGGCTCGTCCCGACCAGGTTCATGCACACCATGATGGCTCTCGCCGAGCCGAGATAGGCGATGCCGGAAAGCAGGGAGGCGGGCGCGCGGATGCTGGCGACGGATGCCCTGTCCGTCGTCAAGACGATGACCGCCGCGATAGCGTGCAGGCAGTCATGATCCTATTGCAGCTGCTGCACGACATGGCCGAGCGCACGTGCGGCTGCGTCCCAGCTCAAGGCGGCGGCACGCGAGCGTCCCCGTGCGCGCTGGCTGTCGGCCAACCCGGGCTCATCCAGAAGGCGTTCGACCGTATCGATGATCGCGCGCCGGTCGCCGGCGTCGAAATAGAGCGCCCCGTCGCCGCAGATCTCCTCTATGGCGCCGCCGCGCGTGGCGAGCACAGGACAACCGCACGCCATTGCCTCGACCGGTGGCAGCCCGAAGCCTTCGTATCGGGAAGGAAACAGCAGGCAGGCCGCATTCTCGTAGAGCGTGCGAAGTTCCGCGTCGCTGACGCGTCCCAGGCGCTTTTCGGCGAAACCCACTTCCGATGCGTCGCGGAACACGTCCCGGTTGGAAGCGCCGGCGACCGCGATCACCATGCCGCGTCGTCCGAGCGCTGCCGCCGCCTCCTGCAACGCGTCGATGTTCTTGTGCGCGACGCGGCTGCTGACGACGAGGGCGAACTGCCTCGGGCGCAGGTCGTGGCGTCGCAGCGTGTCCGGATCGCCGGGGACACGCAGGATGTGCTCGGCACCTTCGTATATCACGCTGATATGCGCGGGATCCAGGTGCAGCCTAGCTGCCAGGCGTTCGCGGGAGAACTGCGAGACGGTGACGACCTGCGCGCCGGCCTTCACCAGGCCATGTTGAAGGATCTTGTACCAGGCCCTGAAACGCCAGGAATAGGATTCCGGGGTGTCGAACACGCCGGCATCATGGATCACCACGACCTGACGTGGGCCTGCCAGGAGCGGCGCAGTATTGCCAAGGCTGATCAGTGTGCCGCCGCAGGCAGCGAAATAGAGCTCCGTCTGTTCCCATACATGGCCGCTGGTCCGCCCGACCGCGCGTAGCTTCAGGCGCCCATACGATGCGGCGGCGTGGTTCGCCGCGACGCCGCGCGCGGCGTGCGGCGTCAGCAGGAGCGTCTCCGGCCAGGCACCTTGGGTCGCGAGGCGGTCGATCGCCGCCGTGATCTCCGCGGAGAAGCGCTGGACCCCGGTTACGGCCTGGCTGAGAAACCGCCCGTTGAGAAAGATCGCCGGTGCAGTCACCGCCCTGCTCATGCGGGCAGCGCCTCGTGCGGCTGCCTGATGGCTCCGGGACGTGCGTGTGATGGCCGGCGCGCGTCCATCGACATGCGCGCCGCACCTCCGACCACGCAGCCCAGCTGCAGGAAGAAGCCCAGGGAGCCGATCGTCGGTGCGGACAGCAGGGCGGCTGCGAGCTGGCCGCAGAGGGCTGCGGAAAATCCGTCCACGACGCTTCGTGCAGGATGTTTCGGGATGGCGCGTTTCGCCCGGGCGGCGAGCCGGCCTACGCGGATGAAGAGCCAGATCACCATGGCCACGCCGAACAGGCCCCCATTGGCGAGCAGTCCTGGGAGCAGGCTGGAAGTGCGGAAGCTGCCCCAGCCGACCCCGAGGCCGTAGGTCGACCCAACGCTGGCCAGTGCTGCGGCATCGATGCCGGTGCGTTCCGAATAGGAGTCGCTGTCGCCCTTGGTGAGGGTCGCGGTCACGACTTCGCCGACGGAGTCGAGGAGCGCTGGCTTCAGCACGAAGACCGGTCCCAGGACGATCATGCCACCCAGTATCAGCATCGCCGTGCGCTTGAGCAGACGCACGCTGGCACTACGGTTGGCGCCGAACCCGGCCAGCAGCAGGGTGGCGGGCAGACCCACTGCGAGGGTCAGGATGCCGGTGGTCGATGTCGAGAGCAGCATCGCCAGGATGGCCAGCGGAAGCAGCAGGTTGACGCGCATGACGCGGCAGCCCTGTGCGGACAGCCACAGACAGCAGAAGCAGAGGCCGGAGAGGTAGAAGGCAAGCCCCGCCGGTTCCGAGAACGATCCCTGTATGCGCGGGACGGATCCCAGGTTCTGCTCGACGATGGCCCAGCCAGGGTTGGAATAGAGCAGATCCTCGGGAAAGGGGAGACCGCCGACGCGGGCGGCGAACTGCCAGAATGCAAGCCCCACGGCGACGTAGCCGCTGAGCAGGTAGGCGCCCAGGATGCGGCCGTAGGGAATGGTCTTGCGCGTCATGAACAACGCCGTCGCGACCGCCACGGCGACGTTCATGATCAGGTAGGAGGGCTGCGTGATGTTGCCCGAGTTGAAGGCCAGCGGCACCGGTCCCGGCTGCAGCGCGTCCGGCCGCTGCGGCCACACCATCACACTGCCGGCGAAGGCGCTCGGCAGCACCACCTCGGAGATCAGCGCGTAGCCGAGCAGCGCCAGCAGCGGCGCCATCGTTCGAAGCACCGGCGCCTCCGCCGGATAGCGCATGCCCAGCGCGTACTGCAGCAGGATGGAGGCCACGAACAGCAGCCCCGGAACCATGGCCGGCGGCAGCCCGAAGCCGCCACCGACCGTCAACGCGGCACCTGCCTCGAAGACGGCCGCGACGAAGGCGAGCTGCAACAGCCTTACCGGGCTGGTCGCCCAGAACAGGCTGAGCGGCAGCAGCAGGAGGCCAAGGGCCGTGACGTGCATTCCGTCTCAGATCCGCGCCGGCTGGTAGCCGTCGTAACGGCTGAAGGCGTAGGACATGCGGCCGCCCGACTGCGACGCCGTACGCATGTCGACCCGTGTCATGACCGCGCCCAGGATCTGCGCCCGGGCCTCGTGCAGCAGTCGCACGGCATCCAGCGCCGCCGTGCGCGCGGTCTTTTCCCAGCGCACGACCATCAGCGTGGCGTCCGCATGCCGCGCCAGGATGAGGGCGTCCGCCACCGGCAGAACCGGCGGCGTATCCAGGATCACCATGTCGTAGTTGGCGCGGACGGCCTCCAGCAGCTGGCTCATCCGGCTCGAGGCGAGCAGCTCCTGGGAGTCGGCTGCCCTGCTGCCGGCCATGATCACGTGCAGGCCGGGTTCGGGCTCGCGCACGACGTCCTCGAGCTTGCCGAGCAGCTTGCCAGAAAGGATGTCGCACAGGCCGGGTCCGGGCTTGAGGCCGAACTCGGCCGCCAGGGAGGGGCAGCAGAGGTCGCACTCCAGCAGCAGTACCCGCCAGCCGGCGGTCGCCATGTTGCGGGCGAGGGACGCTGCGAACACCGACTTGCCCTCCTTGGGCAGCGCCGACGTCACCATCACCAGCCTCGGCCGATCCTCGCCCAGGATCCGCATCTGGCCGCGCAGCCGGTCGAGCGATGCCGAGAACGCGGCCGCCGCCCGGCCCCTGCCGGGCCGCTGGAACATCCTGCCGCGCACGCTCGGCAGCAGCCCGACCAGGTTCAGGCCAAGGCTGCTCTCGAGCTGCTCGGGCAGGCTGAAGCCCGTGCGCAGCCGCTCGATGCCGCAGGCCAGGGCGACACCGACCGCCAGCGACAGCGCGGAGGCGACCGCGAGCAGTCGCCCGCTCTGCGGCGCAGAGGGGCTGAGCGGTGGCCTCGCACTGGCCACCAGGGAGGCATCCGGCTCCTGGATGCCTGCCACGTTGGCAAGCTGCGTCGCGCGCGTGAGAAAGCTTTCGTAGATGTTGCGGGTCGCACGCGCCGTGGTCTGCAGCGCCTGCAGGCCGACCTCGGCGGAGTTCTCACCGCTGACGGCGCCGCGCAGCTCTTCCATGCGCCGCTGCAACGCACTCTCCTGCATGCGTACGGCGTTGACCTCGACCGAGAGGCTGCCGGCCACGCTGTTCATCTCATGCTCGGTGCGACGCTGCAGCTTCTGGATCTGCGCACGGACCGCGGCCAGCTCGGGGTTGCGATCGCCCTGGGTGGTGGCGAGCTGGGCCTCGTGTCCGACGGCGATGGCGATCTCGGCGAGAAGCTGGCCGACCACAGGCGAGACGATGACCGCCGGCAGGGCATTGGCCGATGCATGGCCGTGCATCGCCAGTTGTGCCTCGGACAGCTCCCCCTCCTTGAGGGTCCGCTCACGCGACACGTTCACCAGCTCGCGGCTGATCGCCTCGAGCTGCTGGCGGTTGACGGTCGCAGGACGCGTGCCGCCGTCTCCTGGCGACTCCTCGTCGAGCCTGTGCGCCTGACGGTAGGCCGCGACCGCCAGATCATCGGTGCGTACCTGTTTGGCGAGCGTAATCATCTGTTCCTGCAGCCAGTCATGCGCCCGTTGCATCGCGGCGAACTTCTCCTGCCGCTTGAAGTCGAGGAATTGGCGGGAAATTTCGTTGGCGATGTTCGCGCTGAGCTCCGGATTGCCGGTGGTGACGGCAACGCTCAGCACGCTCGACCGTGTCTCGTTGGTAAAGCTGATCTTGCCGCCGAGGATGGCTGCGGCGCTCTGGATGGCGTCGTCGTCGGTGAGGTGACGTACAGGCACGGGCGCACGCAGACCCGCTTGGATCAGGAGGGCGATCAGCTGGGAGCGTTCCCTGGAGAACAGCGTCTGCCTGTGCGGTGCGAACTCAGGGTTCGTCACGAGGTGCAGCGCTCTCACGACCCCGATCGTCAGCGCCGGTGAACGCAGGATGTCGATCTGCGTGCGCACCAGGCTGCTGACGTCGCCGGCATCGGGCGATATCGCCTGCAGGTCGCTCACCTGGGTGCGCTGCGGTTCGATGACGATCGATGCTTCGGCAGTATAGCGCCTGGGCATGACGTTCACGACGATGGTGGTGATGCCGGTGCCGACAAGGAAGGCGAGCAGTACCACCCACAGGTTACGACGCAGTATGGATATCATGCGACCCAGCGGGACGGCCAGCGGCTCGAGCTCATGCATGCCGGCGTCCAACGCGAGAACCGGCCGCGCGACAGACTCTGATCGTTGCACTATCCGGTTCTGCATGAGACTACCCGCGTTTGCCGAGCTGCCGCAGTCCGTCTACCGCGGCCTGTCACAACTCGACGATTATGACTGATGATAGTTGATGATTGGTGTAATTTCGTTTGCGGCATGAAAATGTCTTGCCTCGTGCCGGTTCAGTCCTGAAGGAGCTTATGTGCATGGGTTGCAGGATCGTGGTCGGGATACCGACCGTCGGCCGCGCTTCCATCCTTCGTGAGACGCTGCTCGAGTTGACCCGCCAGACGCGTCGTGCCGACCGGGTGATCGTGTGCGGCACCAGCGCATCGGATCTCGAAGGTGCGATGGATGCGTATCCGGGGGTTGCCGTCATGTTGAGCCAGCCGGGCGCATCGCGGCAGCGCAACATGGTGCTCGCGGCTGCCGGTGAGGCCGATATCGTCATGTTCTTCGATGACGATTTCCTGCCCGATCCGGGATATCTGGAGGCGATCGAGCGGCACATGGGCGGCGATACCCGTATCGTGGTCGCGACCGGCCTGGTGCTTGCCGATGGCATCGGGGGTCCGGGTCTGTCCGCGGCGGATGGCCGATCGGCGCTGACCGGTGCGAAGCCATGTCCCAGACAGGATGACGGCGTCGAGGCGGCCTTCTCCGGTTACGGATGCAACATGGCGGTGCGCCTGGCGCCGATGCGTGCGCATGACCTGCGTTTCGACGAGCGCCTGCCGCTCTATAGCTGGCAGGAGGATGTCGACCTGTCCCGTCGCCTCGCCGCGTTCGGCGACGTGGTCCGTATCAAGTCGGCGCGCGGCGTGCATCTCGGCGTCAAGCGTGGACGCGGGTCCGGTATCAGGCTGGGCTACTCCCAGGTCGCCAATCCGCTGTACCTTGCGGGCAAGCGCTGCGGCTATCCGTTCGGCCGGGCGGTTCAGCACGTGGCCCGCAACATGGCCATGAACCTAGCCCGCGCCGGATGGCCGGAGCCCTACGTGGATCGGCGCGGGCGCCTGCGTGGCAACCTGCTCGCGTTGCGTGACCTGCTGAGAGGCCGCATGACGCCGGAACGAGTCCTGGAGCTGTAGCGCGGAGCGGCAGCTCGCAGGCTCGGCACCGCAATCGTTCCCCCGGCATGAGTTAATCACGCGCAGGCTGCCATGGGGGTCCGGAGATGTTGCTGCGGCAGGGGGAACGGGAAGTGCGGCACCATGTCGCGCACGCGGCGATGGGCGGCTGCGGCGGACTGGGCATAATGTTCGGGTTGATCAGCCAGGCGCTCCAGGAGCTGGGCCGCCTCGTCCAGCGCCGGTTCCGCCCAGATGCTGTCTCCGTAGATCCCGGACGCGTCGCGCACCGGTACCAATGTGTATGGTACCAGATGGCTGTCCGTCCGGGTCATGAACTCCAGATTTCCGGACCAGCCGGTCGCGACTACCGGGATGCCCTGCGCCATAGCCTCCAGCATGGGCAGGCCGAAGCCTTCGGCTCGGTGCAAGGACAGTAGCACGTCGCTGCCGCGGTAGAGTGCCGTCATGGCCGTGTCGTCCAGGTATCCCCTGATGATCTCGACGTTGTTGCCGGCGAGCAGATCCCCCACCGACGCCTCGAGTGCCTGCCAGGCATCGTTGCTGCCACCGAGCTTGAGCACGAGCCGCGCCGTGGAAGACGTGCCGAACGCCGCGTGGAAAGCACGCAGCGCGCCCTCGGGGTTCTTGCGCGACAGGCTCGAACGGCTGTCGGCCATCGCGAGCACGGTGAATGGCTGGTTCGGGCGGACGCGGGCACGGCTTGCAGGGACATGGTGCGGCACCACGGCTATCGGTCGTCGGCTCAGCCTGGCAAGGCTGCTGCGCGAGAAAGCGCTGGGCGTCCAGATCTCGGCGATGTTGCGGTCGCATCCAGCCCAGTCGGGCGGCGGGTCCGGCAATTCCCAGGCCCAGTAGGCGATCCGATAGGCGGTGGCCGCATGCGGCAGCACGCTGGCGATCAGGTGGGCGGTCTGCGGTCCCCCGCAGTGAAAGATGTACGCCGATCCGGGGGAATGCGGTATCCGAAACATCGGGTTGCGCAAGGCAGGCGTGGCGTCCAGCAGTTCCGTATCGACGCCGAGCCGCTTGAGGGCGTCGAACTGCAATCGTGCACCGCTGGCGATACCGTCCTTGCGGCCGAGTGCCGCAACGATGACCACCCGCCGGAACTCCCTCGTTCCCGAACGATCTCCGAGCAAGTAACGCGTAAGCTCCGATGAACCTGCCTGCCAGCCCTTGACCAGCGAGCGCCTGATGCCGTCTCGGAGCGCGAGCATGAACAACTCCATGATGAGGGGCAGCCGAACAGGACGATGCTGGATGGATTTCGGGAAGGCCGGGCTAGTCCTGCGAGGCCTCCCACAAGCCTTGCGCCTTGTAGGCGGCCTGGGTCCGGTTGGTGGCGCCCATCTTGCGCATGATGTTGCGGACATGGACCTTAACCGTGCTCTCGCTCATCCCGAGTTCATGCGCGATGATCTTGTTGGCTTTGCCCTGCTTCAGGTGCCTAAACACCATGATCTGCCGCGAGGTCAGCCGGTTCGGTGGCGCCGCCGTCGTCACCTCGCGTAAGGGTTTTCGGCGACGGGTTGAGCAAAAGGTCCAGTGGTACGAAGGTTCCACCCGCTTTGACGAACTGGATTGCGGCCGCGATCATCGGTATGCCCATGGTCCGGGTCGGAATGAAGCCGTGCGCACCATGTTCGAGGATATCGCGAACCGCCTGTGGCTGATGCGCATCCTCGGCGTCCGAAAACACGATGAGAGGAATTTTTCCGAACGATTGCCGTACGATCGAGATCTCGTTCATGTTTTGCGTCTCGGAGGCATGCGAGTAGTAGATGATAAGGTCGAAATCCGGGCCTGCATCCAGTGCGCAATCCCTGATCGTCGGGAAGGGAAGCATCTCGAATCGGGGCCGCAGTTCGTCGAAGGCCTTGATCAGGCATTCCCGGCTGAAGCGGTAGCAATCGATCAGGCCGACACGGAGCGGGTTGCCGCCGGCCTCGGCGATGTCATTGATCCGCCGTCGGAACTTCTTGGCGAAAGCTGGTCCTGCGTTCGAGGCGGCGGCCGTTTTCAGGCGGTCGAAATGGTCCGGCTCGAGGAGTGCCTGATCGAAACAGACCGGCTGCGTTTCGGCATCGGCGCTGAAATCCAACACTGGGTCCTCCTCCTGAAGCTGCGGGCGCCGCGCGTCTCGTCCTGAAACGTTAATAAGATTGATCTAGTCATAATGCAGTATAAAAATTGCTCTCTCACATCCTTTTACCACTTAGTGATCTCTTTTTTGTTTGATGATTATTTAATGCGGCTGGATCTATTTCCGGTCATCCCGTCGTAGAGGCCCAACGATATTACGTCGGATTGCCTCGCAAGGGCTGCTTTCGAACAGCAGCCGAAATCGTCGCACTGAGCCGACCCCTACCCATCCGAACTGCTCTGCTACCTCGCTTTCGTGTTGCAGCCGACCTCGCTCATCCGGGTATGGCTGAAGTGGCGGCATCTCATGCCGTCGCAAGACGCATAAGAAAGCTCCTCCTCGGGAATGCATCAGCAGCCGATGGGAGGGTGTCGTGAGTTCGTTATCGAGCCGTCAAGTTTCCTGTGGCGCACTGCATGAGCCTGCCGATCCGTGGTTGGATGAGCTTGGCTGCCGTGTTGCTCATCCTGCGCCGCTTGCCACTGACGGGCTCGTCGCTTTCTTGGCCGGCTTCGCGGCCTTCTGCGCCGGACAATCGTTTGAAAGCGCCACGCCGTTCACGGACTCGACGTTCGAGAATCACCTTCTGGTGCCGCTCGGGGTCTCGCTCGGATGCTTCGTCCTGAGGGCTCCTCGCCTGGAACGGATCCTGTTGCGGAACGGCATGCGCCTGGTGGTAACGGTCAGCATGCTGGCTGCCGTGCTGGCAGTCACGTCGTGCCTCGCCATTGATAATCTCGTCAGCCACATATTGATGTCGGCCATACTGCTGCTGTTTCCGGCGGTCGCGGTGGTAGCGAGCCGGATCGTCCGGGATGTCCTGACCCGCTCGGGCAGGCCGGCGTTCACTACAGCCGGACTGAACGGCAGAGCGCGGCCGCAGCTTCTGAAGGAGGCCATGGACATGTTCCTGAGTGCCCTCCTGCTGGTGCTGGCTGCACCGCTGTTCGCGGTCATCATCGCCGTGAGCAGTCTCGATGGGGGACCGATCTTTTTCGCGCATCGTCGCCTCGGCGCCGACGGGTTGCCGTTCGACTGCCTCAAGTTCCGTACCATGGTGGTCGATGCCGACCACGTGCTCGAGCATGCGCTGGCCCAGGATGCTCTCCTGGCGGAGGAGTGGAGAACCAGCCGCAAGCTGAGCCGCGATCCACGCGTGACGGCGCTCGGGGTGTTCCTGCGCAAGACCAGCCTCGATGAACTGCCGCAGCTGATCAATGTGCTACGCCGGGACATGAGCCTGGTGGGTCCACGACCGATCGTACAGAACGAGGTCCTTCTCTATGGCGAAGGCATCGTTCAATACTATGCTGCGCGTCCCGGTTTGACCGGGCTGTGGCAGGTCAGCGGCCGCAGCAGCACATCCTATGCCCGTCGGGTCGAACTCGATGTCTGGTATGTCAACAATTGGACGATCTGGTGCGATCTGGGCGTGTTGCTGAAGACCATCCCGGTCGTGTTGCTGCGTCGGGGAGCATGCTGAGACCAGATCGGGAGCAGGGCCATCAGCATCACGACAGGCCTTCAGCTACCTGTGCTGCGGCGCTGGAGCATGGTCAGCTTGACTGAGGAGACAACAGCTTTACCGGCTGACTGGCGTCGCAAGCGACTCCAATCAGCCTGATGTTGCTTCAATGAGGAACCCGCCTCAGGAGGGCGATCGGATCAGACGTTTGATCAGCCCTCGGGGGCGGCCGGATGCAAGGCCGATCTCCCGGTCTTGCGCTTCGATGATGGTTTTTGCCGGGGCATCGCCATCCAGCCCCAGCAACTCTGCGGCAGGCACCCGGCGGTTTGAGCTTTTCGACCCGTCTTCGTAAAGGATGTCGAACATGACGAAGCTGCTGAGGATGCGTTTCTTGGGGGGCATGATTGGGAACTCCTAATTTACCCGAAATCCGTCCCATTCATGGTTTCAAAGCGGCAACTCGTCCGTTATCACCGTGAAGCCGGCCAGGGTGCAGGGGCCGAAGGTGGTGGCGATGGCGACATCTGTGGCATCTCGGCCGCGCGCCATCAGCACGCGACCGATCCGAGGCACATTGTTGCGTGCGTCGAAACTGTGCCACGCGCCGTCCAGATAGACCTCAAACCAAGCCGCGAAGTCCATCGGTCCGTAAGGTGGCGGCGTTCCCATGTCGCCCAGGAAGCCGGTGCAGTAGCGAGCTGGTATATTGAGGCACCGGCACAACGTGACGGCAAGATGTGCATAGTCGCGGCAGACGCCGCGTCGCTCCTGGTGGGCATCCGAGGCAGTTCGCGTGGCACTGGCGTGCTGGTAGTTGAAGACGATGCGGTCATGGACGTAGTCGCAGACCGACTGCACGCGCTGCCAGCCAGACGGTCCGTGCCCGAACAAGTTCCAGGCGATGTCCGACATCTGGTCGGTGTCGCAGTAGCGGCTGCCGAGAAGATAAACCAGGACGTCGTCGGGCAGCTCCTCCACGGGATGCTGCCTCGCCCCGGGCGACAGTAGATCCGGCAGGCCGCTGTCCTGAATGAGGAACTGAGTAAAGATGGCCAGACGACCTGGCGGTGCCAGGATGCGGGTGCACAGATTGCCGAACCCATCGGTGTAGGACGATGCCTCGACAGGCTGGCCGAATTTTACCTGATGGGGCGAAAGTAGATCCGCCTGTCTGGACGGATGCGGGCTGAGCATCAGGATCATCGGCGTCGGTCGCGGCGAGTCGTAGAGGATCTCGTAGCCCGCGCGAATTCTCATCGAGTGTTCGGGACCTGGAAGCCCGCTATGGATCAGCGAAACAATCTCATCGGTGCAAAGGTGGTGCTGGCGACGATGCCGCTCTCGGCGACGACCCGCTCCTGCCCGTCCCGATCATGCTTGACGCGGTATTCGCGGTCCATCTGGTCGTTCGGAAGCAAACGCACGACGGTATAAGGCCCGACATCGACCTGATGGGCCGAACGCCTGATCTCGATCCTGTCGCCGACGGCATAACGATGGCCTGCCATTTCACGATCCTTGAAATTGCAGGCCATCGTCGCGGCAGACCTGCCGGACAGCGGGTCTGCCGTTGATGTCATTCGGCCTTGAGGTTTACCGCCGAGACCTTGCCGCGCTGGCCGTTCTCGAGCTCGAAAGCCAACTTCTGGCCCTCGTTGAGGCTGCTCATTCCGGCGCGCTCGACGGCGGAGATATGCACGAACACATCGCTCGAGCCATCGCTGGGCTGAATGAAGCCGAAACCCTTGGTCGGGTTGAACCACTTGACGGTGCCGCTTGGCATATCCGTTCTCCTGAACTCGGAGGCCACCAGAAAGACGACCCATCTGCTCGATCGCAACGAAAGGCCGACTTTAGGACGGACTGGCTGACGGAACGAAACACCGAAGCACTAATATGGACCGCCGGAAGCGATTTGAAAACCCCTGTCCGGATAATCCGGACATCTTCATCTTAGCTGCTGAACGATCCGGACATCTTCATCCCAGCTGCCGGATCAGCCGGACAGGCGAGGCAGCAGCGGGATCATGATGTCCTGCACGCCGGAGGCGATGATCTGCACGCCGATGGAGAGCAGGATGAGGGCGACCAAGCGCGTGACGATGCGTGCCCCGGAGTGACCCAGCAGTCTCACGACGCGCTCGGCGCTCGCATAGGCTATCCAGACGGTGATGCATACCAGCGCCGCGGCCAGGGTCACGCCGGCGCCGAACGAAAGCAGGGGCGCCATGCCGCCGGCCGTCGGCCGCTCGGCGCTCAAGGCGATGGCGACGGAGATACTGCCAGGTCCTACGGTGAAGGGCATGGTGAGCGGAAAGAATGCCGTATCGGCGACGTCCTCTGCGGCAGCGGTGCGCCCGTCCTGGCTGGCTTCCCGTTCCTTGCGTGCCTCGTGCACTTCCGGGGCCTGCAGCAGGCCCCAAGCACGCACCGCGACGACCAGTCCGCCGGCTATACGGAGGGCGCCCAGCGTGATGCCGAAGAAATGCAGCAGCGCGCCGCCGACCCAGAGCGAGACGAACAGAATCAGGAAGCCGTAAAGTGGGACCCGACGTGCCAGGACGGCGCGTTCGGCGCTGCTGCGGCCCGCCGTCACCTCGGCGAAGACCAGTGCCGCGCCGATCGGGTTGACGATGGAGAACAGGGCCGGAAACGCCAGCAGGAAGGCGCCGGATACGCCGGCGAAATTGGCTGTCTCAGGTGTGAGCGGCGGCATCAGAAGCCTTGGAAAAGGATCGCAACGACTATGCTCCGCTCGATTTGAAGAAGCAGCGGACGCAGCGTTCGACTGCCGGGCGGAGCGCCGCCGTGGCTTGGCCGGCATGATCCGCGTCGTGATAGTGTCCGGTCGGGCCCATGGTCAACAGGGGCAGGCAAGGGATCACGGTCGCCAGGGGCTCTGCTATGATAGGCTCCGTGACCAGTGTGACGGGATGGGCTGATCGTGCGCGTGACCTGCCGTGAGTGCCAGATGCAGTACAATGCGGCACTCGGGGCCTGTCCGAACTGCGGCACGAAGCCGCTGGCTCCCTGGCGGCGTGTCATCGGTTGGCGCTGGCCACTGCCGTTGGCAATCGGCCTAGCCTTGCAGGTCCTGTCCCAGCACACTGATCCGGACCGGCGTCGTCCGGAGCTGCCGAGGCTGCCGGAAGTGGCGCTGATCAGCCAGTTCATCGCCGGCGTGTTGATCTTTTCGGCGGTGGCGGCGCTGCTGCTGTTCGCGATCGGGCGCACGCGGATCGCGCTGCGCCGGAGGAACGGCCGGCGTCGGCGCCGTGCGTCGAGGGGGCCATCGTCGTGACCCGCGGGTCCGATCCCCTCGTCTCCCGGACCGCCCGAGCCGTGGATCGGCCATAGCGGTTCGCCGTCGCCGCGGAAAAGCCTGCTTTACCGGCGGGTCCGGCCCATGCTAGCTTGATGCGATACTGAAACATTAGTATCGGGATACTGGGAAGCCAAGGGCGTTCCCGTGCATCCTGGCGTCGCCGTCTCGGCTTGATGCCGGGTGTGGTCCGCATCCATCCACGATGAACATTCCGGAGAAAAATTCGATGTGGAAGTCACATCCGCTTTCGGCTGTGCTGGCGCTGGCGTCCATGCTAGCCGTGAGGTCCGCGCTCCTGTTGATCGCGGCGTCCGCACCCCTCCTGCCAGGCATCTCCGCGCAGGCGCAACCACTGTTCGCCAAGGGCGGCGGCGGCACCTTCACCAACGTCAGCACTCCCCTGCTGCTCAACGATGCGGCCGGCGTGTTCCAGACCCAGGGCAGCGTGCTGTGCCAGGCGGCTCAGAGCGGGCAGCTCACCAGCCCGTCCGGGGTGTGCATGCAGTATACGCCGAGCGTGCCGTTCATCGGCGGCGCCGCCGCCACCTTCGGCCTGAAGGGCGGAGTGTCGGATTATGTCAGCCCGCCCTTGAAGATGACGGCGGACGCGCCGCTGGGCAGCAGCTCGATCACCGTGCTGAACCACTCCTCGACCAGCAACATTAGCTTCACGAGCGCGATCGGTCCGATCCAGACGCTGAGCGCATTGACCGCTTCCGTGTCCGGAGCGCTGCCGGCGGGTGAGACCATCGCATCGACCGTGATCGGCACCCTGACCACCGTGCTGCGGCTGTCCAGCCCGACCATCGCCGACCTGCCGCCCGGCTCCACGGTCACCTTCACCACCAATACCAGCGCGCAGCAGTTCACCGGCATCGCCTCGTCCGTCGACCTCACCGCGCACCAGGCGCCGGGCACCGGCGGACAGGCCTGGGGCGGCAACTTCATCGTCGAGGCCGAAGCGGGCTCCAACGGCCTGATCCACGGGATCGAGATCGACGTGGCCAACTTCTCCACCAATATCGGCGGGTATGGCGTCTGGCTCGGCAACAACGGCAGCCAGAACATGAACACCGGCTTCTTCGTCGGCGGCGGTGTCGGTGGCAAGGGCTGGCTCTACGGCCTGCAGAGCGTCAGCGCGGTGAACGACGATATCCTGTCGGTATCCTCGGCCACGACCTTCAACGATGACCGCGGCACCCACAGCATCGGCAGCATCTACCAGGGCAACTACAGCACCGCGATCCTGCAGGCGATCAATCCAAAGGCGCTGACGCCGACCACCCAGGCCCTGTTCACGATAACCCCGAAAGGCGGGATGGTGGACAGCTCGCCGGTACCGGTAGCTGCGACCAGTGGGACCAGCATGAGTGCGACCCAGGGCTCCACCGGCATGATCCTGGTGTGCAGCGGCACGCTGGCCACGCTCACCATCGCGATGCCGCCGAACGCGCTGCCCAAGCAACCCTTCCATGTCGCCTCGGAATGCACGGTGAACGCGCTCACGCTGACGACCGGCTCCGGCCTGACGGTGCTGGGGGCCGCCTCCTCGCTCATGCCCTCCACGCCGATGACGTTCGTCTACGACAACGACCGCGGGATATGGCTGCGCTGGTGATGCTAGTGGCCGGGCCTGGAGCAAGATGA
>JAABUQ010007643.1_pt1 | contig 15575 bp, 14 predicted proteins | sample 5560001 | NCBI WGS metagenome assembly JAABUQ01 (sample SAMN10711888, study PRJNA513371) | rock metagenome | isolation source: Antarctica rocks | place: Antarctica: Victoria Land, Finger Mt nord | collected 2015-12-18 | reverse complement strand
AGCCCGGGGCCAGCGGCCCCTGCCCGAGCCACAGGACCAACACCAGTGGGGCGATCGCCATGGCCGCCAGCGCCCCGGCGCGCACCCGGCGCTGCGCGGGCCAGCCGCCCGCGGTGCGCGCGGCCGCGGCCGCGATCACGACCAGCACGCAGACCGCGGTGAGGATGAGCATCCACGTCCCCGCCGAGTCGGTGCCCGTGCCCAGTCCGTGCACGACGGCCAGCGGCCAGCACGCCCACGCTGCCCAGTGGATCGTGCGCCAGGCGCGGTGGCCGAGGCGCCCGCGCAGCATGCTGCTCACGTTGACGGCCACGAGCACGTCGAGCGCCAGCGCACCCAGCCCGAGCCAGATCGGCCGGTAGGCGCCGGTGAACGGCACCACCACGTTGAGCACGCCGATGGGGGCGTAGCCGTCGAGCAGGGTGGTGACCACGTGACCGGCGAGCAGGACGAGCACGCCGAGTGACACGTTGCGGTGCAGCCCGTCGACCACGAACCGCGGCCAGCGTCGCGAGTGCCACCGCCCGACATCGGCCATCCCCAGCACTACGCTCAGGCTCAGCCCGATCAGGGTGACGGCGCCGGTGCCGCGCGTCAGGTACCACAGCGCCTGACCCTGCGAGGCGGCCAGCATGTCAGGCACCCTCCCCGGGCCATGCTCCGACGGTGCTCACCGCTCCGTCGACGGCCACGAGCCGGGCCGGAAGCCTCGCGTCCTTCAACCACGCAAGCGCCCGCTCGCCGAGCACGATCGACGCCGTGGCCGCCGTGTTGGCGTCCACGCAGCTGGCTGCGGCGACGCTGACCGTGCGCCAGAGCACCCGGGCAGGGCGACCGCTGGCGGGATCGATGATGTGGTGCGCGGGGCCGTCATTGCGCCAGCGGCGCACCGTGGTTGATGAGGTGGCCAGGCCGCCGTCGCGGATCAGCACCGTCTGCCCTGACGAGGCGTCAGGGGTTGCGCGGTCCTCGCACACGCGTACAGACCAGCCTTGACCGGGTGGCGGACCGGCCACGGAGATGTCCCCGCCCAGGCTCACGAGCACGCCCGCGCCCGTGCGCCGGTGGGCGGCCCGGGCGGCGCGGTCGGCGGCCAGGGCCTTGGCGCTGGCCCCCAGGTCCAGGCGCACGCCGCGCGGGACGGTGACTGTCCGGCGGCCACGGTCTACGCAGATGCTCTGCAGGCCGGGTGCGCGGGTGGCTCGCACCGATGTCCGTGTACGCGCAGGCGTCGAGACCGCCTGTAGCAGCGCGAAGTCGCGGTCATAGCCGGCCAGGATCAGAGCCTCGCCGACCGTGGGATCGACGGCTCCCTCACTCAGGTCTGCCGCGCGCAGGGCGGCCTCCAGAGCCTCGAGAAACAATTCGCTGACGTGCTGTGCGCGGCCGGGATGCTCGTTGAGGGCCGAGATCTCCGAGTCGGCGCGGAAACGGCTGCAGGCCCGGTCGATGGCGTCGAGCTCATGCTCCACCATGGCACGCGCTTCGGTCAAGGCGTGGGCTTCGTCGACCAGCACGACGGCGCTGGTGCCCAGTGCCGACCAGCTCGCCGCCGGTGCGCCTGGGCTCACGAGGCGCCGGAGCTGACCTGGGGCGCGGCCTGGGTGGGTGCCGGCGCGCTCTGTGGCGCACTCAGGGCCTGCGTCGGAGGCGCCGAGGAGGAGCTCGACCCGGACGGCGAGCTCGACCCGGAGGGGGACGACGACGGCCCGGACGGGGACGACGACGGCCCGGACGAGGACGGCCCGGACGAGGACGGCCCCGCGCCGGACTGGGCCGGCCCGGACGAGGATGAGCTCGAGCCGTTTGCTGATGGGCTGGACTGGACCTGTGAGGAGCCGGTCTGTGTGGAGGACGCGACCGCCCGAGCCTGCGCGGCTCGCCGCGCGGCCGCCCGGGCCTGGGCGCGGCGGCGTTCGGCCCGGCGGGTGCGCTCCGCCGCACCGGCAGCGCGGGTTGCCGCTCCGTCCTTCCGAGCGGGCGCGCTGCGCGCGAGCGTGCGTGGAGGGTGCTGTGAACCTGGGCGCGCCAGCGCGGCCACAGCCGAGAACAGCCCGCTCAGGCCCACCGCACCGGCCGCGAGCCATCGGTTCGCCGCCGAGAGGTGGCCCAGGCCGCGGTCGCGCTCGGCGGCCCGGCGATCGGTCAGGGCGTCACTCGCACCGAGCGTCGACGAACGCGCCGCCGGGGGCGGATCGGTTGGTCGGCGAGGGGTCATGGGCATGATCGAGCGAGGGGTGAGGACACGGTCGCAGCTATCAGGATGGTGCATCCATGATGCAAAGCGCACCTAAGCACGCCATGAGAAAGCTCTAAGCGGTCGCGCTAGGCTCGCAGCGTGCCTGCGCCGCCGCACACGCAGGAGGGCTTGCGGCTGGCCGCGCTCGGGGTTGTGCGCCTGCGCGCGGACAATCCAGGACCGCTGACGCTGTCGGGTACCAACACGTGGTTGGTGGGCCGCGCCCCGACCTGGGTGGTGGATCCGGGGCCGGCGCTGCCCACGCACGTGGACGCGCTGCGGCGGGCCGTGGTCGAGCTTGGCGGCCTGGGCGGGATCGTGCTGACCCATGACCACGTCGACCACAGCGAGGGAGTGCAGGCGTTGCGAGAGCGCTTCGGTGCCCCCGTGGCCGCCGCGCGCGGTCCGGTCGACCAAGAGCTCGTGGACGGCGCTCGTGTGGGTCCGTTGGAGGCACTCGCGGTCCCGGGCCATGCGCCCGACCACATGGCCCTGCTCGCGGGGCCGGTTTGCTTCAGCGGTGACGCCGTGCTCGGGGAGGGCAGCGTCTTCATCGCCGCGGACCGGGGAGGGCTGGCTGGTTACCTGAAGGGGCTGCGCCGGCTGCGCGAACGCGATCTGCAGGTGATCTGTCCCGGGCATGGGCCGCCGGTGTGGGACCCGCACACCAAGCTCGATGGTTACGTCTCCCACCGGCAGGAGCGCGAACGCGGGCTGCTCGCGGCGCTCGACCAGGGCCTTCGCTCGGTTGACGACCTGCTCGACGCAGCGTGGGCAGACGTACCCGCCGACCTGCGCCCGGCGGCCGCGGTGACCCTGGGGGCCCATATGGACAAGCTCGCCGAGGAGGGACGGTTGCCCGCCGGGGTAAAGCGACCGCACCTACCGTCCTGGCGCTCGGCCTAGCGCAACGCTGCGCGGCGTCGTTGGCCTTGGGGATCCATCCGCCCAGTGAACTCCTCCGCGCCTCCCGTCGATCAACGACTCGGCGGGGGCGGCGTGCCCGACGCGGAGGTGGCGGTGGGACCGCCACTCGAAGCGCCGGGGGTCTGCCCGCCGCCGGGTGGCGACCCGGACCCGCCCGAAGCGGTGACCGGCTGCGCTGAGCCCGTGGGTCCCAGGTCCGGCGCGGGCGAGCTCGTGGACGAGCCGGCCGCGTTCGGGCCCGTGGCCGCCGAGTCGCCGAGCCGCGTGGGCAGGGCAGACGCGGTGGAGTCCGAGGTGGTCCGAGTGGGTGGGGCCACCGATCCCGCGGGGGGTGGCTGACCTTCAGTACCCAGATCGGCGCCGACCTGCCGTCCCATGCTCAGCCCTGTGGCCAGATGGTGGCGTCGCGCGACTACGCCGGCCGAGAGTGGCGCAGTCGCCGTGCCCCTGCGCAGGAGCGTGCCGGCCACTGTGCGTGCCCCCGGCGGGGGTGGGATTCGCGATCCGGGGAGAGGCACCGAGCGAGGGTCCGCAGAGGACTTCATCACTCGCGGTGCCGCGCGGACCGCGCTCGCACGGTGGGTGACCTCAAGGGCCGAGCCGGCGGTGGCGGCGGCCGCGGCGGCGACGAGAGCGACCTTGGTGGCGGTGAGCAAAGCCCCAGACCCGCCCAGGGTGGCCTGTGCTCCAGAGGCCGCGGTGGCCGAGCCGCCCACTCCGAGCAGGTGCCCGAGCATCCCCAGGGGGCCGAACGGGACGAGTGCGGCGATCCGCCGGCGCACTCCGCGCAGCTCCTCGCGGTAGTCGGTGCAGTCCGCGCAGTCGCGCAGATGGCGGCGCGCCAGGCCGCTGGCTCGCAATCCCCGGTCACAGGCCAGGGCGAGCTCATCGCGCACCGAGTCACATGTCGCGTCGCGGGCCGCGGCGGCGTCCACCAGCCCCCCGCGAGCTCTGACCAGCAGGGACTTGACCGCGGCGATGCTGACCTGCAGGGCATCGGCCAGCTCGTCGTAGCTCAGGCCCTGAAGCTCACGCATGAGCAGCGCGGAGCGCTGCTGTTCAGGCAGGCGCGCCACATCGCGGACCAGGCGACGCAGCTCCTCGCGCCGCTCGCTCTGCTCCGGCGGATCCGCCTGGGGTGTCCGCGAGACATCGATCAGATCTCCTGGGTCCACCTGCGGCCGGCGCAGATAGTCGATGCAGCGGTTGTGGGCGACGCGGTACAGCCAGGCGCGCAGGATGATCGGTCGATCATGGGCTCGCAGCGAGGCGTATGCGCGCACGAACACGTCCTGCAGCGCGTCCTCGGCGTCCTGGCGCGAACCGGCGAGCATCTGACGTGCGTAGGCGAACAGCCGCACGCGGTAACGGTCGTGGATGGTGCGGAAGGCCTCCTCAGAGCCCGCGCGAAACAAGACCACGAGCTGCTCATCCGATCGCAGGCGCAGCAGGGGTGCGCACGCGGAGACACGGGGAAGGGTGATGGGGGCTGGCAGGGTTGACGCTTGCACTGTTCCCTCTGAAGTGAATGTAACGGCCGCGTCCCCAGAAAGTTCCGAACTTGCGCCGCCCTCACGAACTTGCCCCCTCAGGGAGTTGGAGGTCGCCTCATCTCAAGCGGCGCTCGAGAGCTCTCCCCGTCGGCGGCTCAGACGAAGCGCGGGTACAGGGTCATGCCGCCGTCGATGAACAGGGTCGCGCCGGTGACGTAGGACGCCTGATCGGAGGCCAGCCAGGCCACCGCCTGGGCGATGTCCTGCACGTGCCCCCACCGGCCAAGCGGAATCTCGTCCTTGACGTGTCCGCTCTGCTGCGGGTCGGCCAGGACATCGGCGTTGATCGGAGTGTCGATGGCCCCGGGCGCCACGTTGACCACGCGTATGCCCAGGGGAGCGAGCTCCTTGGCGATCGACTGGGCGAACAGCTTCATCCCGCCCTTGGACGCGCAGTAGTGTGAGAAGCGCTCCCAGGCGATCTGCTCGTGGACGCTGGATATGTTCACGATCGCTCCCCGGGCGCCGGCGTCGCGCATGGTGCGCGCGGCCTCCCGCGCGCACAGAAAGGCGCCCGTCAGGTTCACGTCGATGACCTTCTGCCACGCCTCCAGGGGCATGTCGAGCAACGTGTAGGGATGCTCGAGTCCGGCGTTGTTGACCAGCAGGTCGACGCCGCCCAGACCGTCGCGCGCCTCGGAGAAGGCCCGCTGAACCTGCTGCTCGCTGGAGACGTCCATCTGCACCGCCAGCGCGCGGCCACCGGCCGCCTCGATCGCGCTCACCATGTCCCGGGCGTGGTCGGGGGGACCCACGTAGTTGATGGCCACCGCCGCCCCGTGGGCGGCCAGCTCCAGGCATATGCCCTCCCCGATCCCCGAGTCCCCGCCGGTGACAAGCGCCCGGCGCCCCTCGAGCAGACGCGCGTCGGTCGGGTGCATCGTCACGGCAGGAGATGACACGCACGGCACCATACCTCGCTACCGTTGCGCATCGAGATGGCGTCCACCCCCGCCGCACCCGAGTCGGGCGCCCAATCCTCCGGAGACTTCGCGATTGCCAGTCGGGCCGGCTCCGCCGCCTCGGTCACCTCCTCGCCGTTTCCCCCGATCGCCGACTACGCCTTTCTGTCGGACTGCCACACCGGTGCGCTGGTGGCCTCCGACGGCACGGTGGAGTGGATGTGCCTGCCCCACTTCGACTCACCGAGCGTGTTCGCCGCGATGCTCGACCGGGGCGCCGGCGGGTTTCGCGTCGGACCCTACGGCGTGTACGTGCCCGCAGGTCGGCGCTACGTGCCCGGGACGAACACCATCGAGACGACGTGGATGACGCCGCAGGGCTGGCTGCTGGTGCGCGACGCACTGACCATCGGGCCCTGGCACGACAACGAGGAGGGCTCCGACCACACCCGGCCGCCCACGGACTCCGACGCCGACCACCTGCTGGTCAGGTGTGTGGAGTGCGTGCAGGGCGAGGTCCAGATCGAGATGGTGTGCGAGCCGATGCTCGACTACGGACGCAGCCCGGCCCGCTGGACCGCGGTGGACGGTAGCCAGCTGGCGCTCGACGCCAGCGACGGCACCACGACGTTCCGCCTGCTCAGCGACATGCGCATGGGCATCGAGGGCAACCGGGCTCGCTCTCGACACACCATGGCCGAAGGCGAGAAGCGCTTCTGTGCCCTGTCCTGGACGGAGGGCCTGGGCGGGCCGCGCACCGCCGAGCAGGCCGACGCCCACCTGCACCGCACCGCGCACTTCTGGCGCTCGTGGCTGGCCGACGGCACCTACCCCGACCACCCCTGGCGCTTTCATCTGCAGCGCTCGGCGCTGGCGCTGAAGGGGCTGACCTTCATGCCCACCGGGGCGCTGGTGGCGGCGCCGACCACTTCGCTGCCCGAGACCCCGGGTGGGGGACGTAACTGGGATTACCGCTTCTGCTGGATGCGCGACGCCACCTTCACTCTGTGGGGACTGCACGCTCTCGGGCTGGACTGGGAGGCGGACGATTTCGTGCAGTTCGTGGCCGACCTGCAGCGAAACGACGACGGCTCGCTGCAGATCATGTACGGCATCCGGGGTGAGAAGGAGCTGACCGAGAGCACGCTGGACAACCTGCGCGGTTATGAGGGCGCGCGTCCGGTGCGCGTCGGCAACGGAGCCTTCAACCAGCGCCAGAACGACGTCTACGGTGCGGTGCTGGACTCGGTCTACCTGCACGCCAAGCAGCGCGACCACATCCCCGAGCGCCTGTGGCCCGTGCTCCGCGACCAGGTCGACGCGGCGGCCCGGGTCTGGCGTGAGCCTGACCAAGGCATCTGGGAGGCCCGTGGGGCGCCGCAGCATTACGTCTCGTCCAAGCTCATGTGCTGGGTGGCCATGGACCGCGGTGCGCGTCTGGCCGAGCGCCACGGCGACCTCGAGCTGGCCGGCCCCTGGCAGGCGTGCGCCGATGAAATCGCCGCTGAGATCCTCGACCGCGGCGTGGACGGGCGCGGCGTGTTTCGCCAGCACTACGACACCGACGCGCTCGACGCCTCGAACCTGCTGATCCCGCTGGTGCGCTTCCTGCCCGCATCGGACGAGCGGGTGCGCGCCACCGTCCTGGCCATCCGCGACGAGCTCACCGACCACGGGTTGGTCCTGCGCTACCGCACCGAGGAGACCGACGACGGCCAGAGCGGACGGGAGGGGACCTTCTTGATCTGCTCGTTCTGGCTGGTGTCCGCGCTGACGGAGATCGGCGAGGTGCGCCAGGCGCGCCATCTGTGCGAGCGGTTGTTGTCCTATTCCTCGCCGCTCGAGCTCTACGGCGAGGAGCTCGAGGCCTCCAGCGGACGTCATCTGGGCAACTTCCCCCAGGCCTTCACCCACCTGGCACTGATCAACGCGGTGATGCACGTGATCGACGCCGAGGCCGCATAGCGTCGGCGAGGCCTGGCGGCCTGTGCGCTGAAAATCAGCGCACGAAACGTTCAGAGCGCGCCGCGATCGTCTCTCGCAGCGTGGCCAGCGCGTCGTGGCGCGGGCGCCAGCCCAGCTTTCGTCGCGCCCGGCGCGTGTCCATGATCACCGGCTCGCGGAAGGCGGCCACCCATTGGGCCTGGGCGGGAAGGAATGACAGTCGCCCCACGATCGCCGCCACGGCGTCGACGGCGAGCTCGGGCACTCCGATCGAGTACCAGCCGAGCTCCTGGGCCAGGATGCCCATCGTCAGCTCACCCGGACCCGCAAGGTTGTAGACACCCGCTTCGCCGCGCCCCAACGCCGCTGCGCGCACCGCCGCGGCGACATCGTCATGGTGCACGAGCTGAAAGGGGACGCCGGGATCGGGAAGCACCGGGCGCAGGATGGGAACGCCCTCCAGCAGGCGCAGCACCGGCGGCGGCAGGCGCTCTGACATCTGCGTGTAGGGCATGTTCTCGATGAGCAGCGGCGCATCTGGGCCGGCGACGATGCACGGCCGCAGCACGTAGGCCTGCGTATCGGAGCCGTGCAGTGCCCGCTGCAGGAGCTGTTCGACCTCGGCTTTCTGGGCCGAGTAATAGTGGGCGTCGGTGCCCCGGGCGGGGACGTCCTCGGTGAGCGGCTGGGGGTTATCGGCGTGGAACCCGTAGGCGGCGACCGAGGACGTGTAGACCAAGCGCTGAACGCCTGCCCGGGCCGTTGCGGTGAAGACGTGGCCAGACCCCTGCAGGTTGACCTCACGACTCTCCTCGGGGCTGCCCATGATGACGAAGGCCAGGTGGACGACCACGTCGGCCTCGGCCACCAGGTCGCTGACCGCCTGCTCGTCGAGCACGTCCCCTTGGCGGTAGGACACCTTGCTCCAGCCGCGCTCAGCCGGGTCGAAGGGTCGCCGGGCCATACCCAGAATGCGGGCGACCTCGCGCGAGCGATCCAGAGCGCCGACCACCGAACGGCCGAGCTCGCCGGTCGGCCCGGTCACGGCTACGGTCAGGCCACGGGTGCGGGTGCGGGTGCGGGTGCGAGTGCGGGTGGGCATACCGTCGCGATACCCGTCACCGCCGCGCCGAACTCAGGGCGGTCGCCGTCTGGCCCCCGAGCGGCTAGGTCGCCGCCTGATCGTAACCCGGCTCGCCGGGCAGCACCACGCGGGCCGTCTCGCCACTGCCCACGACGTGGGGCGTCACGGGGGTCACCGCGCGGCCGCGTGCGTGGTCCAGCAGCGCCCGGGTGCTCGCAAACGCGCCGAGCTGCTCCAGATGCTTGATGGTGGGAAAGACGAGCTCGAGCTCGCCCCGGCGCTGAGCGTGCAGCGCCTCAGCCGGGGCCGACCACCGCAGGTCGACGCATTCCTGGCCGTCGACCCGCGGGCGCTGTCCCTCGGGCAGCTCGGCCAGGAAGAAGTGGGTGTCAAAGCGGATCTTGACCTGCGGGGGGGTGATCCACCTTGAGAACTTGACCAGTCCTCGGGGATCGGCGAGCCTGACGTGAGCCTCCTCGGCCAGCTCGCGCACCGCCGCCGCTCGATGAGCGGCGTCGCCCTCCCCCTCGCTCGCGTCGACGGCACCCCCCGGGAAAACCCAGGCTCCTCCCATGAAGGTCGCCTTTGGGGTGCGCTGGACCAACAGCACCTCGAGCAGGCGGTCGTCACCGCGCAGCAGGATCACCGTCGCGGCTTGGCGCGGCACCGTCTGTGCGCCGCGGTTGAGCTCCTCGCCGGGTGCCGGTCGAGCGTGGGCCATCGGGCGTCGCAGCCTAGCGCCGGTGAGCTTCGGGTCTATCACCTACCCTTTCCCTCATGAGCACCGAAACCCTTCAGCGCTGGATATGCGAGTCGTGCGGTTTCGTCTACGACCCGGAGGAGGGGGACCCGGACGGCGGCATCCCGGCCGGAACCGCCTTCGAGAACATCCCCGACACCTGGTTCTGTCCGGTGTGCGGAGCGCGCAAGCGCGACTTCGTGGTCTACGAGGACTAGAACCGGCCTCGCGACGAGGCCTCAGGCGGCCACGGGCAGGGACGCCTCCGCGACCTCGCTGACCGCCGCGGCGGTGATCTCCACCAGCCGTCGCAGCTCGTTCTCGGAGATGGCCAACGGTGGCATGAGCACCACGACGTCGCCCAGGGGGCGCACGATCGCTCCGCGGCGTCGCGCCGCCAGCGTCACGCGGTGACCCGTCTGCGCGGCGAGGCCCCGGCCGTGCAGTTCGATCCCGCACATGAACCCGCGACGACGTACGGCGCTGACCGCCGCCAGCGGGGCCACGAGCTCGTCCAGCCACGCAGCCAGGAGGTCGATCTTGGGCGCTAGCCGCTCGAGGGTGTGCTCCTGCGCGAACACCTCCAGGGTCGCCAGTGCGGCGGCGCAGGCCAGCGGGTTGCCGGTGTAGGTGTGACCGTGAAAGAACGTGCGCTGCTCCTCTCCTCGCCCCAGGAAGCCCTCGAAGATGCGCTCGGTGGCCAGCGTGGCGGCCAGAGGCAGGTAGCCCCCGGTGAGCCCCTTGGCCACGCACATGAGGTCAGGCTGCACGTCCTCGTGCTCGCAGGCGAACATGCGCCCGGTACGCCCGAAGCCGGTCGCGACCTCGTCGCAGATCAGGGGCACACCGTATGAGTCGCACAGCTCTCGCACGCTGCGCAGGTAGCCGGGCGGGTGCACCAGGATGCCGGCCGCACCCTGGACCAGCGGTTCCACCACCACCGCGCACACGCGGTCGCCGTGCGCGGCGAGCAGCCTCTGCATGTCGGCTGCGTCGCCGGGCTCCGCCTCCAGGCTGTCGAACAGCAGCGGTCCGTAGCAGGCGTGGAACAGGTCGATGCCTCCCAGCGAAACCGACCCGATGGTGTCTCCGTGATAGGCGTGGCGCAGGCGGATGAAGGTCCTGCGCCGCGACGGCCCACCGGCGTCCTCCGTCTGAGCCCACCATTGATAGGCCATCTTCAGCGCCACCTCCACCGCGGTGGACCCGCTGTCGGAGTAGAACACGCGCGTCAGCCCGTCGGGCGCAACCTCCAGGAGTCGCTCGGCCAGCCTGATTGCCGGGGGGTGGGTGAGCCCGAGCATTGTCGAGTGGGCCATGTGCTCCAGCTGAGTGCGCACGGCCGCGTCGATGTGCGGATGGCCGTGCCCGTGCACGTTGCACCACAGCGAGGAGACGCCGTCGATGTAGGCGCGCCCCTCGGAGTCATAGAGCGTGCTCCCGCGGGCCCGCTCGATGACCAGCGGTGGCTCGAGCTCCCAGGCACTGTGCTGGGTGAAGGGATGCCACAGGACTCGACGGTCGGTCTCGGCCAGCTCGGAGGTGCTCACGGTGGCCACGCTAGAGCCAGTCGCGGTCAGAACGACGACGACGCCGCAGGCGCGAGCCGAAGGCCCGGGCGCGCCGGTCCCAGCCAGGCCTCATAGGGCAGCCGCCGGCCCGCCTGTGCCAGCAGCGCTGCGTCGGGTCCGTCCACCTGGCCCAGGCCCTCGACCGGCACCGCGCCCAAGCGCGCGATCGTCTGGCTATTGGACAGCTGCATGTCATCCGCCTCCCGTGGCCAGGGCGTCAGCACCACCGCACGCACGTCCAGGGAACCGGCGCGCGCGGCCTCCAGGGTGAGCAGCGTGTGGTTGATGGTGCCCAGGCCGGGGCGCGCGGCGATGACCACCGGGAGACCGAGCGCCATGGCGAGGTCGCGCACGCTCCACTGCTCGGTCAGGGGCGCCAGCAGGCCCCCGACGCCCTCGACGACCAGAGGCCCGCGCCGGCCGGCTTCGCGGGCGCGCTCCACCATCCGGGCCGGGTCCAGGGTGCGCCCGGCCCAGGCGGCGGCGAGATGCGGAGACACCGCCGGCCCGAAGCGCTCGGGCGCGACGCGCTCGGGTGCGATGGCGGCCATGCGGGCGAGCAGCTCGTGATCGGCCGGCCACGCCCGCTGAATCTCGTCGAGGCCGGTGACCACGGGCTTGTAGGCCTGCACCGGGTGACCGGCGGCGCGCAGCGCGGCGGTGAGCGCCGCGCTGAGGATTGTCTTTCCCACCCCCGTGTCGGTGGCGGTGACCAGGCAGCCGTGCAACGTGGGTCACGCGGTGACTGCGGCTCGGTCCGATGCGTGCGGCGCCCGACGCTCGGCTCGCGCGGACCCGCCGTTCGCGCTCGCAGCGAGCACGCCCAGATCGCGCGCGAGGCCTGAGATGGTCCGCGCTGCGGCCTGGAGCTCGGACGTCTCGTGGGTGGCCATCACGGTCAGGCGCAGACGCGAGGTGCCCTGCGGCACCGTGGGAGGACGGATGGCCTGGGCGAAGATCCCCTCGCTCAGCGCGCTTTCGCAGAGCCGCACGGCGTCGGCGCAGTCCCCCACGATCAGGGGGAGGATGTGCGTGTCCGAGGGCAGCTTCGGCCAGCCTTCGCGACTGAGTGCGCTGCGCAACACGGCCGCGTTTCTCAGCAATCGGCGCGGCAGCGCAGGCTCGGACTCGAGTATCTCCAGGGCAGTGAGGGCGGCGGCGGCCGCCGGCGGCGGCGGCGCGGTCGAGAAGATCAGGGGACGAGCCCGGTTGATCAGGTAGCGCACCGTGCTGCGCCGGGCACAGACGTACGCGCCGTAGGAGCCCAGCGCCTTGCCCAAGGTGCCGATCACCACGTCGACCACGCCCTCCAGACCAGCACCGGCCACTGCCCCCCGTCCCCCGGGGCCCCGTGTCCCGGTGGCGTGCGCCTCGTCGACCACCAATCGCGCGTGATGGCGCTCGGCCAGATCGGCCAGCTCGGCCAGGGGCGCGGCGTCACCGTCCATGGAGAAGATCGAGTCGGTCACGATCACCGCGCCCGTGCTCTCGGTGTGTCCCCGCCGCAGGGCCCAGGACAGGTGCTCGCAATCGCCGTGGTCATAGACGAAGGTGCGCGCTGCAGACAGGCGGGCACCGTCGACGATGGAGGCATGGTTCAGCCGGTCTGAGTAGATGATGTCGCCCGGGCCGGCCAGGGCACCGAGCACACCCTGGTTGGCCAGGTATCCCGAGCCGAACAGGACACACGCCTCGGTCCGCTCGAACGCCGCCAATCTCTCCTCCAGGCGGCGGTGCACGGTCATGGTGCCCGAGACCAGCCGGGATGCCCCCGCTCCGGCGCCCCAGCGCAGCGCCGCGGCGGCGGCCGCCTCGCGAACGCGACGATCCTCGGCCAGCCCGAGGTAGTTGTTCGAGCAGAGCAGGAGCACCCGCTCACCGTCAAGGAGCACGTGCGCGCCCTGGGGGCCGTCGACGAGCCGCAGTCGTCGATACAGGCCCGAGCGCTCGAGCTCGGCCAGTCGCTGGTCGAGATCTGTCACCGCTCAGCTGCGTGCCGGCAGCGCTGTCGCAGGACGCGCGTTGGGCGCCCCGTCGGGGCGGGGGGGCGGTGTGCGCTTGGCCTGGAAGCGCAGCTGTGACGCGGGGTCCCACAGGCGGACGTCAAGGCCGGTCCTGGGCGGTGGCGCGGAGTCCAGGTGCCCAGCGACCAGGTCGGGTGTCTCGCCTCGCAGCCAGCCGGAACGGTTGTCCGGGCGTGGGTTCGCGCCGTTGTCGGCTTGCGGGGCCACGTTGAGCCCGAGCTCCTCGAACAGCGCGCGATCGTCCTCGGGGGCGCTACCCAGGGTGGTGAGGAAATTGCCCATCATCACCCCGTTCAGGCCCGCCTTGACCGCCAGCCGCTGAAGCTCTCCCAGGTTCTCGACCCGTCCCCCGCACAGGCGGAAGAGCGCTCCGGGCAGGATCAGGCGAAAGATGGCGATCCACTTGACCGCCTCCCACGGGTCCATGTGGTCGCGGTCTCCGAACTTGGTCCCGGGGCGGGGATTGAGGAGATTGATGGGCACACTGGTCGGGTCAATGCCCGCCAGCTCGAAGGCCATCTCGACCCGCTGGGCCCGAGACTCCCCGAGATTGAGGATGCCCCCGACGCACGTTTCCAGGCCCGCCTCGCGCACCGCCCTGATCGTGCGCAGGCGACCCTCGTAGCGAACCGTGGTCGAGACCTCGTCGTAGTAGCTGGACGCTGTCTCCACGTTGTGGTGCACGCGCTGGATTCCCGCTTCGCTCAGGGCCTGGGCGCGGCCGGGCGACATGTGACCCACCGAGGCGCAGCGCTTGAGGTTGGTGTGCTCGGCAACCAGTCGCGCCCCCTGTAGGACCTTGTCGAAGTCGCGCTTGGACAGGCCCTGCCCCTGGGTGACCATGCAGAAGCGGTGGGCGCCAGCGGCCTGCGCGGCGCGCGCATGCTCGAGAATCTGCTCCGGTTCCATCATCGCGTGCATCGGAGTCTCGGCTTCGGCGTAACGCGACTGCGCGCAGAAGCCGCAGTCCTCCGCGCAGCCCCCCGACTTCGCGTTGACCAACGAGCATAGGTCGGTCGAGTCGCCGAAGCGCTCCTTTCGTGCCCGCCAGGCGCGCTCCACGAGCCCTTCGATCTCGGCGCGGTCGGTGATCTCGCCGAGGCTCAGCGCCTCCTCACGGGTGATCAACGGTGGCATGCGACACGACCTCCAGTCGACGTTCTCAGACGCTCAAGTTATGGCGCCGGCCGGACGTCCCTGCAGTGGCGGCGGCGTCGACCGAACGCCCCGGCGGGCCGCGGGCCGTCAGACGGGTGGCCGCTTAGCGATCTTCCCAGCGCGGCGCGCGCTTCTCGGCGAAGGCCCGCATGCCCTCACGCATATCCTGGGAGGCGAACGAGTCGCGGCGCAGCCCCAGCACCTCTTCGCTGAGTCGCTCATCCAGCTCACCTCGAGCGGCCAGCAGCGCGGCGATCACGCGCTTGTTTCCGCGCTGAGCCTGGGGGGCGTGTGCGGCCAATTCCCGGGCCACCGCGAGCGCCTCACCCGGCAGCTCCCCCGCGGACACCATGCGGTTGACCAGTCCCCAGCCCAGCGCGGTGGCGGCGTCCACGGGGCGACCCAGCAGGAAAAGCTCGCGCGTGCGGGGAGCCCCGATCGCGTCGAGGAAGCGCCGCAGCCCGGTATGCGAGTACACCAACCCGAGCTTGGCCGGCGGCATGCCCAGGCGTATGTCCGCAGCGCACACGCGCAGGTCACACGCCAGCGCGAGCTCGAGGCCTCCGCCGATCGTGTGTCCGCCCAGAGCGGCAATGGTCGGATACGGATAGGCCTCCAACGCGTCGATCGCCGCGGTGAACGGGTGGGCCACCAGGCGCTCGGCGCGCTGCTCGAACTCGCCGTCGGAGATCTCGCCGATGTCATAGCCGGCCGAGAACATGTCGTTGGCGCCCGTGACGATCACACAGCGCGCGTCCAGGCCGCTCAGGGCGGCGGCCATGGCGTCGAGGATCGGGTGATCCAACGCGTTGCGCTTGGCGGGGTTTGAGATCGTCAGGCGCGCCACCCCCGGCGCGGGGTGGTCGAGCAGGAGCTTGCCGTCGGCCAGCTCGCGCGGCGTGGAGGTGGGCGCGCGGCTCACCCGCGACAGGCTATCCGCCGGTCGCGCCGCACGCTGGAGGCGCGCCAGCGTCGGGCGCCCCGGCCTTCGCGGGCCCGGGCGCCCCCGGGCCCGGACGCCGCCCGGGACGCGCGCGGGCCGGTCAGTCCAGTACCACCAGCGTGTCGCCCTCGTTGACCGCCTGACCCTCCTCGCACAGGATCTCCTTCACGCGGCCACCGTCCTCGGCCTCGACCGGCATCTCCATCTTCATCGACTCCAGGATGGCCACGGTGTCGCCCTCCGCGATGTCGTCGCCCACGGCGCACTCGATCTTCCACACGGTGCCGGTGATGTGTGCCTCGACGTCGGGCAAGCTCGCCTCCTCGGGGGGTCTGGGGTGCGAGCGCGAACCATAGAGCCCGCGTCCGACCGCTTCGACGCGCCCGAGGACTAGCCCGGATCCGCCGATAGCGCGCTGAGTCGGGACCGGCTTGGCGTCCTCCCTGGCCGGAAGGATGCGGGTTTCCAAGGCTCGCAGTACCGACCAGGGG
>JAABUQ010007642.1_pt1 | contig 15576 bp, 11 predicted proteins | sample 5560001 | NCBI WGS metagenome assembly JAABUQ01 (sample SAMN10711888, study PRJNA513371) | rock metagenome | isolation source: Antarctica rocks | place: Antarctica: Victoria Land, Finger Mt nord | collected 2015-12-18 | reverse complement strand
TCAATCATAAGCTCTCGACGAAACTGGTGCGCGAGTATGGTGCGATCGCTACAGCTAAATCTGAAGTGCGGAAAATCACTCGTAGACCCAAGCCAATTGTGAATAAAGAGGGCACCGGCTACGACCCGAATGGGGCTACAATTAAGTCGCAATTCAACAAGACAATTTTGGCTAACGGGCGGGGTCAGCTAATGACCTTGATTGAGCAGAAGGCCGTAGCCAATGGGCGAGAGTATGTTGAGGTCGCCCCGAAAGAGGTTCCAGATGAACCCAGGCAACGCTCTGAACGCTACAGTAAGAGATTGCGATTGCCTCGCGCTGTTCATCTATCAGCCTTCCAACAAGGAAGCTACCGGCCTTGGGGCTGGGAAGCTACGCCTGGGGAGTCCTCCGTGACGTTGAACCAGGAAGTCTTGCAAGAGACACCTCTCCTCGATGAGGAGACAACCTCCAAACCTAGCTCATCCTCCACCGAAAGGCGCGAACAGGTGGGTGTTCCACCACCAACCACAATCTCGAATGCCTCAAACCAGCTTCCAGAGCAGCGTTCAGCTTCGGCTGGAGTCAAATCGACTCGCGCCACAGCTCAAAGTTTCTCTGGGAGTAGATCTCAGTCGATTCCTGATTCCACTTTAGCTCCACCCGAGCAGCCTCAAAAGGCAAATGGGCAGGGCTCTGCGCCATCGGCCTCTGAAAACCCATCAGGTAAAAGAAAATGGTGATCTGTGGTGAAAATTGATTTGGGCTAGCTGGAGTGGTTGCAAGGAGCTGTTGTTGGTATCGTTGCCACTTAAGCAGAGCGAGGTTGAAATTGATTTAGGCTAGCTGGAGTGGTTGCAAGAGTTTCCAGCTGCAAGCGTGCCACTGCCTCAACATGTGGAAATTGATTTAGGCTAGCTGGAGTGGTTGCAAGCCCCCGGAGTTTTTTGCCGAAGCTTTAGTTGAGTTAGTGGAAATCGATTCGGGCTAGCTATGGCGGTTGCAAGCGGAACCCATTCCACGCCTTGCCAGTGGCGATCATGTGGAAACTGATTCGGGCCCTTCTGGGGTGGTTGCAAGCTTCAGTCATACCGCCACAAAAGTAAGTAAGAAAATTCTCAAAATCCGGTATATTGAAACTAGTTCTGAGAAATGCACTTCATGATCATTGCAGTCGTTAACCTTAAAGGGGGAGTGGCTAAGACTACAACAGCCGTTCATTTTGCTTATCATCTCGCCACCAAAGGCGCAACCGTTTTAGTTGATTCTGACCCCAATCGATCTTCAATTGCTTGGGCAGGTAGAGCTTCCACCCCATTTCCTTTCAAAGTCATCACTGAACTTGAACTCCTAGGTTTTCAAGGTAGATTTCAACACATCGTGACAGACACAAAGGCTCGTCCAGAACGAGATGACCTGCAAGTTTTACTAAATACGGTTCACCTTATTGTCTTGCCGTCATCTCCAAGTGGTGACGACTTGAGGGTGACTGCGAATACTGCTCTTATGCTACAAGAGCTTAATAGTACAAAGCATAAAGTGTTGCTGACAAAGGTGCCAACACATGGCGGCGCAACAGATGAGCAAGACGCCAGGACATGGCTTCAATCTCAAAAAATTCCTGTTTTTGAGGGACGCATTCGCTACTACAAAGCATACGATAAAGCTTTTATTTCCGGGATTCCTGTATTCCAGGTGAAAAAAGATAAGAACGCAAAATCCGCTTGGTCAGACTATCAGGCAGTTATTCGAGAGGTAATTGATGAGTAGATTGCAAGGCTTAACCGGATTACTTTCAGTGGACTCAGCAGCGACAACAGAATTGACTGTAGATCCATTCTCCTTGGACTTAATGCGAAATGCCCCAGTTTTAATCCAAATTTCAAAAATCAAACCCTCACCTTTCCAACCGCGCTCCTTCTTCAATTTTGAAAAGATCGACAAGATGGCAGCTTCTTTCCGCAAATATCGCGAACGAGGCGACTATCCAAAGACTGCCATTTTGGTGCGTTCGATTAAGCACAAGGATTGCTATGAGTTAATCTTTGGTGAACAACGCAAGATTGCTCATGAAAAAGCTGGTTTTACACAAATTTTGGCGTTTGTCGATGATACTATTACTGATGAAGAGTCTAGGGAACTTGCTCTAACTGAAAATCTGCTACGGGAAGATCTTAATCCGATTGAGAAAACCGAGGCAATTCTAAGTCTTGCGGCGGTTCGGCTCAAATCTACTGGTCAAGAAGTTAAACAACTTTTGGATAAAATAGCAAACGAACGCAAGCAGGGTACGGATAACGTTACCCGTACCCCGGAAAGACAAACTCTCGACGCCTTCTTTCAGGAGTTGCCAGGCCGAATTACTGCCGAAAGTTTCCGAACCAACTACCTTCCTCTTCTTAATCTTCCAGCCGATATATTAGATGCTCTGCACCGGGGAAAGTTGGAATACACTAAAGCAAGGGCAATAGCTGCGATAAAGGATGATCAGCAGCGTCATCAATTGCTTCAGCAAGCAATTCAGCAAAACTTATCAATTCGAGAACTTCGTACCCAGATTCGTGTGTTAAAGCAAACGACCTCGGAAGACCAATCATCAACGACATCCGCTTCAATATCATCATTGCCAGAACGATTTGTTCAACTCAATGAGGAGATGTGTAAAAGCAAAGTTTGGGAAGATCCAAAGAAGTCGCAAAAGATTCAATCTTTGTTGGACAAATTAGAAAAGCTCTTAAGATCCCCTATTTGAGATATTCCCTGTCTAACTATGCTGTTGCTGTCGAACATCAATAAAAGCAGCGGTGAAATTAGTTGGTCAATTCTCGCTCTAATAGCCGCTAGTCCAGCGTATATTTCCCGCTCTCCCCCGTCAGTCGCTGCCAGTGGTTTCTGCTCGCCCCATCCCACAATGCCTTTCCTACCCTCTTTCTCGCTGTGGCTTCGCTGATCCCTGATAAGTCGCCAAACAGTGCCTTTGTTACCGTCTCTGGAGTCATCACTTCTCCAGAATGCTCCCTCAGCACAATGGCGATCGCATCGACTAAAGTCAGATGAGAATAGGCAGGCAGCATTTTCGCTGGCTCTCGCCCTCGTCTCCGCAGATGCGACTGTCCGCTAGTTTGTCTCATCGGCTCAACAGTTGGCGCTGCATCGGGCTCCAATAGTCTTAGATCGAGCGTGTAAACTCCCTTCTCCCCTGGAAACTGCTGCCAGTGCTTAGCTTCTGCTCCCCGCCATAATGCTTCAGCTACGCTCTCCTCGGCTTCAACAAAATCTTGTCCAGAAACTTCACCGTACAGTGTCGTTGTCACTTGCTCTGTCGTCAGGGCTTGTCCGGCGTTTTCATTCACAATCAGATCGACCGCATCAATCAATTCCAGGTTTGAATAAGCAGGTAGCATCGACAATGACGGTTGACTTTGTTCCGGGTTTGTCTGCGGTTGGCTAACCTGGTGTCCCTGTTTTGCTTTCTTTGCTAAGTCGGGGTCAACCTGTTTCAGGTCGAGCGTATAGCACCCTGATTCCCCTGGCACTTTGTCCCACAGTCCATCCTGGATACCATATTTCAAAGTTTGCTTCATCCTCACTCTTTCTGCTGGAATGTCATCTTCCGCCAGTTCACCATGCAAGGCTCGGATTAGCCAATCGAAGTGCAAGATACTACCAGCCTTTTCCTGCATTATCTGTTCAAGCGCCTGGAATTTCGTGAGGTGCTGGAACTGCGGCAACATCGGCGTCTTCACTGGAGGACCAGATTTTTTAGTTAATCGACCTTTGCCTCTGGAGTCCTCGCCCATCTCAATCTCGGACAGAGCTACCTCTGCTGCTCTCTCTAAGGGTGTCAGCTCTTCCAACTCATCTGGTGATTCTCTATCAGGGGGACTGAAGTCAAGCCCAGCTTGGACTAGCTCGTCGGCAAGCTGCTCGTTTTCTGCTGTTTGGAAAACAGAATCACCAACCCCATTGGGGATCTCATCTAGCGCTGCTGGGTCTAATTCTTCTGTTTCTTCTTCCCGATCTCTAGCCTCTGGCGCTCGCTCGCCAGTAAGATGAGTGGCTCCTGCCAGAGAAAAATTCTCATTGCGAGTAAAGGCAGCGATAGAGACTTGCTCCTCATGCTGCTGGACTAACTGGTCCGCTAGTAGGGCGTTCACATGGGTTAGTTGCTCACGAAGATGAGAGGCGTGGCGCTCGCACTCTGCCACCTGTCCTTGATATTGGTGGCGCAGCTCTATCAGACCTTGGACAAAGCCCTGGTCGGCAACGAACTGGTCTACCAGTAGGGCATTGACATGCGCAAGCTGCTCTTGGGCATGAGTGCGCTCGCGCTCAGTCTCTTGTTGCAGCAATTGGTAATGGTTTCTCAGGCTAATGAGATTTTCGACAAAGGGTTGGTTCAAGTTTCCCGGTGATGATTGCGGAAAAATCCGTACCTTTTCTAGGTAGCATGATGAGAACACTTCTGTCCATCGATTATTGCTATGGCATCGAAAGCTAGTGACATCCTCCCCCACTGACTGCAAAGCAGTACAATGGGGGCTTCCCCAAATCACTTTGAGGCTTTTCTGGTTATTCCCTTACGGGGTTTCGCCTCTGACCTAGACGAAGTTTCCTTCGCCCCCGGCAGACCGACTGCACAGACTCTTTCGGTTCCGCCGTGTCCCGGCGTACTAACAAGGGATATCCCTCGATTTCTAATGACTTGACCGCTAGCGACATCCCTATCCGTCGTATAGCCACAATGAGGACAGCAATGCACTCGAACGCTCAAGTCTTTTTTGACTTCACCACCACATTCAGGACACTCTTGGGAAGTCCCCCTTGCATCAACCTCAGCAAAAAATTTTCCGCGCTTCCAGCTCACATACTTGACAAGATTTCGGAATTGTCCAAAAGCAGCATCAAGCATATGTTTCCCAAACATACCTTTAGCCATTGTGCGATAGTCCAAATCTTCCATAAAGACCATATCGGCACGATCACAAAGTGCATGGGCTTGCTTGAAATGAAAGTCTTTGCGGGTATTGTCAATTGTGTGGTGCATCCTGGCAACTTTGAGGCGCTGTTTCTCGTAATTCTTAGACCGTTTCTGTTTTCTACTCAATCTGCGTTGCAGCAATTTCAGCTCGCTTTGCAAACTTCTAAAAAACTTGGGCGGCTTGACGAGAACTCCATCACTGGTTGCCAAAAACTTCTCCAGACCAGTGTCTATCCCAATCGGATAGCCATGTGGCATTGGGTCAGGGACAGTGACATCACATTGAATGTTGATAGAGGCGTACCATCGATCAGCCTTCTTAATGATGCGAACCTGCTTAACTACAAAACCCTCTGGAATTGGGCGATGCAGATTAATTGGGATTGCCCCAATTTTGGGGAGTTTAAGATGAAAACCAGCTACAGGACTCTCCTTGAACTGGGGAAACAACAGAGACTTAATTTGTCCATACTTCCTGAATCTGGGAAACCCAAATCCCCGCTCCCGGAAGTTTTCCAAGGCACGGTGAAGCTGTTTGATCGTTTGCTGCAACACCTGAGAAGGTGGTTCTGCCAAACGCAGAAATTCCCGTTTGGCGTCTGGCAGCGCATTAAGTTGATTTACCTCCGAAGGAAACTTCAAGTCGGCAGGCAAGATATACTCCTGCACAATCGAGCATCTGTCAATCATGCACTTCCGACTGTTGAACCAATCCTTAATCTCTCGCAATGCGTAATTATAGACACTCCGAGAAACCTCCATCCACCCAAACAAAGTGTCTTGTTGAGTGGCGTCAGGATAGATTCGGTAGCGGAAATTCATGGTAATCATGAATTCAGTATAGCATGATTTACTAGGCTAGTGTCAAACAGTAAATGCTTGTCTCCGGGGCATCGAGCCCCATCGACAAGCCGGGAGGTCCATGTATCCCCCGCTAAACACATCGCTACGCTCGTGTTATAGCGAGGGTCTTATAGCCCCCCGAACCCCCCGTTAAGATAAACCGCCAAAGAAACTCAATAAAACGAAAACAGTTCATGTCAGGGAACACGAGCGTTTGCTCTATGCCCGCGAGTACTACATCGTCTGCAAGAAGTGTCGGCGTAGCGTCTCGCGCGAATCTTTTGGAGCCTGCCCACTCTACTGCTTAGAGTGTCGTCCGCCGAAGTCTCAGAACAAGAGCGACTCAAAACAGAAGAAACTCCCTAGACCAGTTTTGATTCAGACAGAAATGGCAGCTCAGGAGCAGGGGAACAGTGCAGCGATGCGATAAGTCGGCATTCTCTTCTTCATTGAAAGATTAGACTGAAGAAGCTGGTGGGAAAAACGAAAATGTAGATGGTTGTCGCTTCAGCTTTTCCAGATAGCCAGAAATCATCTTCCTGTTCAATTTAGTCTCCGTTTAGCCAATGACCGCCATTACCCTTAACTTAAACCCGATTATCCATTTCACTGACGAGCAGTTCTATCAACTCTGTCAGGCAAACCGAGATGTCAGATTTGAACGCACGGCAAAAGGGGAACTGATTGTTATGCCACCCACTGGAGGGGAAACAGGCAAAAGAAACTTCAAACTTTCTCAGCAATTAGCGAATTGGGCTGATGCTGATGGCACTGGCGTTGGCTTTGACTCCTCCACTGGCTTCAAACTCCCTAATGGAGCTGACCGTTCTCCCGATGCCGCTTGGGTAAGATTAGAGCGCTGGGAAGCTCTCACCCCGGAACAGCGCCGGAAATTCCCACCTTTGGCTCCTGACTTTGTAGTGGAACTGCGCTCTGCCAGCGATGACCTGAAACCACTACAGGACAAAATGAAGGAGTACCGCGATAACGGTGTTCGCCTGGGATGGCTGATCGATCCTCAGAATCAACGAGTCGAGATTTATCGGTTAGGGCACGAGGTAGAGGTATTACAGTCTCCTGCTATGCTGTTAGGCGAGGATGTCCTGCCGGGGTTTGTCCTAGAGCTGAAGGGTTTTTTTGATCTGAGCTGAGGGAACGCCATGACCAGAACCACCATCCATCAAGTTATTGGCATTCAGGGCTTTACCCTGCTGGTATTTTGCTTTGATAATAATTGTTGGCAATTCCGGTTAATTAGCGCTGGTGGTGCGGTGTTCGGAGAGCAGAAGTTTTATTACGCCCCTGAAGCGGCTGAAAAAGCAGGCAGAAGTTGGATTACAGAGGGTAGGTGAGGAACGATATGGCACTTCAACTTAAATGTCCAGCCTGCCGCCAAACCATCTGCTTCCCCAGCTCCGATGAATGTGATGAGGATTTGCTCGAAAGCCTCTGCGCGAGATGTAAGTACAAATATGCTCTGATAAACACGGAAGCAATCGCATTTGTCTCTAGAGCTGAAGAGAATTACCTGAACAGACATAAAAAGCAGCTCTCCTATCGACGACTGTACGAGTTGCGGTTACTAACCCCTAATGATATTCTGAAAACACTTGAGTTCTCGACTCCTGGGCACGAAGAGAAGATATCGGTACGACCTGGAGATCGAGTGTTACTGCTCTACATTATCAGGGGCAAGACAGTAGGTGACTTGCTTTGGCTAGAAAATTCAACAACTGGCAAAAGCCTCTTGTTGCAAAAGCCAGGGGCAAAAGCTTGCTCCAAAGGTATCGGTGCTGGTGTGCTAACGTTTGTTGCCGGTGGGGTACTCGCAACCATAGTCCATCTCCCTGACAAAATCTTGCTGGCGGCTGGTATCCCTTCGTCTATTGGTGTCGGAGCCTATGTTACCAGACTCAAATCCCCAAAGACAAAGGACAAAAAGGAGCTGGCACGCTTAGCCTCTGAGCAGCAACTGCTGGCACAGAAGTTTGAGTTAGAGCAGCGGACTCAAGACTTGCGCTCGGAGCTGGAAGGCAATCGACGACTTATCCGCCGATTGCAGGAGCTGCGACGAAAGATGCAGGCCGAAGTGGAACTGTATGGCGAGCGGATTGAAACGGTTTCTAAGGGAGTTGGTATTCTTGAGCAACAAATCGAACTGACCCTGAGCTTAGTCGCAGGCTACACAAAGATTATCAACATTTTGACGATCGAGTTTGAGACTTCCAGACTAGCAGAACAGCTTCCAGAAGATATTAGTGGTCAAGTTCTGAACAGGTTGGAGGAACTGAAGGCAATTGAAGCGAAGAGAGAGGAGCTATCATTGCTAGTAAATCCACTCATATTGCTGAGTGAATAGCGATTAGTGTTAGAAGCCCCCTCTGCAACTGCCTGCACAGACCTGAGTTATCCTAACAACATGGCAGGTGGATAGACTTTAGAATTATGTTTAACATAAGGCTTCCAGTAGGAGCTGCTTAGCGGATGAGAAGGTGCTTTACCAAAGCTCAAAAACTCCTGATTTTGCGGCGAGCTAGTTATCAGTGTCAGTCCTGCGGCATTTCGCTGACTCTTGATAACTTTCACGCCGACCATAAAGTACCGTTCAGCAATTCTGGACCAACAGAGGTTTGGAATGCTCAAGCGCTGTGTGCTAGCTGCAATCGACGCAAATCAGACAATTAATTGTGATGAGGCTGATGGCTGATAATTACTTTTTAAACTATCACGAGCTTGTCCTGGCACGGATTCTCTCCGGGCAGACCCAGCTCTATTGCCATCAAGTTGAAGCACTTCTAGCCATCTATCAGAAAGCAACTCAAGGAGAGATGGATGGTGCTTTCAAGCAAGCAGCCTTAATTCTTGCAGGTGTTGGCACAGGGAAAACTTTGGTACAAGCACTCACTCCCTATCTCCTTGCGCCTTGGATGGTAGAGTCTCAATCGCTCTTCTTGTCAGATAATTGCACCTTACGTGCCCGGTTCCTTAAAGATTTCCCAACTGACGCCACTCACAGACCATTGTACGACCAGTGGCTACTTTACAGTCTGAAGATTCTGCCACCGGGAGTGCCACCGCCAAAAATAGTCGAGCTAGAAGCTGGGAATTTTGCCAGTTATGCCTATGCGCTGCACCAGGCAGACATACTGGTTGTCAATCGGCAGTTTTTGGTCAACCTGGTGCAGCGGGGAGACATCGACCCCAAAGCTATTGGTTTAATCGTTATCGACGAAGCTCACTTCAGCGCCGCTGCCAGTTACCGCACCATTACCAATTATTTCCCCGAATCACTACTGTGTTACTTCACTGGCAGCAAATTTCGCGCCGACAGTCAACCACTACCGCATGTTCGGTATATGGAGACGGAGGACAAGGATGAGCTAGGGCGAAGCATCATCAAATCTATGCCGGTGGCAGATTTCGAGTTTTCCATCCAGGATGCCTGGCGGCTAGAACCACCACCGATCAAAAAACTGTGTCTTCAGGAAGCTACCAGCACTGCGTTTCTGGTACTCGAAGATGAGCAGGAAGTGGAATACGACCCAGAGACATTTTTTGCCAAAGCTGAAAGCGATCGCGCTTGGTTCCGCCAAATCCTGTTTGCCGACTCCTTCTCGTTGCCAGTACTAGAGATGGCAGTGCAAATCCTGCTAGACAAGCGAGCGGCTACAGGACAGCCTCATGCGATGCTGGTCAGAGCGCTCAACGTTGGGCATGTGCATCGAGTCGCCCAATTGCTAGAAGAGAATTTCCCGGCTTTAACCGGCAGAGTGGGCGTGATTCACTCAGAACACGATGAGTATGACCTGGCTGGAAGACCCAGCGCGATTTTGGAGTGCTTCTACAAGGGGGAGAGCTGGATCATTGTTCATTGCGGCTTGGTTGGGGTAGGTTTTGACCACAAATGGGTGTCGGTCTCCTGCTGTTTGTGCATCCTCAAAAGTATGAGTCCCGCAGAACAAGAATGGGGTCGAGCGCTGCGACGAGTTCCAGGACCGTCACCAGGTGACTTCCCTAAGTTAAATGAATCTAACTGGGGTGTAGTTGTCAGCCATGCAGCACTCGGACTGAGAGAATTGTTTGAGAAGTTTCAACGGGGTGTGACGTTTGATGTTGTCAAAGATGCCGCGACTGAAAAACGCGGGCGACCAATGCTCACGGCAGAGTACGAAGCCGGTGAAACCATCCTCAAGCTGAGTGAGACGAAGACGGTTAAACCAGGGGATGTGCTGGAACTGCGGGTGCCAGTAGCAGTCAAGGAGGCGGCATCGCCTAAGTTTTCCCTGACCAAAGAGCTTCAGCGCACCGGTAGTTTATCGTTCGATGCTGATGCTGATGTGTTTGTCGCGTCAAAAGCTAGTGCTGATGCTGTATTAGACCCATCTCCCAGTCAGAGTTTTCGTCCAGAGGAGAGACAGCCAGCCTTATTGCCCTGGCAGCAGGAAGTGGATGTGATTGGGCAAAGGTTGGCTGAAATCAAGAGCATCAGAACTTACCAAGTCCAAGTTGAAGCTGTCCTGGATAACAACTCAGTGCAAATTTCTCCAGCCTGGTGCGATTTCCCGGTCGGCGTGGAGATTACCAAAACTAGAGCCACAGCTCTAGAGCGTCAGGCTGATTTTCTCCATCATGTCGGGTTGGACTGGCAAATTCTGGTGAAGGGGGAATTGGTCTCTTACCGAGAGTACCAACGACGGGTTGTTTTGCACAGCAAAGGTATGGTGCTGGATCAGGATGGCGAGATTATTGTTGGTGGCCTCAAGCTCAAGGAGATGATGCCGTCAGCTGCTTTTGAGCTGTTCCTCAAAGGCTTGGAAGCTGAGGTAGCGAAAGTTGAGGTGCAAGTGCCGCACCCGCAGGCGATCGCTCGTCCCGATTTAGTCAAGATGGATATTCAAGACCGCTATGGGGCAAGAGTGCGAGGTTTGATTAACGACCTGTTCAAGCAGCGAGGATTGATTGGTGATGGAGTTAACGGCTGCTCTTTGGTTGAGCGACCCGTTGAACTACTAGTGCAGGCAATCGAGCGAGTGAAAGCCAAAGGCAATGAACCGTCGTTTAAGAGCAACTCGCAATTAATTCATGCGGCAGTTTTTGGAGAAATCAAGGAGACCACTGGACGGAGTTGGTCGGAGCATCAGGATGAGCAGCAGTATCAGGAAGCTTGTCGTCTGGCACAACGAGTTTTGCTGAAGTTGAGGGAACAGTTGCAATGGCGATCTTGACGTTAGAGCCATGAGCTGCAATTCCTATCCAAAATAACAACGCTTTTAAGATATGGGTGTACCATGTAATTAAGCTTTTTCTTTCCACTGCAAATAGAGAACGGAAAGACTATCTAGATTTTCAAAAAGTGACTTTGTGTCGCGTACTGCAAAGTTTTTGGCACGACCTTGAAGGTGTTCCTTTTATAGTAATGTTCTCTGATGCTTGCGGCAGATTAATGCCTCTCCTTTAAGAAGGTAGCGCTTGATGAATTAATACCTAAAAGCAATTATTTGTCTAACTCAATGAGTTTTTGTTTATGCAGCAAGTTTTGACTTCAGCACATTTATTTTGTGGAGGAGGAGGCGATGCAGATGGAGCTACTAGAGCCGGATTCAATCCAATCTGGGCAGTTGAGAAAGACTTTTTCGCAGCAGCAGTTTTCAGGAAAAGGTTTTCAACCTGTCAACTCATCGAAGCAGATATCCGAACAATCTCAGATGACGCTATTCGATGTTTGCCAGTACCAAACTTACTTGTCGCCGGATTTCCTTGCCAAGATTTGTCCTTGGCTGGCAGCCGAAAAGGATTTGCTGGCGATCGCTCAAGCTTGTTTTTTGAGTTCATCCGATTTCTGCGAATTCTCCAGCCTTCGTATTGCCTGGCTGAGAATGTGTTCGGACTCCTCAACAGCAACAACGGGGCGGACTTTGAGGCAGTTCTGTGGAGCCTCGCCCAAGTGGGGTATGTGGGGACTTGGCAAGTTCGGAATGGACGGCGCTGGGTACCACAAAACCGACAAAGAGTCTTTATTGTGGGTACTCACCGGGAACGTGCAATGCTGGAAGATAGAGCCGGATAGGCCAACATTGTCGGAATGTCTGGATGGCGATGGAATTGCACTTAACTCAGTCACCAGTAAACCGATTGATGAAAGTTTCACGCTCAGAGCCAATTCTTACAAATCTGGAAGTGGGAATCATCAACACCCTACGCCAGTAATTCTTGATCAACATCTTGATGACGATCACATCTACGAAGACCAAGTTCCTACTTTACGAACTCCAACTACTGGTGGGACAACATTTGCAGTGATGTATTGCTCTGCCAGTGGCGATCGCCTATGTCCTGATGAGTCGCCAACTCTTCGTAGTCTTGCTAATACTGGTGGAAATCATCAAGGCGGAAGTGGAGCCTGGAAAGTAGTGGAGTACAAAAATGAAGAGTATGTTGTGACAACCGAACTTCCTGAAGAAACTTCTGCTCTAGCAGCAACAGAAGCTTACATCAAAACCGGCGCTAGACCCCGCCGAGTCAAGGATGGCAAACCATCTTTGATTCCAATGGGGTATCGTCGTCAACGACCTCTGAGCGCCACCGAATTCGAGCGCTTGATGGGTTGGCCTGTGGGTTGCACCGAGAAAGGGACTACTGTAAATGGCAAGGAAATTGTCATTAGCAAGACTCAGCGACAGAAGATTTGTGGAAATGGCATTATTCCTCAAGAAGTGGAGGATATTTGTTCCAATCTGAAGTCTTTCCTTGAGAAGATTTCCTTGCAGCCAACACAGGCACCATCCCCCAAAATCTAATCTTATCTTTAAACGAAATTGCAAGCAGTAGCTACGAGGCTGATATGAACAGAGATTACCTGAGCATGCAAATACAAAAATACAGATATGCTGCGACTCCGGCAGAACAAGATGAAGTTTTAACCAACACCGGAGTCCATATCAAGGCCATCAAGTACCAGGAGGTCAGCACTGATGCTCAAGGATTGTATGTGCTTTCGCAACGGCAGCGCAATCAGGTGCTGAATGCTCTGCGCCAGAAAGGATATCGGATGGAGTAAGCAAAATAGCAAGAACAGTATCGAGGATTGCAGGCCACCTGTGAGAAACAGATTAATCAGAGAATCGCCATGAGAGACGGCTGGCGATCGTTAGCAATAGACAAATCTTGTTTCCGCCTAAAATTTAAGTTGATATCAGTTAAACAATTAAAATATTATTGATTATGACAACTTCCCTAAAATCTCGGCTAGCAGTAGTCAGTGCATTATCTCAGCTAGATTTTATTAAAGGTCATTAAATTAGGGAATTTGGTAAATTCTCTTGACAAGCTGTGTTGGCTTTACCTACGGTAGGTTATGTATTCCTCATTCAAGGGAACTCTAGTCTTTGTAATTGCCGATTCAGAGCCATTTAATTCTTAGCTTGGGTTTTTGAAACTAAGTGTGAATGGCAAGATTAATTTTCACTTACAGGAATTTCACTAAAGAAGTCCATTCATTTGGTTGTGTGAGTCTCAACAAATAATATGTCACAACAAAATCATCAAAGGTCTGCCTGCCTTAGGGATGAAAGTAGGCAGGGCCATTTCTTGACGCTTTCTCAACGAGAGTATTTGAGCGAAAGCCTGCAAACAGAGCTACGTCCAGAGTATCGCCTACGAGTTGAAATTATGCTGCGAGCGGATGCGGGTCAATCTCAAACCCAAATCTGTAAAGCATTAAGATGTTCTCGGGAAGCAGCACGGTACTGGGCTGGGATGATGAGGGCAGGCGAAATTCACGGGTGGCAGGATCAACCAAGAGGGCGCCCTAAGAGTGTTAATCAGCAGTATCTTGCTCGTCTTAAAGAATTAGCAAGCCGTAGCCCCTGCGATTATGGCTACCCCTTTCAAAACTGGACATCACAGTGGCTGAGCAAGCATTTGGCGAAAGAATTAGGGGTTTTGGTCAGCGATCGCTGTGTCAGAACGTTGCTGAACCAAATGGGGCTTTCCACCCGAATAACAAACAAAATTGCTGAATAAAATTGTGATAAAACTATAGTTCCTTGAGTGTCTCCCCTTGGAAAAAATGACTGGAATTATTTCCGAAGAATTAATAGAAAAGGCTTGACGAACTAAAACTCTCGGCCGAAACTAATAGTAGAACTAACAATTGATGTCTAGTTCTGTAAAGACCACTGCTGTAGAGAGATTGTTCCTGGCAAATTAGGGCTTTTTCTCAACAGTAAGCGGAGTTTTTATTGCTGCGAAAGCCAGAAAAGCAGGAACTTTCTTCAGAGTTTACCTGCGAAAGCTTTGCGTAAATACTGTTTGTTCATTGCGCAATCCCTAGAAAATATTGAGGTCTTTTTGTGAGAAGATTTCTTGGCACAATTCTTGGTTTTGCTTTAGCTGCTAGTGGTACCTGCTTGGCAGTAAGTTCTAAAGCTGATGCTGCCCTGCCGTGGCTGCATGTAGACGGAAATCATCTCGCAGATCCCAGTGGTAACCCCGTGACACTCAGAGGTGTGGCTTCGGTTAACGTTGGGGCGATGGGTAACACGCCTTTCGGAACTGCGGGTCTAATCGACAGGATGGTTAGTGGTGGCGACGGCTTCGACTCCACGGTTGTGCGTTTGATTGTTTTTCCTGGCGACCAAGGTTCCATTAAGCCTGCGGTCGATGAATGCGTTGCGAAAAACATTTATTGCATCATTGATTTTCACTACTTTGGCGACGGTAACGGGCAATACAATACGCCGCAAGCCGATCAAGATGTTCGGAGCTTTTGGAATACTGTGGCTCCTCAATTCAAGGATGTGCCCAACATCCTTTATGAGATATTTAACGAACCATATGGACCAGATGGTCCAGACGGTCCCACTGCTTGGAGTACGTGGAAAACAACAGCTCAACCTTGGGTAGACATGATTCGTGCGGCAGCTCCGAACACGATTGTCATCATCGGCTCCCCTCACTGGTCGAGCTATACGCAGTATGCTGCATCTTCTCCGTTCAACGGGTCAAACCTGGTATATACCATTCATCTCTATCCCAGCACTTTTGGTGCGGGGCAAGGTGCGGGTTGGCCACCACCTGCTAATCAAAACAGTGCGTGGGAGACTGGTTTTGGAGCAGCGGCTAACAAGGTGCCAGTGTTCATGACTGAAGGAGGTTGGAATGCCACAGACGGAATCGGACAGCAAAACGGCTGGTATGGCACAGTAGCGAGTTTTGGGCAACCGTTGCGGAATTACCTTGACAAAGTGCATTCAAACATTGGCTGGACGCTCTGGAACTACTCGCCTAATTGGGGACCAGCGATGCTGGACTACAACTGGATGCCTTTGGGTGGGGATAATGCAGGCCAGTTTATTCAGCAATGGCTTAGAGACAAGAAAAACAGCTCCCCACCACCGACTGGCGGCGGCTCAGGTGGCACGCCCCAGGCTTTGTTCATCAACGCTGGAGGCTCATCCTTTGCCGGGAAAGATGGTACCAATTGGGTACTAGACAAATACTTTGATGGTGGAAATACTGCCGATCGCGGAAATATTGCTGTTCAGGGAGATGCTGCTGGAAAAAGTGACTGGACTGAACGCTATGGAATGAACGGCTACCACATTCCGTTGGCAAACGGTACATATAAAGTCACTCTCGACTTTGCTGAAACTTATGGTGCCATCAATGCGGCAGGACAGCGTGTATTTGATGCCAATGTGGGAGGAAACACAATTTCCAACATTGACCCCTTTGGCGACACCGGAGGACAAAATATTGAGGATCGAAAGCAG
>JAABUQ010007641.1_pt1 | contig 15578 bp, 30 predicted proteins | sample 5560001 | NCBI WGS metagenome assembly JAABUQ01 (sample SAMN10711888, study PRJNA513371) | rock metagenome | isolation source: Antarctica rocks | place: Antarctica: Victoria Land, Finger Mt nord | collected 2015-12-18 | reverse complement strand
ACCAGAGTCCAACCAACTGGGCCGCAGGGCGGCACCGTTCTCGCCCAGCTCCTTGGCGAGCACGGAGTCGACCTCCAGGTCAGTCCCCGGCTCAGCGACCGCCACTCCGTTGCCCGAGCTGCGCTGCTGGGGAGGTGCTGCAACGGCCTGTGTCGTCCGGGCACGTTCCAAGCGGCAGGCCCGCCTGGCCCGCCGTGGCACGGCGCCCAGCACAAGCCGCTGCGCCGCAGAGCTCTTGGGCAGCCGCACAGCCCCCAGTTGACCGCGGCCAGCTGCGGCATGGCTGTTCATTGCGCGTGCAGGCCTGCTGCACAGCAGCACTGGCACTGGGCGTGTCTGGCACACTTCAGCAACTGCCCTGCCCTGCCATTGGAGCCAGGCTGCCCAGCGACCTCTCCTCCAGCCAGTGTGCCCTCCCTGCACCCTGCAGGGTCGTGCTGAGGGCCTTTGAGGATGTGTTATTTTAGTTTGTTTTAGTAGGAGTGTTTCTTGAGCTAGGAAGAGGCCGATCATTGGCTTTAGTCGGACCAGGTAAAGATGCAGCTCGGGTGCCTGGAGTGCGGGATGCGGCCAGCAGCCGTTCTGCGCATGCAGCAGCTTGCCGGGGTGCGCGTATGCGGCAGTAACGCGTTGAGGCTGCAGGCCCCCACGCCCGTACAGCAAGGTACGTGCACAAGCCCCTTCTGTACCGAAGCTTTGCAATTTGCATTATGCCTGCTTCCTTGTGTGTTTATTGCTGCCACCTGCTTCAGCAAGTCAGCGTGCACGCTCTCCCCAGCCGCCATGCATACACGGCCTTCGCAGCTAGGCAGAGCTAGGTGTTCGGTGATGGTGCCCGGCTTGCAGCGCAGCGAACGGAGGTGCTTGGCCTGTCAGTACACTTGTCGTATGCCTGCAAGTGAGATGGCACGGGCCCGCTCTGCTGGTGTCTTGACGGGGCATATACAGCCGGTGCAGTCCCTATGGTTTTGAATGTATATGCGCCTGGCGCACTGTGAGACACACACGGCTGGGTGGTTACCTTGTTGTTGCCGTGCTTACGTGCGGGTGAGACTCTGTTGCAGCCTGGTGCGGGTTGCCTTGGGGAGCACCCCAGCGGCGGACGCCTTGCACAGGCCTGCAGCTGCGCAGCGCTTGGTGCGGCGCGAAGGCCGCCAGCGCGAGGGTTGAGGCGGCGACAGTGTAAATACAAGACAGGCAGGCGTTGCCAGTGTTCGCTCGACTCTGCTTACCTCCGGGGTGCCCTGAGGGCGACCCGCGCAGTCCAATGGCAGGCGCGGCGCTGCGCGCGGCGCTGCGCAGGAAGCCAGAGGCACCTCCCTAAAACTACAGCTAGCAGCCGCTGCTGAGCAGCGGCGCCGATGCCAAGCAGGAGGGGCGGCCGCGCAGGCCGGCGGCGAGCGGCGGCGCCGCGCGGCGCCGCGGGCGAGAAGGTCGAGGCGGCGACCAAGGACGCGGCCGCGGCGGCGCGGCGCGCGGGCGGCGAGGCGGCGGCGAGCGCGGGCAAGGCGGGCGAGGTTGTCAAGGGCAGCGTGGCGCAGCTGCTGGGCATGAAGGGCGCCGACGCGGCGACCAACATCTGGAAGATCCGCCTGCAGCTCACCAAGCCGGTCACCTGGGTGCCGCTCATCTGGGGTGCGCCGTGCCCTTTTCCTGGTACACCCCAACATCTGGAAGGTCCACCTGCAGCTGACCAAGCCGGTCACGTGGGTGCCGATCATCTGGGGTGCGTCGCACCCTAGCCCTATCCTGCGTCGCACCCTAGCCGTAAGACACCTGGGCACGCCGACACCCGGCGCAGCTGGCCGGCCATCTCTTAGACCTGCTGCTCGGGAGCGTCCTGCAGCCCATAGGTGCTGTGCTCTGCAGCAAGCAGCGCAGCTGCCTGTACGCGAGCTGGCACGGGGCCCTGCATCGAGGGTTTGGGAAGCAAGGCATGCATGCGTGCATGCCAGCCCGCCATGCCCGCCACGTGACGCGCGGCGGGGCCGCCGCAGGCGTGCTCTGCGGCGCGGCGGCGAGCGGGCAGTTCACGTGGACGCCAGAGCATGTGGCGCAGTCGGCGGTGTGCATGCTGATGTCGGGGCCCTTCCTGACGGGGTACACGCAGACGATCAATGACTATTACGACCGCGAGATCGACGCCATCAACGAGCCCTACCGGCCCATCCCCTCAGGCGCGGCGCCGCGCAAGCCGCGCGCAGCTGCAAGAGCCGCCTCGTGCTGCGGCCCGCGCTGTCGCGAGCGCGGCCGCGCGTGACGCGTGCGTGTTTCTGGCACCTTTTCGAAAGCGGGCAGGGGCGCCCGCTGGTCGTGCGCGGCATGGTTCCCGGCGCCGCGGCGCAGCGCGGGCGCCGCCGATTGGGGCTGACCCGCGCGCGGGCCCTCGCGCCGCGCAGGCGCGATCTCGGAGCCGCAGGTGATCACGCAGTTCCTGGTGCTGCTCGTCGCCGGGCTGGCAACGGGCTACGGCCTGGACGTGTGGGCGGGCCACGAGACGCCCACGATCTTCCTGCTGGCCGTCTTTGGCTCGTTCATCAGCTACATCTACTCCGCGCCGCCGCTGAAGCTGAAGCAGAGCGGCTGGGCGGGCAACTACGCGCTGGGCTCGTCCTACATCGCGCTGCCCTGGTGGGCAGGCCAGGCGCGCCGGGCCTCGGGCAATCAAGTGTAGTGTGTGGGTGGGCTGCGTTGAAATCATGCTGCCCTGGTGGGCGGGCCAGGCGCCCCTGGCCTTGGGCAATCAAGTGTAGTGTGTGAGTGGGCTCGTCGTACATCGCGCTGCCCTGGTGGGCGGGCCAGGCGCGCAGGCCTCGGGCACATAGTTGCATGATGTGGGTGGGCTTGTTTGACATCATGCTGCTGCCCCGAAAGGCAGGCCAGGCGCGCGCCAGGCCATGGCACTTTTTCCTGCAGCAGTAGCATGCTGCCCCGCCCTGCGCCCTGGCAGGCGCATCCAGCGGCCGAGGCGGGCCTGCGCCGCGCAGGCGCTGTTCGGGACGCTGACCTGGGACGTGGTGGTGCTGACCATGCTCTACTCCACGGCCGGCCTGGGCATCGCGATCGTGAACGACTTCAAGTCTATCGAGGGCGACAGGCGCGGCCCGGCTCGCCGCGCCTCGCCCCGCGGCCGCCGTGCCCCGCTCGGCCCGTGGCCTGTGTCCCCTCGCTGGGTGGGGCGCTGCCAAACCGTGCCGCGCACCTGCAGACTATGCATGAGGGCGAAGCGTTGCAATTTATACCCTGTCCATCATGCTCTGCTGGACTGGTTGGCTGTGACGCGTCTGTTACAGAGACGAGTCAGTAAATGAGTGTGAGTGGAGAGCAAAGTCAGGCTGCGGCGGAGGCCGGGCTTGTTTGCCGTCCTCACGAGAACCGCCCAGGCCTGAAAGGGCTGCTGATCATGGCCTGGTAGCGCGCGCGCGCGAGCGCGATGCATGCCCGCGCATGCAAGGCCGTGCAGGCTCGAGAGGGGAAGGAGCCCGGCGCGGGGAGGGGCAGTAAACCCTTACCCTACCCTGCCCGCGCGCCGCGCAGGAAGATGGGCCTGCAGTCGCTGCCGGTCGCGTTCGGCGTCGACACCGCCAAGTGGATCACGGTGGGCACGATCGACGTGACGCAGTTCGCGGTGGCCGCCTACCTGGCCGTCGGCCTGCACGAGCCGGTCTACGCCGCCGTGCTCACCGCGCTCATCCTGCCGCAGGCGCGCCCCTCCCCGCAGGGGACGTCTGAAAAGCATTGTGCCCGCACTGGACATGCGCTGGGCAGTGCTTGCTGTGCCCGTCCTCCTCGAGAGCAGAGCAGGGCCCGCTGGCTCTGGTGTCACACGCCTGCGCGGCGGCGCCCTGCACCTCTCCGCCTGTGCAGGCCTGCCAGGCGGCGAGTGCTGTGCGCAGGAGTGCAGGTGCAGCTCCGCACATGACAGAATGATTCATGACAGAGAGCTGCCCGCTCTCCGTGGCCATGCAGCACACATCGCCGCGGCGCCCCGCGTCAGGTACAGCGCATGCACGGCGCAGGCACAGAGGATGTAGAGCAAGACAGCTGGGCGATGTGGCGGGCTCCGCGCGCGTTGCAAGTGTTTGCGCAGGTCAATTTCTTCATCTGAGACCCCATCCCGGACCCCAACCCTAACCTGCGTCGCGCGCCCGCAGGTGTTTGCGCAAATCAAGTACTTCATCCCGGACCCCATCGCGAACGATGTCGCGTACCAGGCGCGCGCGCAGCCCTTCCTCGTCTTCGGCCTGCTGACCACGGGGCTGGCAATCGGCCACCACAATGCCGCCACGCTGGGCATGTAGCCTCGCTCATCACCGGGCTGGCGAACGGGCACCACAACGCCGCCGCGCTGGGCATGTAGCCGCTGCGGCCGGGCTGCGCGGCTGCGGAGCCTCTCCAGTGTTCGCGCAGGCGGCGGCCAGTGCCTGCCGCACTGGGCTTGCCGCCCAGGGTTTCATAAATCGCATGGCGGGTGCTGGGGCGGGCGCGTCGCTGTGCATCGAAATCCATGCATCCGGGATATGTTGGCTGAGGTCTAAAGCTGTCTGGCCCTGATGGGACGGAACAGCCTTGACGGGCCTGGGGATGGTGTCTGCTAGCGTGGAGGCCGTTGTGCGCTCGGCGCTGCCAGCGACGAGCGCGGAAAACGCAGCTGTGCGCATGGCACTGCAGGCCCTGCCCCTGAGGGAAAGGGGGCGTGGAGGGGGCGGCATGTGTTTATTGTTCCCTGCTTACATGCTCAGTTGCTGCAATGTTAGCCTGTGCGTGTGATGCAACATCTCGGCGCTTCAGGAAGCACTGCTGTACAGTGGGACAGTGGTGCATGGCGTGGATGTGACGACCAGGGATTTTGCCGTGTGGCCAGTCCTGTCACATCCTGGCTACGGGGCGCGGCAGGCATCAGATTAGGCTCAGCCTGCGCCTTTGCAAAATGTGAGGACCTTAGGTAGCCTTCTCCAGTTGCCGGTGTGCATTTGCTATACCATCCACTACATTCGCCGGTCACAGCAGAGCTGTTGGCTGACAGACTGTGTGGCTTGTGGAAAGAAATGCATGTCTAGGCTCCCCTGCTTGTCCCAAGGCATCATATGAGGTTGGTCCGCACCCCTCACTTGCCTGCCATGTAGATATGCACGGCGCAAGCTTGGCCAGACCGCTCACTCCAAGAGACAGGCAAGCGCGCTTGATCAGTCGAATGGGACCTCTGTATGCCAGCATGATTTGTGAGCTCGCATGCTTTTCTTGCTCAGTCCTCCGTCCATCACACAGGCGCCTCTGGTGCGGTCACCGCATGGAATATCTGGACATGCATGCCGCAAAGCTTGGGCAAGAGGCTAAGCGAGCCGACCTGGACATCAACCCATCTTTGTTCACAGGAAACAGATCCAGACACCCTGTCAGACGCACGCCCGGGACAAGCACACCATATGACATTCGAGCCTCCTCCAAAACGCCGCCCCGCGCATGCAGTGCACATGGGGCGCGGGCGCTGGACAGACGCGCCCGCCGCGCTCACCACCTCACCTTGTTGAACGAGTGCATGTCGTGCACTCCGCCCTCCGCCTGCAGGCGGGGCGGTCAGCACAGCTCAGTCGCGGTCCTCCAGGAATCGATGCTGCCAATAAGCGCATTCATGTCCTGTGGATGCGCTTGTACCAGGGCGACAAGCAGAGCTGATTCACAAAGCCGGCGCAGTCCCGCTCATAGCCACCCTGCTCTGGCAGAACACCCGCGGTGATTCAAAAAGCGTAAGTGGCTGACGGCGACGAGCGAGCGGCCGCAGCCGGCCGTGCGCATCGCGCTGGTGGAAACCTACATTCGCATGGCCATCCCCATGGGCGACAAGCAGCTCTGCTCAAATGAGCTACATGGTAGCTCTGCTTGTCGTCCATGGCCATGGCCATGTGAATGTAGTCTACCACCAGCGCAATGAGCCCGGCCGGCTGCGGCGGCTCGCTCGCCACCGTCAGCCACTTGCGGTCATCCTTTGCCAGGAGGTCATGCTTCTGCATGAACTCGTCAGCAGTGTTTGTTCCACTTTGGCACTGGACGCAATGCTTGGACGCTAACCAGTACGAACACCACACATGAAGTGCCTTGGCAACTCGAGTAAACCGGCTACCTCAGTTCAGCATGGCAAGCCTTCTCCACAGGGCAGCAGCACTGCCGCAGCAGACATGCAGCTCGGCTTGCACATCTTGCACATCCGCTCAACGCAACGGCCAGGCCCGCGTCCAAGCGCACAGCCCGGCAGCCTCCCTAGCAGCCGCCATGAGGCGCCCACACCGAGGCGCGGCGCGCCGCCACGCGCACCGGCCCAGCGCACCGCGCGAGGCTGAGATGCAGTATATTGAGCCTGATCAGGCGATGGGCGGGCGGCACCTGCGCGGACGAGGAGCGCGCCTCCACGCGCTGCGCGCCCGCAGCGAGCGCGGCGCGAGCGGCAGGCAGGTCGCGTGCGCCCAGGTCTTGCAGGCCTTGCCGCACCGCCTGCAGCAGGAAGGGCACGCTGCGCCTGCGCGCGGTCGCTGTGAGTGTAAGGGGTAGGGTTATAGTCAGGCGCGCCTGCACACGCCCTGGGGCGGCCGCGCCGCGCCTGCGCCGGGCCAAACGGGGCCAGGCCCGCAGTGCAAGCTGCGCCCGGTGCATGCAGCGCCCGCCGCGCCCTGCCAGCACATTTACCGTCCTGTCACGTCAAACCCTGCCACCACGAGAGCGGCTCAGCAACCCCCAGGGTCTGGCGCGCGCGCGAAGGCGCGCGCCGCACGGAGCCCTTGTCGCGCACGGTGCCCGCGACGCCCTGCGCGACCTTGAGCGCCTGCGTGTCGCTGTGGTAGCGCGCCTCGCTGCCCTTGGCCATGGCCTCCAGGCTGCCCATGCCGCGGTACGCCTTCACGCGCACGCCGTCCTGCGAGAAGTACTCGCCTGCGCGCGCGCGCCGGGCGCTTGCCGCCTGCCGCGCAGGGCACTTGCCGCCTGCCGCGCCGGGCACTTGCCGCCTGCCGCACCGGGCCCCTTGCCGCCTGCCGCGCCGGGCACTTGCCGCCTGCCGCGCCGGGCCGGCGCCCGGACAGCGCATACATGGAGGCTTTCCAACACACAGCCAGGCGCCCAGAACACGCTCCCATGCAACTCGCAGGACTTCGCAGATGCTGGCCTGTGCGTCGGTGATCGCGCCCAGTGGCCAGGCCTCTTTAGGCCCGCGCCAGGCGCAGCGGCGGCGCTAGCAAGCAGCAGGCCACACACAGCGGCGGACAAGCTCGACGCGAGCACCAGCAGTGTGTCTCAAGTTGCCATCTACAAGGTTTGCCCCGGCGAGGACCATGCACTCGTTGCGAGGTGCATACACTCAGGTCGCGGCGCGCCTGGCGCCTCGGCCGTGCCAGCAAACAGCGAGCCGCACATGACGGTCGACGCGCCGAGCGCGAGCGCCTTTACGACGTGGCCGCTGTTCTGGACGCCGCCGTCGGCGATGGTCGGCACGCCCAGCGCGTTGGCCACGCGCGAGACCTGGAACACCGCCGCCGCCTGCCCGCGGCCCACCGCGCACACCTGCGCAGGGTTGCCAGTGGTCGGCGGGTGCAGGGCAGGGTACATTTCCGGCCAGGCGCGCGCCCCGGACCCCGCCGCGGCCTGCTGCGACCAAATGAATTAGGGTTGGGTTTTAAGGTGCTGCACGGGCGCGCCTCCTGCGTCGTGCAGATGGAGCCGGAGCCCATGCCGACGCGCAGCGCGTCGGCGCCCGCCTCGGCCAGCCGGCGCGCCTGTGCGCCGGTGACCACGTTGCCGGCGACCACGTCCAGGCCTGGGTGCGCGCGCTTCAGGTGCGCCAGCATCTCGAGCTGGTACACCGAGTCGCCTGCCGCGGCCGGGACTTCCTAGGGTTGCTAGGTTTTGTGGCACCCTAGACGGGCGGAGCCGTGCGGGGCATGCGCGTGCTTCAGGTGCTGGCGCATCTCCAGCTGGTCAGCACTGAGTCGCCTGCCGCGGCCGGCGCGCGCCAGGTGTGCCAAGGTTTGTGGTACCCTAGACTGGCGGTGCTGGGCGGGGCATGCACACGCTCTCTTTTAGCTGATATAGTCGAGTCGCCTGCCACGCAAGCACGGGCAAGTCGCCAGGGCTTTTTGTGCCACAGGAGCGCCAGGCTAGGCGCCTGTTGGCTCTGTCGACCTGGCACAGCGCCAAGCAGAAATATGTCCCCTGAATAAGCGCTCGCATGCCCACTGGATGCGCTGCGTCGCTTGCCGCAGCGCGCTCACCATTTATGCCATCCCACTATCACTCGGAGTGCGCAGAAAGACGGGTCCAGGAGCCTGCTCCTTCATGCCAGCGGGCGCACACAGTATCGAGCGCAGACGAGTTTTGGCACACAGACACAAAACCCCCGTCGCAGCACTTCCATGACGTATGCTGGACGGGGGAGCGCTGCTGGGGCGCGCGCCCTGGCTGGAGTCCAGGATGACCACGTCTAGCGCGTCGGCGGCGCGCAGCGCGTCGACGCGCGCGCGGTCGTCATCGCGCGTGCCCACGGCCGCGCCCACCAGCAGCCGCCCGGCCGCGTCCGCGCTCGGCGCGCCCGCGCGCGGCCGCCGCCGCTCCTCCAGGAACAGCTCGCGCGCCGCTACGCGCACCTGCGATCGTCCCCGGCTAATGAGAGTAATGGTTAGGTTTATGGTTAGGAAACTTTGTCAGAAGGCTCTCCTTCTTCAGCAAAACAGGCCTGGTGCGCCCCGGCTGCGGCCATGCGCAGTGCGCCTCTGCCCCGTCCGCCGAGCGCACCAGCTCGCCGGCTGCATTGACGACGGGCAGCAGCTTGCGCCTGCTTGACCGCAGCTGCTGGAGCGCCTGTTCGCTGCTGCTCGCCTCCGCGGCTGCCTCCACATCCCTGCGCGCACGCGGCCGCGCTGTCAGAAGCGTGTCGCACCTACCGGCCTTGCTACCCCGATGCTGACAGAAAGGAAAGGAAAAACAAGCAACAAATTCCTGGCCGGCCACCAACGGTAACACTGTCCAAGTAATGAGCGCCTTTGGCCGGCCGTAAAACGTGTCGCGTCATAACAGCAAGCAGTGTTAAACGGAACGCTGGCTGGGTGTCCATGTCAAAGCCCCCAACATTGCGCTGCGCGGCGGATCAGGTGCCTGCACTGTGTGCATGTACGACCTTGCGCAATGGTGTGCAGGCCTGCTCGGCAACACAGCGCAAAACGGCAGCTCCCAGATATGGGCGGAGACGCGGGCGCGGGCGCGCACGCGGTCATGACCTCGCGCAGCGGCGTGCCGGCCCTGTCCGCGATGAAGTCAACGTCGCGCGCAGCCACCACGCCGACCAGCCGCCCGCCCACCTCGCCGGTGTCTGTCACGCACACGCCGCCGCCGCCGTCGCTGCGCCGCGCCTGGCCGCGCCAGCCTGCAAGTCTCAGGAGGGTGTGCATGGTCCGCGTCACATGGTCTGCGTCACAATGCTGAGCGGCCGCGCGTCCTCCCTGTGTAGCACGCACGCGCCACAAAGCCTGCAGTTGCCTGTGCAAAACCTGAGCAGGTCCAGACCCGCCACCACGCTGTGCAGCCTCGAGTTGCGCGGTGAGGCCCCTGCTGCGTGCTAGCCTGCACACACGCGCGCGCGGTCACACAGCTACCCCGCTCCTGCTGGCGCAGCTCTGCAGGGTGCGCTGCAGACCCACTGCTTGTTGACCCGCACGACCTCGGACTGCACCCCACTTTTGCTGGCCCGGACGAGACGCGCCTTGCTTGACCAGAGCGGCGTGCGAACACATGCTGCCTGAAAAATGGGCGCGCGCCTCGACAGCAGCCCTACCCTAATCCAGGTTACGGGTAGGGCAGCAGCAGCGGCGCGGCGCACCCTCAGCGCGTCGTACTCGGCCACGGTGGCCTGCGGGCCGAGCACGGCGGGCGACACCACGAAGCCCGGCGCGTGGCGCTTGACGCGCAGTGCCTGTGCCAGCTGCTCGCCGGTCGTCATGTTGTAGTGCAGGAAGCCCAGGCCGCCCAGCTGCGCGCAGGCGTAGCCCTGTCTCAGGGCTGCGCCCGTAAGCAGCCGAAGTTGGCTGATACACGGTTGTAATTCATTCGAGCCCGCCGCCGGCAGTCAGCGGCGAGCGTGCGCTGCCCGACAGGCTGCCTCCGCGCTTCGGAGCCGCGCAGCAGCGCGCGCGAGCTCAGCTGGGCCTCGTGGCGGCGCCCCGCTCTGTGCCTCAGCTTGCGTACGGCAGACGGTGGCGTACTTGGTGGCTAGCAGCACACAAACAATAGGCATGAGGTGATTATGCCTCAGGTTGTGCTGCTCGTCACTTACAGCGGGGTGTGCAGCGGCGAGAGGGGTCTGCGCACAGTCGCCATCGCGATAGCCATCTCCGCCTCCGTCACCGTGTCCATGGGCGAGCTGACCACTGGCGACGCGAGCCTGATCCTCTTTGTCAGGTTGGTGTGCAGGTCCACCTGTTGCGGGGCATACAGTGCCCGTTTAGCGTATGTAACAGCCGCCAAGCAGAGCCCAGTCAGACTGCAGGCTCTGCGTAAGTGTACTGTGCACTTGCAACTTACTGTAGAACTCGAAATGCTGCATAGGGAACTGCCGCAGATTGTAGTAGCAGACTGCTGGAAGCAGCGGGTGTGCAGGCGGCGCACGTCGTGCGCAGCAAAGTTGATGTGGCCGGGGAGGAAGATGACGTCGTCGTAGGTGTACGTGACGCCCTGCCCAAAGAGCTGGGCAGCCGAGTAGCCTGCAAGAAAGCAGGAATCCACTTGGAAGCGTCAGGAGGTACTTTGAAGCCTGCAGGCAGCCCCTTGCACAACCAACAGTATGCACGACCAGCAGTATGCACCAAGCAGGGCTGCAGGCGCACCATCCAAGCAGTGGCCAGGCGCTCCGCCGTTCTCCATTGTTATATATGCTCAGGCCGCGTTTTGTTTTGTTTTGCCAGTGTCCCTCATGTAGCAGAGGCCGCAATGCACAAGCAGGCAGGGCTGCGCAACTGGCTGCAACTTACCAAATTTTCCTCGGCCCCGACCCTGAGGGCCAAGGTTTCTCTGCCACGCCTGAAGACAGTCCGAACTCTGAGCAACTTGTGCTAGTCCTAAGAGAAAAGGGGTAGCCACAGACAGCAGGCTAGCCCAAGCCAGCTCCGCCCACTGGCAGCAAAGCGTGTGAGGCAGGATGAGCGGCAATGGGCCAGATGCCCGGCGCCCGCTTCTGAGCGAGCCCGTGTCTGAAGAGGAGAGGAACGTCATCAGCCATCCACCTACGGGGATAGAGGAAAACGACGTCGAGCAAGGGTGCGCTCAGAGCACGTGGCTCGTGTTGAGCGCGGGAGTGCCTGTCCGCAGGCGAGACACCTAGAGTGCCTGTCGTTGAGCAGCGTGGCCAGGATGTTGAGCGGCGTGGTCGAGGTTGATAGCAGCTGTGGCGTGGCGTGCACTGTTGGTACTTGTGCGCTCTTCTTGCACGCTGCCCCGGTGCACTATCTTCCAGTGTGCCAGGTCACACTCACCTTGCGCTGGGTGCTGCGATATATGCGGCCACCCATTTCTCACTGCCTGCAGGGGGGCGGGCACAACCTAGGAACCAGGCGCCCCTCACCTCATACTGCTGCAGCGCATCCGGATGCCTCAGCCGCCCGCCTGAGTGCTAGCCCACGCGAGCAGGCAGGACCCAGGCGAGCCGCAGCACTACTCGGACCGGGCGCCCTGGCTGCGCGCCGCGGTGCTGGGCGCCAACGACGGGCTGGTGAGCGTGTCGAGCATCATGCTGGGCGTGGGCGCGGGCAGCAGCGACCGGCACACGCTGCTGCTGTCGGGGCTGTCGGCGCTGGTGGCAGGCGCGCTCCAGCGCAACCAAGCGCAGCGTTCGAATATCGGTTGTAAGATGGGGTGCTCAGCTGGCCCACGCGCAGCTCAAGCCATGGACTGCACTGGCTGCGGAGCCGCTTGTGTAGGCACGAAGAAGCTGCTTTGCCTCTGGTCCCCCTGTGAGGCAGTTGGCACAGCGTGCATGGGTGACTCGTCAGACTTGTTTTGCACCCACCAAGTAACAGTGCGTCTTCCACCTGTTCCCGGTGCGCGTGCGTGCTGACGCGTGCGGCGCTCGCGTGCAGGCGCGCTGTCGATGGCTGTCGGGGAGTACATCAGCGTGTCCAGCCAGCGGGACAGCGAGGCGGCCGACGTAGAGACGGAGCGCTCGCAGCAGGCTCGCGGCCCGGCCGCGCGGCAACGCGAGCTGGTGAGCTCCCGCCCAGCGGCGGCCGACGGTGTCAGGCCAATTCCGCCATCGCTGTAGGAACCTGTGCGCTCTGAGATCACGCCCTCCTGACATTCCATGCTGACGGGCAAGAGTGTGGCAGGGCGTGCGCCTGCCTGCCGCTCCCTTGAGCCTACCGCTCGTTTGAGTGTGTTTGAACAGTCGCCGCGGTCGTCTGTACATGCAGGCCCCACTGTGATAGCGCGTGCAAGGCCACTGCGGTATTTCGCAGCGGTTCAATCAAGGCATGGGGTAGCACGTGGCACGCGCATGGACGATGCGCACAAGCACAGCTCTTACGCCCCGTGATTGCAGGCACGTTGCTGACCTAGCGTGTTGCTGAGCCCTGGCGCTGCGGCGTGCGCAGGAGGAGCTTGTGCAGATCTACGTGGACAGAGGTCTGGATGAGGACCTAGCGCGCAAGGTGCGGCAAGTGTTGTCCCCCAGGGTCGGACGGTGGGCTCGAGGCGGGCTCGTGTCGCATCCACGTCATCCCAGGCTTGGTCAAGCCCGCGCAGGCTGCTACTGTTTGCCGATGGGCCTGCCGAGGTTGTGTTATGAAGCAGTGATCTGCGCTGCCTGCCTGGCCACCGTCGTGTCAGCCTGATGAGCGGGTGTGGTGCCCGTGCGCTGGGTGTGGGCCACCACTGCAACAGATTATGTTGTCCAGGCTACCAGTACAGAGTCAGCAATTGGGTTAGGCTACGTAAGTAAGCCGCATGCGCACAAGCAGGTCGGTCGGACTCAAAGGAACCCTTCATGCAAATGGCGGGGAAGGACAGGGAGGAGAGGCCAGCCTGGTGCCATGCCATGGCCATCAAGGCCTGGGGCGTGTGGGCGCACAGGCTGCCAGCACAGGTTGTCATGATACTAGGACATGTGCCTTTATCAGTGTCTCAAGGGGTGGATGGGGCGTCAACGTGCCATAACTGAGGAGTCGCCATGCCACAGTGTCAAAGGCGGATGCCTCAGCTGGCCACCTGCGGCGCAGGTAGCAATCGCTTTCACCAAGCGCGACCCCATCCGCACGCACGCGCGCGACGAGCTGGGCATCGACATCGACGAGCTCGCCAACCCCCTACAGGTCCGCTCAACCCTTGCTCTGTGCAGCTGCTGCAGGCCTTCACCAGTCTGACGCGCGCGCTGCAAGCTTGAGCTGCAACGCGCGGCCGCAGTCCTGCTGGTGAAATAGCAGAAGGGTCTGAGAAAGTGGTGGACTTGCGAGCTTTGTGTCAGGCGCCCCAACCGCGCTCCTGTCAGGCAAGCCGCGTGCACAGCCCACCCTCGACCCGCAGATTGCATGGGGCACCTGCGGCTGCATGCAGCTGGCCTTGCATGCGCAGTGGCCGACAGCGGCGCGGCGTTTGGTTGGGCAGGCTGTCCTGCGCCTGTCCTGCAGCGCGCCTGATGTGGCGCCCCGCGCGCAGGCCGCGCTGGCGTCGCTGGGGTCGTTCGTCGTCGGCGCGGGCATCCCGCTGGTGGCCGCCATCTTCTCTAACGACCAGTACATCCGGCTGGCCTGCGTCCTGGTGCGCCCGCGCGCCGGCGCCGGCGCCGCGGTCCAGACACACCGGCACCCGCCCGCGCGGCTCAGGTCACCGGTGTTGTCCGGCGCAGCTGTTTGTGAGATGGACGGTGTGCGGCATTGCGTTTGCTGCTGGTCTGTCTGCACTGCATGCGTGTCTGAGGTCTGGTCAGGCGCCTGTTGTGTGAGCTTATTGGATGCGTGCCGTCGCATTGCTCGGGTGCACCGCTGGTGTGTTGGCGCTCCCAGGGCATGGCTGCAGCACCACACACCTGCAAAAGTGCCAACTCTGTGACAACCTGTGACCCTCGCACAGCGACCCTGTGTCGGCTGACACGCCTGCCCATCCTGCGGCTCCTAGCCATGTTCAGCCGCCAACCATGCCCGGCGCGCAGATTGCGTCGACGGTCGCGCTGCTCATGTTTGGCGCAGTCGGCGCGTGGCTGGGCGGCGCCAAGCGCATTCGCGCCGCGCTGCGCGTGCTCATCGGCGGCTGGCTCGCCATGGGGATCACGTTCGGCACGGGGCGCCTGTTTGGAGAGGACCCCGCCTGAGAGCGCGATGGGGCGGCGCTGGGCGCGTCTGCGCCGCGCTGCCCGCGCTCGGCGTTGGCCGGCGCGCCGCGGGCATCATGTGTGGCACACGACCCCAAAAACAATGATCTAGTGTATGTGCTGTTGCGCATTTTGCCAGTGGCTGAGATGTGAGCCCCCAGACGTGCCTCAACCAGTGCCCATGCTCTGGACGCTGCTTTGGCATGTGCCCTGCATTCTGGACAATAGCTATAGGGCAGGATTGCAGGACTGCAGGGAGAAGAAAGGTGGTGTATCATTCCAGGCTGAAGGCTGGCTGTGGGCCTTGGTCCTGGTCCTCTCGGACGACAGTGGGGTGATGGCATCCCCGCTCGCTTCGTCATCGTGGCGGTCCAATACGCCCTGGCGTTGCATGCGCCTCTCCACTTTGACATTCATAAGCATTCTTTTGGGAGGCACTGCATGTGGCCCATGTGCGCGAGACTCTTTTCTGCAATTTCAGTGCAGCCCATGATACATGGCCAGGTGGTTGTTTGGGTTGTTTGGACCTGCTTGCGGTCACATGCCCATCTGCTGGACTCACATAACCGGACTAATCGGAAATGATGCATCTTGATTGGACAGGTGTTGCCCTTATATGCAGCGCTCATGCATGCTGGGCGGGTGCTTGGTCTGCAAGAGGTACACCCTACTGCCCTGCGTTGTAATAGCGTGTTCAAAGCAATTTGAGAGAAAAGAAGAAAAACAAGCCGTGAACCTAGTCACCATATGCGCAGCCAAAGCACAATGCTTACAGTCCGGAGTCTGCGCCCTGCACAGCGCATCCAGGGCCTAGTGGGGTTGCGGCCGTGCGTCTGAACGGCACAACTTCTACTAAAGCAAATGTTATGCGCGCGTGCTGCCACCCGGCTAACAGCGGGCGCCACGCGTCGCGCAACTCAACATACGAAACCAAGCAGCGCAAACCGTGATGAGACCGCCGCCGTCATGAAATGCGCGCATGCATGGCGGCAGCAGCAGCCGGCATCATGTCTGGAGCCACACGGGACGGGCGGCGCCCTCCCCCCATGCCCCTGCGTAAATGCCTCGAAGAAAGGCCCCCTGCCGATTGCCTGCTGCACCCATGTTGTAAAGCGAGCCGTCCAGTGGGCGCAGCCTTGGTGCACTCTCGCTGCCTCTGCCCAGCTGCCCTGCCGCGGCCGAGCCGGCTCTTATCAAACATATAGCGGTTGCTGCACCAGCAAAACACCTGTGATGCGTCCCAGAC
>JAABUQ010007640.1_pt1 | contig 15581 bp, 13 predicted proteins | sample 5560001 | NCBI WGS metagenome assembly JAABUQ01 (sample SAMN10711888, study PRJNA513371) | rock metagenome | isolation source: Antarctica rocks | place: Antarctica: Victoria Land, Finger Mt nord | collected 2015-12-18 | reverse complement strand
GGGGCAAGAGGTGCTTGGGCAAAGCTGGCTTTCAAAAAAGAGTCTGTGTTCCTCCTATGTGCTCATCCAAACCCGCAACGACAGCACGGGAAGTGCGGGAGAACCTGAATGCAGGCGGCACTGACATCATCAATCGCCTCCAACTGAACTTTGTCTCGGATGCCCACGGAACCAAGGAAGGATCATCCCTTGCCGCCGCCGCCCTCCTGCGGCTTGACGGCCTGTCCGTCGCGCAGGTTGGTGGGCGGCTGCAGCGCCACGCGCTCGCCGCCGGACAGGCCGGTGGACAGCTCGACCGACGTGCCGAAATCGCGCGCGATCGTGACCTTGGCCATGTGCGCCGTGTCGTCGCCGCCGATGACCGCCACGCGCAAGCCCTCCGCGTCGAACAGCACCGCCTCGGCCGGCACCACGACGGCCGGCTGCGTGCGCGGGATGTCGAACGCGACGTCGACGAAGCTGCCCGGATGCAGGGCGCCGTCCGGGTTGGGCACGTCCGCCTGCACCAGCAGCGTCCGCGACGCCGGGTCCAGCGCGGCCGCCGAGCGCGTCACCGTGCCGTCGAAGGCGCGGTTCGGCAGCTCAGGCACCTGCACCCGCACCGCCACGCCCTCGGCGATGCCGGACGCGCCGCTCTGCGGCACATAGGCCTGCACGCGGACGATGTCGTCGCGTTGGATCGTCAGCGCCGGCGTGCCGGTGCCGGCATCGGCCGTGACCAGGTCGCCGGTGTCGACGTTGCGCGCCGTGATCACCCCGTCGAACGGCGCCACGACCCGCTCGTACTCCGTCAGCCGCTGCAGGCGCTGCACGGCGGCGAGCTGCGCCTGGCGGTTCGCCTCGGCCACCTTCACGCCGGCCTGCGCCGCTTCCAGGTTGGTGCTGTTGGTCGAAAGGCTGGTCTGCGAGTTGTCGGCGTTCTGCCGGGTCTCCCATCCCTGGCCGGCAAGCGTGCTCGTCCGGGAATTGGTCTTGGTGGCGAGGTCCAGGTTGAAGCGCGCGGAATCGACCTGCGCGTTGGCCTGCACGACGGCGGCGAGGGTTTGCCCCAATTGCGCCTCGGCCTGCTGGAGCTGGGCATCCAGGTCCGGCGCCGCGATGCGCAGCAGCAGGTCGCCCTTGCGCACCCGCGAGCCGATATCGACCCGGCGCTCGGCGATGTAGCCCGTGGCGCGGCTGTACAGGCTCGCCTGGTCGAAGGCGAGCGTCGTGCCCGGCAAGGTCAGCTTCACCGGGCCGTCCTCGCGCCGTGCCGTGGCGGTGCGCACGGCGGGCTTGAAGTCGACCTCCTGCTGCTGCGCCTCGGCGGCGCGTTGGCGCGTCTGGTATTGCGTCCAGGCGCCCAAGGCGAGCGCCGCCAGCAGCGCCGCGCCGACGCCGATGAACAGCAGGCGCGGCGCCCTGTTCTTCGCAGATGCCCTGTCCTTCGCGGGCGCCCTGCCCTTCACGAGCGACGAGACTCGCGGCGCTTCGGCAGGAGGCGGCATACGCGGCACTTCGTTCATCGCACGCTTTCCGGTTGGGGGTGGTCCAGGTAGTCCGCCGGCGCCTTGGCCTCGCCGCGACGCATCAGGGAATACAGGAACGGCACGAACAGCAGCGTGGAACAGGTGCCGGCCGCGACGCCGCCCATCACCGCGCGGGCCAGCGCGGCGTTCTGCTCGCTGCCGTCGCCGAGGCCGAGCGCCATCGGGAACAGGCCCACGAACATCGCGCCAGCCGTCATCAGCACGGGGCGCAGCCGTTCGGAGCCTGCCGCCATCGCCGCCTCCTGCGCGCTGGCGCCGGTCTGCTCGCGGTGCTCGCGGGCAAAGGTGACGAGCAGGATGGAGTTGGACGACGCGACGCCGACCGCCATGATCGCGCCCATCAAGGACGGGATCGAGAGCGTCGTCCCGGTGATGAACAGGCTGACCATGATGCCGCAGAACGCCAGCGGCAGCGCCAGCAGCACGACCAGCGGGTCGCCCCAGTTCTGGAAGTTGGTCGCCATCAGCAGGTAGACGAAGACGAGCGCGGCTGCGAGGCCGATGCCCAGATCCTTGAACGCCGCGTTCTTGCTGGCGATCTGGCCGCGTATGGTGATCGTGTTGCCCGGCGCCAGCGACTTGCTCTCCTCGTCGACGATCTCCTGCAGGTCGCGCCCGACGCTGCCCAGGTCGCGGTCCTGCGCGCCGGCGTCCACGTCGTAGGTCGGCTGCGCGTTGCTGTGGGTCGCGACCGTCTGCTCCGACCCGCGCCGCAAGGTGGCCAGGTTGGACAGCAGCGTCGGCGGCCCGCCCGCCGCGGCCGGCAGCGGCGTGTTCTCGACGGCCTGCAGCGTGTCGTTGCGGTACTCCGGCGTCTGGACGGCAACCTGGTAGGGAATGCCGGATTTCGGGTCGGACCAGAAGCTAGGCGTGACCTGGTAGCTCGACGACAGCGAGATGTTGAGGTTGGTCGCGACCTGCTGCTCGGTCAGGCCCAATTCCAGCGCGCGCTGCCGGTCGACGTCGATGAACATCTCCGGCGCGTTCAGGATCTGCTGCAGGTGGACGTCCACCACGCCGCGCAGGCCGCGCATGCGCTCGGCGATGCGCAGGGCCGTCGCCTGGTTCTTCGCCGCGTCGCGGCCGGCGACCTGCACGTCGATCGTCGACGGGATGCCGAAGTTCAGGATCTGCGTGATGATGTCGGCCGGCTGGAAGTAGAACACCGCGCTGGGATACTTGTCGTGCAGCACCCGGCGGAGCGTGCGCATGGTGCCCGCCGTCGCCGCATGGCCCTCCTTCAGCGTGATGAGGATCTGGCCGTCGCTGAAGGCGACGAACGAGCCGTCCGAGTAGGCCAGGTTGTAGTTGTTCGACGGCAGGCCGATGTTGTCGAGGACCTGGCCGAGGTCCTTGGCGGGGACGACGCCGCGGATCGTGTCCTCGACGTTCTGGAACAGCTTCTCGGCCTCCTCGATCCGCGTGCCGGGATACGCCCGGACATGCAGCGTCATCTGCCCGGCGTCGATCTGCGGGAAGTAGTCCTCGCCCACGAAGAAGAACAGCGTGCCGCCGATTGCCAGCATCGCGCCGACCACGGCAAGCGTCGGCAGGCGGCGGGCCAGGACGACGCGCAGCAGCGACACGTATCCTCCCTTGAAGCGGGCGAAGCCGTGCTCGAAACGGTCATGGAAACGGCCGAAGACGCCTTTCGGGCCTTCGTCATGCGCCTGCCCGTGCTTGCCCCCATGCTTGGCGTCGTACTCGCGCTTGACCAGCAGGTCGATCAGGATCGGGACCAGCGTCCGCGACAGGAAGTAGGAGGCCAGCATGGCGAACACGACGGCCATCGCCTGCGGCGTGAAGATGTACTTCGCGGCGCCCGACAGGAAGAACACCGCGACGAAGGCCGAGCAGATCGCAAGCGTCGAAATCAGCGCCGGCTTGGCGATCCCGGCCGCCCCCTCCACCACCGATTCCCGGAACGGCTTGCCGCTCTCGAACAGCCGGTAGGTGTTCTCGATGGCGACGGTCGCGTCGTCCACCAGGATGCCGACGGCCAGCGCCAGCCCGCCCAGGGTGGACACGTTGATCGTCTCGCCCAGCGCCCACAGCACCGCGAGCGAGGTCAGGATCGACAGCGGGATCGACACCAGCACGACCAGGGTCGCCCGCCAGGACCCGAGGAACAGGATGATCATCAGCCCCGTCAGCCCGGCGGCGACGGCCCCCTCCCGCAGCACGTCGCCGATGGCGCTGGACACGAACACCGACTGGTCGAACAGCGGCGTGATCTTCATGTCCTGCGGCGCCGCGGCACGTATCGTCGGCAGCGCGGCCTTGACGTTGTTGACCACGGTCAGGGTGGAGGCGCTGCCGTTCTTCAGCAGCGTCATCAGCACCGAGCGCCTGCCGTCCGTGCGCACGATGTTCTGCTGCACCTGGTAGCCGTCGCGCACCCAGGCGACGTCGCGGATCAGCACGCTTTTCCCGTTGACCACCTTCAGCGGCGTGTCGTTCAGCGCCTGCAGGACGGACGGCGTCGCGTTGGTCCGCATGACGAGCTGCTGGGTGCCGAACTTGGCCAACCCCGACGGCAAGGTCAGGTTCTGCGCGGTGACGGCGCTGGTCACGTCCGAGGGCGTCAGCCCGTAGCCGTTCAGCGCCTTGAGGTCGAGGTCGACCATGATCTGCCGCTGCTTGCCGCCATACGGCGCGGGGATCGTGATGCCGGGCTGGGTGACGAGGGCCTGGCGCATGGGATACTGCGCGTAGTCGAACAGGGCCTGCTCGCTTTCCTTGTCGCTGGTCAGCGAGAGCTGGATCACCGGGACCTGGGACGCGGAATAGCGCAGCACGATGGGCGGCTGGATGCCGGGCGGCATGACCGCGCGGATGGAGTTGACCGAGGAGACGACCTGCGCGATGGCCAGGTCGATGTTCACGTCGGGCTGGAAATACACCTTCTCGACGGTGACGCCCTGCAGGGTCGTGCTTTCGATGTTCTTGATGCCGTTGACGTTGTTGGTCAGGCTGAACTCGGAATACGTGGTGACCCGCTGCTCCATCTCCTTGGTGGAGAGGCCCGTGTAGGTCCAGATCACGTTGACGACAGGAATATCGACAACCGGCAGCACGTCCTTCGGCATGGCGACGATGGCAGACCCGCCGAGAAACAGCATGAGGATGGCCAAGACGTAGAAGCTGACCCTGAACTTCAGCGCGTATTTGACGATTTCCATGACTTCTCTTACTTGCTGGAACTCGATGCGACTGTCGCTGCACGCTGGATCAACTTGACGCGGCGTCGATGTTCGGAATGGTTCCGTGTTCCGCCGCAAACCCTTCCCACCTGCTCGCCGCCCGGCTTTGGTTGCAGTGCAGCATACGTGGTGTCCCTCCAAGGCCGACGCAACGGGGGGAGCAGGCTTGGGGGGATCGACAGGCGCCGTCCCGGCGGCATGAAGGTTGCAGGGCGCCGCATGGGTTGCGCCGATCCCGCAGGCATATGATCGTAGCCGGACGGGTGGCGATGCCCCCTATCGGCGAGGGCTGAACATGGCGACGGATGAGCTGCACTACCTGGAACTGACCGAGCTGACCCGGCGCATCCATGCGGGCGAGCTGACCTCGGCCGAGGCGACGGAGGCCTCGCTGGCACGCATCGCGGCGCTGGACGGCGTGCTGCACAGCTTCGCGCTGGTGCTGCCCGAACACGCGCTGGAGCAGGCGCGGACCGCGGACGAGCAGATACGCGGCGGCCGGATCAAGGGGCCGCTGCACGGCGCGCCGATTGCCGTGAAGGACCTGTGCTGGATGCAAGGGGTCCCGACCGCGGCCGGGACGACCGTGCACCGCGACTACCGGCCCGCCGGGAACGCGACGGTCGTGGACCGGCTGGCGGCGGCGGGCGCCGTCATTCTGGGCAAGCTGCAACTGACCGAAGGCGCCTACGCAGACCACCATCCGCTGGTGACGCCGCCGGTCAACCCCTGGAACGCGGCGCATTGGCCGGGCGCATCGTCCAGCGGCTCGGGGTCGGCGACCGCCGCCGGACTATGCTACGGCTCGCTGGGGTCGGACACCGGCGGCTCGATCCGCTTCCCCTCGGCGGCGAACGGGCTGACGGGGCTGAAGCCGACCTGGGGCCGGGTCAGCCGCCATGGCGTGTTCGAGCTGGCGGCGACGCTGGACCACATCGGCCCGATGACGCGGAGCGCGCGCGACGCCGCCGCGATGCTTGGCGCCATCGCCGGGGCCGACGAGCGTGACCCGACGGCCTTGCAGGACCGGGTTCCCGACTACCTCGCCGGGATAGGCGGGGGACTGCGCGGCGTGCGGGTCGGCGTCGCCCCGGCCTGGACCGAGGCGCACGCCGACGCCGCCACCCGGCAGGCCATCGCCGCCGCCGCCGCGGTCGTCCGCAGCCTCGGCGCCGAGATCTGCGAGGTCCGCTTCCCCGATGTCGCGCAGATGGTCGCGGACTGGTTTCCCCTCTGCGGCGTCGAGACCGCCGTGGCGCACGAGGCGACCTATCCTTCCCGCAAAAGCGAGTACGGCCCGGCGCTGTCGGGACTGATCGACCTCGGCCACAGCCTTTCCGGCACCGACTACCAGAAGATCATCCTGCGCCGGATCAACTTCTCCGGCGAGGTCGCGGCGCTGTTCCGCACGGTTGACCTGCTGCTGCTGCCCGCGCAGGGCTTCGCCTCGCCGACCCTGGCGAAGATGGCGACGCTGGGCGAGGACGCCGCCCTCATGGCGGCATTGCTGAGCTTCACGTCTCCGTTCGACATGAGCGGCAGCCCGACCCTGACCCTGCCCTGCGGCTTCACCGAGGCCGGCACCCCGGTCGCGTTCCAGTTCGTCGGCGCCCACCTCGCCGAGGAGCTGCTTTGCCAAGCCGGACACGCTTTCCAGGAGGCGACCGACTGGCACAAGCGCCATCCGGCGCTCGGCTGACGCGGTGCCGGCACCAATGAACCGGGAGATCAAGATGCATCGTAGAAGCTTGCTGCTCGGCGCGGCCGCGGCGCCGGTCCTCGGGATGGGGCATTTCGCCCAAGCCGCCGCTCCCATCAAGATCGGCTTGCTGGAGGACATCTCCGGCGACCTCGCGGCCATTGGCATTCCCAAGCTGCACGGCTCGCAACTGGCGGTCGAGGAGGTCAACGCCGCCGGCGGCATCATGGGACGCCCCGTCGAACTGATCCACCTGGACCCGCAGGGCGACAACGCGCGCTACCAGGAGTTCGCGCGGCGCGTGCTGCAGCGGGACAAGGTGGACGTGCTGATCGGCGGCATCACCTCGGCCTCCCGCGAGGCCGTGCGCCCGGTCGTGGACCGGCTGAACGCGTTCTACATCTACACGAACCAGTACGAAGGCGGCGTCTGCGACGGCAACATGCTGAGCGTCGGCGCGGTGCCTGAGCAGCAGTTGTCCACCTTGCTGCCCTGGATGGTCGAGAAATACGGCAAGAAGGTCTATACGATCGCCGCCGACTACAATTTCGGCCACCTGTCCTCCGCATGGGGCAACAGCATCCTGAAGCCGCTCGGCTGCGAGATCCTGGGCGAGGAGTTCATCCCGTTGGGCGTGTCGCAGTTCGCCCAGACCATCCAGAACATCCAGCGGGCCAAGCCGGACTGGCTCTACATGCTGGACGTCGGCGCGGCGCAAAGCTCATTCTACGAGCAGAAGAACGCCGCCGGCGTCAGCCTGCCGATGGCCAGCCCGGTGAAGATCATGCTGGGCTTCGAGCACAAGCGGTTCCCGCCGGGCGTGATGAAGGACATGTACGCGGCGGCCAACTGGTTCGAGGAGCTGAACACCCCGGCGGCCGAGGCCTTCAAAAAGCGCTGGCACGCCAAGTTCCCCAACGAGGTCTACATCAACGACATGGGCTACAACGCCTATGTCGCGATCTTCATGTACAAGATGCTCGCGGAGCGGGCGAAGTCGACCCACAAGGACGCCATCCGCGAGGCGATGGCCGCCGGCGACGCCGGCATCGACGCGCCGGAGGGCCGCATCGTCATCGATCCGAAAAGCCAGCACTGCTCGCACGTCATGCGGCTGATCGGCGTCGATGCCCAGAACAGCGTCAGCATCCTCAAGGACTTCGGCGACATCCAGCCGTATTGGCTGTCCAAGGTGGGCTGCGACCTGACCAAGAGCGATCCGAAGGAGCAATACACGCCGGACCATCTGCCGGGATGAAGGGGTCCGCGATGCTGGGAGACCTGTTCTCGTACTTCTATCAGTTCGCCGACGTGTTCGCCTTCCTGATCCTGTCGGCGGCGGGCCTTGCCATCATTTTCGGCATGATGGGCGTCATCAACATGGCGCATGGCGAGTTCATCATGTGCGGCGTGTACGTGACCGCCGCCGCCTACCACGCCGGGCTGCCCCTCCCGCTCGCCCAAGCCTGCGGCACCCTGGCCGCGGCGCTGATCGGCGCGGTCCTGGAGGTCGCGCTCATCCGCCCGCTCTACAGCCGTCCGCTGGACTCGCTGCTGGTCACTTGGGGCCTGAGCCTGGTCGCCACCCAGGGCATGCTCGTCCTGGTTGGATCGACCTTTCCCGGCATCGGCACCCCGGGCGGCGGGTTCGAGGTCGGCGGCTACGGCTTCTCCACCTACCGCATGGTCCTGTTCGCGGCGTCGCTGGCCGTGCTCGCCTTCGTCTACCTGCTGTTCATGCGCACCCGCTTCGGCGTGCACGCCCGCGCGGTGATGCAGAACGCGTCCATGGCGCAGGCCCTCGGCGTGCGGCGCAGCCGGATCTATGCGCTGAGCTTCGGCATCGGCGCCGGCCTGGCGGGGTTCTGCGGCGCGCTGTATGCGCCGACGATGTCGCTGATCCCCACCATGGGCGCGAGCTTCATCGTCGAGTCGTTCGTCACCGTCGTGGTCGGCGGCTCCAGCGTGCTGCTCGGGACCGCCCCGGCGGCGCTGGTGCTGGCCGTCGTGAGGACCGGGCTGAATGCCTGGTACGGCCAGATCATCGGGCAGATCGGGCTGCTGGTCGCCGTCATCCTGATCATCCGCGTGCTGCCGGACGGCTTCTCCGGCTGGCTCGCCCGGCGCACGGGCTGAGCGGGAGCGCCGATGCTCAGCTTGCTCAACGGCCCGCAGACGATGGGACGCGGGCGGGCGTTCTGGGCCGGTGCCGCGGCCGTGCTGGCGGCTGCGCTGACCTACCCGGCATTCGCCGACCCGTACGACGTCGGCAACTTCGGCTACTTCCTCATCTGGATCTTCATGGCGCTCGGCCTGTGCGTCATGTGGGGCCTGTGCGGGATGCTGTCGTTCGGGCAGACCTTCTTCTTCGGCATCGGCGGCTATGCCTACGGGGTGCTGGCGATTGACCTCGGCAACGGGCCGGCCGCGACGCTGGCCGGGCTGTTCGGGGCGGTGGCGCTGGCGGCGCTGGCGGCGGCGCTGCTCGGCTACTTCATGATCTACGGCCGCATCGGCGGCGTGTTCTTCGGCATCGTCACCCTGTCCTTCACCCTGGCGCTCGCGTTCTTCCTGGGGCAGACGGCCGGCCCCGAGTGGGCGGTCGGCAAGGCGCGGCTGAACGGGTTCAACGGCATGCAGGGCATGTCGCCGCTGAGCGTGCCCTGGTTCGGCGGCCCGGTCATTCTGGAAGAGACCGCGCTCTACTACGTCCTGGTGGTCGGGCTCGCGGCGACATACCTCCTGCTGCGCGTCCTCGCCAACTCGCGTTTCGGCAATGTGCTCGTGGCGATCCGCGAGGACCCGCAGCGGGCCGAACTACTCGGCTACGACGTGCGGCGCTACCAGCTTGCCGTGTTCGTCCTCGGCAGCGCGCTCGCCGGGGTCAGCGGCGTGCTCTACACGTCCTGGGGGCAGTTCATCACCCCGTCCAGCATCGGCCTGCCTGCCGCGGCCATGCCGATCGTCTGGGTGGCGTTCTCCGGGCGCACGGACCTCACCGCCACCCTGGTCGGCACGTTCATGCTGCTGCTCGGCTTCCAGACCCTGACGGTCTACAGCCAGGAAGCCACGCTCATCATCATAGGCGCGTTGCTGGCCGCGACGATCCTGTTCGTGCCGAGGGGCTTCGTCGTGGGCCTGGGCGAGCTGGCGTCGCTGCGGCGTGGCCGCCGGCCTGCGCGTGCCCCGTCTCCGAAAGACACCCTATTCCCGGAGGACGCCCGGCCGTGACGGCGCTGCTGCAGGTGCAGAACGTCAGCAAGAGCTTCGGCGGCTTCTTCGCGGTGTCCGACGTGGACCTGGCCGTCGAGGCGGGCGAGATCCATTGCCTGATCGGCCCGAACGGGGCCGGCAAGAGCACGCTGTTCAAGCTGGTCGTCGGCATGGACGCGCCGACCCGCGGACGCATCCGCTTCCGCGGCCATGACGTGACGGAGGCCAAGCCGTTCGCGCGGGTGCAACTGGGCATGAGCATCAAGATGCAGGCGCCGAGCGTCTTCAAGGCCCTGCCGGTGCGGCAGAACCTGCATATCGCCCTGCAGCATCACACGGCCCCTGACCGGCTGCCGCGCGAGGAGCAGCGCCTGCTCGACCTGCTCGGCCTGGCCGCGGATGCCGGCCGGCCTGCGGGCGAGCTTTCGCACGGGCAGCAGCAATGGCTGGAGATCGGCATGGCCGTGGCGCTGAAGCCGACGCTGCTGCTGCTGGACGAGCCGACCGCGGGCTTGTCGCCGGACGAGACCCATCGCACCGGCGAGCTGGTCAAGCGCCTGAGCGCCGAAGGCATGACGGTGCTGGCGGTCGAGCACGACATGGCGTTCGTGCGGCAGATCGCGACCACCGTCACCGTGCTGCACCTGGGCCAGACGTTTGCCCGCGGCAGCATCGACGAGATCGTCGCCGATCCGCGCGTCGCGGAGATCTACCTCGGGGTTCCGCATGCCGCCTGAGCCGGTGCTGGAGGTGGCGGGCCTGCGGTCGAGCTACGGGGCGACGCCGATCCTGACCGGCGTGGACCTCCATGTCGGCCGGGGCGAGATCGTGGCGCTGATCGGGCGGAACGGCGTCGGCAAGACCACCACCCTGCGCTGCCTGATCGGCCTGTTGCGCGCCTCCGGCGGCCTGATCCGGTACAACGGGCAGGACGTGACGCGGATGTCTGCCGACAGCCGCGCGCGGCTCGGCATCGGCTACATCCCGCAGGGACGCGACGTGTTCCCGCGGATGACGGTGGATGAGAACCTGATGATCGGCGAGCTGATCGGCGGCGGACGGCAAAGCGCCCGCATGGACCTGGTGTTCGAATGCTTCCCGATCCTGAAGGAACGCCGCAAGCAGATGGCGGGCACGATGTCGGGCGGGCAGCAGCAACAGTTGGCGATCGGCCGCGTGCTGATCGGCTCCCCCGAGCTGATCCTGCTGGACGAGCCGTCGGAGGGCGTGCAGCCGTCCATCGTGCAGATGATCTGCCGGGTGCTGCGCTCGGTCCGCGACAGCTTCGGCACCACCATCCTGTTCGTCGAGCAGAACCTGGACACCATCCTGGCATTGGCCGAGCGCGGCTATGTCATGGAGAAAGGCCATGTCGTCGCGCAACTGAAACGCGGAGACGTCTCGCAAGAAAACATCAGGCGCCATCTGCTGCTGTAGCAGGGACGCCTGAAGCATGAAGCATCTCGCTTCCCCGCAGCGTGGCATGAAAGGCGCGGTCGGGGTCATCGCCCGTGCCGATCCGCCGCGTCATGCAGGCCCTTGCAGGGGCGCCTGCGTCCGCGCCTGCAGCGCGCCGAGCGTGACGCCCGGGGCCATGTCCAGCACCCGGAAGCCGCCCTCCGGCAGGACCTCCAGCACGGCCAGGCTGGTGTAGACACGGCCGACGGCCCCCATGGCGGTCAGGGGATAGCCGCACCGTTCCACGATCCTGGGCCGGCCCTCCCGGGTCGTGTGCTCCATCAGCGCCCAGAGCCGCCGGGCGCCCACCGCGAGGTCCATGGCCCCGCCCACCGCCGGCAGGCCGCCCGTCTCGCCCGTGGTCCAGTTGGCGAGGTCGCCGTTGCCAGCGGCCTCGAACGCGCCGAGCACGCAAAGGTCGAGGTGGCGTCCGCGGATCATGCCGAAGCTGTCCGCCTGGTGGAAGTAGCTGCCGCCGGGCAAGAGGGTGCAGGCCTGCTTGCCGGCATTGATCAGCCAGGGGTCCGCCTCGCCCGCGTCCGGCGCAGGACCCATGCCGAGCAGGCCGTTCTCGCTCTGGAACACCACCTCGCGCCCCGGCGGCACGTTGTTCGCGACCAGCGTGGGAATGCCGATGCCGAGGTTGACGTGCCACCCGTCCGGGATGTCCCGCGCCAGCCGGGTCGCCATCTCCGTCCGCGTCCAGGACCCGGACGCCGCCATGGTGTCAGGCATGGCTCGATGCTCCTTCCGCAAGCGCGCTCTCCCGTGCCGGAGGGAGGGGGAGCACGCGGTTCACATAGATGCCGGGCGTCACGACGGCCTCCGGGTCGGTGTCCGCCACATCGACGACCCGGTGGACCTGGGCCACGGTCAGCGTCGCCGCCGTGGCCATCACCGGGTTGAAGTTGCGCCCGGCCTTGCGGTAGGTGAGGTTGCCCCAGCGGTCCGCCTGCCACGCCTCGATCAGCGCGACGTCGCCGGGCAGCGCGTGTTCCAGGACGTGCAGGCGCCCGTCGAACGTCCGTTCCTCCTTGCCGCGCCCGAGCACAGTTCCGGCGGCGGTCGGCGTGAAGAAGGCCGGGATGCCCGCACCGGCCGCCCGCAGGCGCTCCGCAAGCGTGCCCTGCGGCACGACCTCAAGCTCCAGCTTGCCCGCCGCGTAAAGCTCCTCGAACACGACCGACCCGGCGGCCCGCGGGAAGGAGCAGATGACCTTGCGCGCGCACCCCGCCGCGAGCAGGCGGGCCAGCCCGTGCTGCCCGGCGCCTGTGTTGTTGCAGACGATGACCAGGCCGCGCGCGCCCTGCTCGGCCAACCCCTCGATCAGCGCGTCCGCCTGCCCCACGGCGCCGAAGCCGCCGACCAGCACCGTCGCGCCGTCCTTGATGCCCTCCAGGGCCTCCGCCATCGTGCGGACGAGCTTGTTGATCAAGCGCCCTCCTCCGGCGTGCCGGGCGAGGCCGGCAGCGTCCCGCCGGCCAGGCGTTCGGACAGCAGCGCAAACTCCGTGTGGTCGCGTCCGGGTCCCACCATCGCCTGCGCGGCCACGGCCAGTTCCCGGCACAGCGCCGAGAACGGCACCGGCGTCGCGGTGTCGCGGGCGACGCCCAGGGCGATGCCGAGGTCCTTGACCATCAGGTCCAACCCGAACCCGCTGTCGAAGCGCCGCGACAGCACGAACTGCTTGAGCTTCTTCTGTGTGGAGTTGTTCATGCCGGTCGAGGCGTTGAGCACGTCGACCATCAGCGCCGGGTCCAGCCCGAAGCGGCTGCCTGCGAGCAGCGCCTCGACCGCGATGAGGAAGCCGCCGGCGGAGACGAGGTTGTTCAGCGCCTTCATGGCGTGGGCGGAGCCGACCGCGCCCGTTTCGGTCAGGCTGCTGCCCATCGCCTCCAGCACGGGCCGCGCGCGCGCGATGGCCGCCGGGCCGCCGCCGGCCATGATCGCGAGGTCTCCGGTGCGCGCCCGCGAAACGCCGCCGGACACGGGCGCATCGACCATCTCGCCGCCGGCCTCCGCCACGCGGGCGGCGAGGGCCTTGGTGGCACGGGGCTCGCCGGAACTCATGTCGACGACGATGGCGCCGGGGCGGAGCCGCGGCAGCACCTCTTCCAGCACCGCCGCCACCGCGGCGCTGGTCGGCAGCATGGTGATGACCAGGCCGCTCGCCGCCGCAAGCTGCCCCAGGCTGTCGGCGCTGCGTCCGCCGACCTGCTGGGCGAAGCGGTCCGCGGCCTCCCGCCGGTTGTCGGCCACCTCCATCGCGTAGCCGGCGGCCACGAGCCGGGCTGCCATGGGCCAACCCATGTTGCCGACGCCGATGAAGCCGATGGCTGGCTTGTCTGAAGGAGGCATGGCGGATCACTCCATTTTGGCTGGCAGGGCGCCGAGGACTTCACGCCGGACGGCCGGTTCTTTGTCAAACGACGGGCCAGCCTTGTTGGCCGTTGCAGCCATCCGGGCGTTCTCCTGATGGATCAGGCCAGAACGATATGAATCGTCAGACAACCTGGCAAGATGGCCGCCAGGAAATCTGCTGCGCCCGCGCCTGCCGTGGCCATGACCGGGGCCGGGCAGGAATCCAATGAATCAATCCATGCGCGTCGTGTCGGTCGCGGCACCGCTCCGGCAGCAGGTCGTGGACGGGCTGAGGCGGGCGATCACGGGCGGCACGTTCGCCGCCGGGCCAGCGCCTGACCGAGCGGGACCTGTGCGAGCGGTTCGGCGCCAGATTGCCGGGTTGGCCCTGGCCATGCCGAAGTACCCCTCGTTGGGACGCCAGGCTTGAGACGGCAAACCGGGCTGCCTGGTATAAAACAACATGCAGGAGGACAACGATGACCCAGATCCGAAGCCTGCCGCCGCGTCCCCGCCGCCCCGGCGAGCTAGGCGTGCATTCCGTGGACCACTTCAACTTCACGGTGCCCGACCTCAAGCACGCCGGGCGGTTCTACGCCGGCTTCGGCCTGGACGTGCGGGAGGAGGGGAACAGCCTCGGCCTTTATACTGCCGGCAACGACCATCGCTGGGGCTGCATCGCGGAAGGGCCGGCCAAACGCTTCACCTATCTGTCCTTCGGCGTCTACTCCGAAGACCTGGAGGGCCTGCGCGCCCGCCTCAAGCAGAACGGCGTGGCGCAGCTCGACCCGCCTGCCGGGTTCGGATCGAACGGCATCTGGTTCCGCGACCCTGACGGCACGCTGATCGAGATGCGGGCGGCCGAGAAGTCGTCGCCGAACGGAAGGCCGTGCAAAGCAAGCCGTCCTCGCCGCCGGGCGCGCAGGGGTCCCATCCACGGTCCAAGGCGCCCTTCGTCCGCCCGCGGCGCCTCGCGCACATCCTGCTGTTCAGCAGCGACGTGCTGCGCTCCATCGCGTTCTACAGCCGCGTGCTGGGCCTGCGCTTGTCCGACCGCTCCGGCGACGGCGTCGCGTTCATGCACGGCATCCACGGCAGCGACCACCACATGATCGCGCTGGCCAAGTCCGGCGGCCCTGGCCTGCACCACCTGAGCTGGGACGTGGGCAGCATCCACGAGGTCGGGCTGGGCGCGATGCAGATGGCCGACAAGGGTTATTCGGACGGTTGGGGCATGGGGCGGCACGTGCTCGGCTCCAACTACTTCCACTACGTCCGGGACCCCTGGGGCAGCTACAGCGAGTACTCGTCGGACATCGACTACATCCCCGTGGACTTCGACTGGGAGGCTGCGGACCACCCGGGCCACGACGCCTTCTATGTTTGGGGTCCGACGCCGCCGGCTGATTTCATCGTCAACCACGAACTCGCCGGGTAGCCTATCCCGATGACGGACGTGGGCGTCCTGATCGCGGGCGGCGGGCCGCCGTCCCCCGCCACCTCGACCCGCGGGTACTGCGTCGTGGCCAGCGCCGACGCCCCGGCGAGTTGGCCGAGCACCGCGATGGCGGTGTCGAGCGTGCGGGCGCCCTGGGTGGTGGCCAGCGTGACGCCGTTCTCCGGCCTCTCGCCGAAGGCCATCGCCGCTTCCACCTCCGGCCCGAACGCCACCGTGGCGGACGCGATCCGGGCGCTCAGCGCCCGGCCGGCCATCGCGAAGGAGCCTGTCTCGACCGCCCGCACGAAGCAGGTCATCTCGGTCAGCCGATCCATGGCCGGTCTCTCCCGCGGTCGCTGATCCCGGACAAGGACCCGGCTACAGCTTTGTGGCCAGGCAGGCCGGGTGCGCCCTTGCGGCCTCCTTCCCGTCCGCCCACCTTCCCGATCCGACAATCTGCAACCGAGGACCGAGCCGCTTGGAGGGCATAAGACATGCCACTCCGCGGATGCGGACCGACCGCCTGCGTATGGACATGGACATACTGAAGCAACTGGTAACAGCCCAGGTCATCTCGTTGGAGGGGGCATTGACAGGTCACGGCTGAGTACGAGTCAACGTGTCAATGGCACCGCCCGATGACACAGGCTCCGGAGACGGCGTATCGGCCGCGATTGGCA
>JAABUQ010007639.1_pt1 | contig 15582 bp, 25 predicted proteins | sample 5560001 | NCBI WGS metagenome assembly JAABUQ01 (sample SAMN10711888, study PRJNA513371) | rock metagenome | isolation source: Antarctica rocks | place: Antarctica: Victoria Land, Finger Mt nord | collected 2015-12-18 | reverse complement strand
TCCTGATCGCAGACGGCAAGCCGACAATGATGCCGACAAAAATAATGAGCGACATGCCGTTGCCGATGCCGCGATCGGTAATCTGCTCACCGAGCCACATGATAAACGCCGAACCCGCGGTAAACGTCAGGGTCGTCATGAAGAGAAACAGGAAGCCCGGATTCAGAACGAAGTTGCCCTCTGAATTCTGCAGCGCGAACGCGATGCCGATCGACTGGACAATGGCGAGAGCTACCGTCAGATAGCGCGTCCACTGCGTAATCTTGCGGCGGCCGAGTTCACCCTCCTTCTGCAGTTTGTCGAGCGTCGGGATGACGACCGTCAGCAGTTGCAGAATGATCGAAGCCGTGATGTACGGCGTAATGCCCAGCGCGAAAATCGTCATGCGGCGCAGCATGCCGCCGCTGAACAAGTCGAAGTAGCCGAGGAAGCCCCCCGCCGCATTGCGGGTGAAAAACTCCGAGAAACGGTTCGTGTCGATACCAGGCGTCGGGATGTACGCGCCGACCCGGTACACCGCCAGAATTCCCAGCGTGAAGAGGACGCGTTTCCTCAGATCCGGGATCCGGAACACGTTGCCAAGAGCTTCGAAAAACTTTTGCATGTCTCAATCCGCACGCCCGCTCAGGAAGGGGCCTGCTCGCTTACTTTTCTTCTGTTTTGGCCGCTTTTGTTTTGGAGGGAGCGGCCGCTTTAGCCAGAACGTTTCCGCTGCCGCCGGCCTTCTGAATTTTATCGAGCGCTGACTTCGAAAAGACGTTCGCCTCGACCGTGATCTTGCGCGCCAATTCGCCGGTGCCGAGAATCTTCAGACCGGCCTGCAGCTTCTTGATCACGCCGCTTGCAACAAGCGACTCGGGCGTGAAGTTCTCGCCCTCGAGCTTATCGAGCGCGCCAACGTTGATGACCGCGTATTCTTTATGGAAAATATTGGTGAAACCGCGCTTCGGCAAGCGGCGGTGGAGCGGCATCTGGCCGCCTTCGAAACCGCGCATCATGCTGTAGCCGGAAATCGATTTCGCGCCCTTCGCACCGCGCCCCGCGTACTTGCCGCGACCCGTTCCCATGCCCTGGCCGAGACGGCGCTTGTTTTGCTTTTGACCCTTAGGAGGCCGCAGATCACTTAGATTCATCGAATTTCTCTCTTACACTTGACAGCGCTACCACCACGCGTCAAGTCTTTTAAACGCGTTTAGTCCTTCACAATCTCGAGTAGATGCGGCACCTTTTTCACCATGCCGCGAAAACCCGGCGTGTCGGGCCGTTCCACTGTCCGGTTGATCTTATGCAGCCCCAGCGAATGCACGATATCTTTATGCTTCTGCGGCGTGCAAATAGTGCTGCGCACCAGCTTGATTTTGATCTTTCCTTCGGTTGTAGCCATGTTACGACGCCCTTACAGCTTCTCGACCGGCAGACCGCGCATCTCAGCAATGGCGTTCTTATCGCAAAGCTGTTCGAGCGCGTCTATCGTCGCCTTCACCACGTTATGCGCATTGTGCGAACCAATCGACTTGGTCAGCACATTGGGAATCCCCACCGCTTGAATCACCGCGCGCACCGGACCGCCCGCGATCACGCCGGTTCCAGCAGGCGCCGGTTTCAACAGCACCAACCCCCCCCCAAACCGGCCAAGAACAGGATGGCGAATCGTCGTTTCGAGCACGTTCACCTTCCGCAAATTCTTCTTTGCCGCCTCAATACCCTTCTTAATAGCAGACGGCACTTCCTTCGCCTTGCCTGTTCCGAAGCCCACGACCTTGGCGCCGGGATCGCCCACCACCACGAGAGCCGAGAAACTCATGTTCTTACCGCCCTTGACTACCTTCGTCACGCGGTTGATGCTGACAACCTGCTCCTTGAGGTTCAGGTTGTGCGTGTCGACACGCTTGGTGCTTCCGTTTACTGCCATCGATTAAAACTCCAGACCCGCCTGGCGGGCTGCATCGGCGAGAGCTTTCACGCGGCCATGATACTGGTAACCACCGCGATCGAAAACAACCCGGCTGATGCCTTTCTCCTTGGCGCGTTCCGCCACGGCTTTGCCGATCAGTTTGGCACCTTCTATATTGCCACCTTTACCACGCAGATCTTTTTCGGTCGAGCCGGCCGCTGCCAGCGTATGCCCCTGCCCGTCATCGATCACTTGCGCATAGATGTGGTTCACGCTCCGGAAAACCGCCAGGCGCGGACGCTCTTGCGTGCCGGAAACCCGGTTGCGAATGCGCTTGTGAATGCGCAGCCGAATATCGCTTCTAGAGTCTCGAGCCACCGCTATTTACTCCCTGCCCCGGTCTTCCCGGCCTTTTTCCGCAACGCCTCGCCCGTGTAGCGCACGCCTTTGTTTTTGTATGGATCCGGCGGACGCAGCGACCGGATCTGCGATGCTACATGCCCGACCACCTGCCGGTCGTAGCCCGTCAAGATCAAATGCGTTTGCTTATCGACTTTTAGATCGACCCCGCTCGGCAGAATAAATTCGATCGGATGCGAGTAGCCAAGTGTGAACGTCGCGACTTTGCCTTTCACGTCGGCCCGGTATCCAGTGCCGACAATGTCCAGCTCGCGCGTGAAGCCGGTCGATACGCCCTGCACCGCATTCGCCGTCAAGGCGCGCGTTAAGCCGTGCAGCGCAGCTAGCTTGTCGTTGTCGCGAATCAATTCGAGATGGCCGTCCTTCTGTTCGAGCCGCACCCCACGGGGCAGCGGAACAGTCAGCTTTCCTTTCGGCCCTTCCACCTGAATTTGATCTCCGACTTGTACCTTGACCCCTGACGGCAGGGGAATGAGCTTCTTTCCAACTCTTGACATCGTATTTACCTTACTCGCGCACAACGGCCAGCTAATCGGCCTGTGCGCTCAAGCGCTACCAGATCTGACAGAGGACTTCGCCGCCAACGCCTTCCTTGCGTGCCGTGCTGCCCGTCATAACACCCTTTGGAGTGGTCAGAATATTAATCCCGAGGCCGCCCAGAATGCGCGGAATTTCCTTGCTGCCAAGATAGACGCGGCACCCCGGTCGCGATACCCGCTCGATACGCGAGATGACCGGCAGGTTCGCTGGCGTGTACTTCAGATAAATTCGGATGTACCGCTTCGAGCCTTCTTCGGTCAACTTGAAGTTGAGGATATAGCCTTCCTCGCGCAGAATGCGAGCGAGTTCATTCTTCAGCCGGGATGCAGGCACGTCCACCTTCGGGTGGCGGGCAATGAGCGCGTTACGCACGCGCGTCAACATATCGGCAATGGGGTCTGCTGTCATTTACTTACCTTCAGCACCTTTCATTCCTTCAAACTTTCTTGAGCCTAAACGTGCGGGCGGCGGGCCCCTGCGCTACCAGCTCGCTTTTGTGACGCCTGGAACTTCGCCCGCCAGCGCGAACTTGCGGAAGCAGATCCGGCATAACGAGAACTTGCGCAGAAAGCCGCGCGGACGTCCGCAGTTCTTGCAGCGGTTGCGCAACCGCGTCGGAAATTTCACCGGCGTGCCCGCTTTCCGGGACTTGGCCGCTTCCGCCAGCCTCTCGTCTTGTTTCGCGATCTTTGCAGTTGTTGCCATCTATTCCTTGTCTCTACTGCCGGAACGGCATCCCCATATGACGCAGCAGCGCCAAACCCTCGGCATCTGACTTAGCCGTCGTCGTAATCGAGATGTTCATCCCTTTGGTCTTTTCCACTTTGTTGTAGTCGATCTCGGGAAAAATCAGCTGATCCTTCAGCCCGAGCGTAAAATTACCGCGTCCGTCAAACGACTTCGAAGAGACGCCCCGGAAGTCGCGCACGCGCGGCAGAGCCACATTCATCAACCGGTCGAGAAACTCATACATCCGGTCGCCGCGCAACGTCACCATGCAGCCGATTGCCATGCCTTCACGAAGCTTAAAAGCCGCAATCGACTTCTTCGCTTTTGTCACCACCGGTTTCTGCCCGGAAATGGCACCTAATTCGTTGACCGCGCCATCCATCAGCTTGCTATTGCCCGTCGCCTCGCCGAGTCCGATGTTGATTGCGACCTTCTCAATCTTCGGCACCGCCATCGGATTCTTATAGTTGAAGTCTTTTTGCATTGACGCTACTACATTCTTGCTGTAGTGCTCCCGCAGCCGCGCTTTCCCGCTTTGCGAGCGCGGAGCCGCCGCTGGTGGCGCCTGCCCTTCGGCCGGAGCCGCACTCTTCGGAGCGCGCGCCTTTTTCTCGCCGCCCGACTGCTGCTTCGCTCCGCCGCCGCCTGCCTTTTTATGCGTATCCTTTGCCATTCGTTTCTTGTCCTCTGCGGCCGCTATCTCTTATCGAGCGTCTCTCCGCCCTTGCGCGCGATCCGCGTCCGGCGCACTTTCCCGCCGACCGTCTCGACTTTATAGCCCACGCGAGTGGGTATCCCGCCCGCGGTCAATAACATGACGTTCGACACGTTGATCGGCATCGGCTTCTCCGCCACGCCGCCCTTGATCTGCTTCGACGGATTCGGCCGCGTGTGGCGCTTCACCACCATCACGCCATCCACTGTCACCTTGTTCTCGAAACGATCCACCTCGAGCACTTTGCCCGTCTTACCCTTGTCTCTACCCGCGATGACCCGCACCAGATCGTCCTTCTTGATCTTCATGCGCAACGGTTTGCGCTCGCCCTTCTCCTGGCGGCGTTGATAGGCAATTTTCGGCATGACTTAGATCACCTCCGGAGCGAGCGAAACGATCTTCATGAAACGCTTGTCGCGCAACTCGCGGGCGACGGGCCCGAAGACGCGCGTCCCCACCGGTTCGCCCACTTCGTTAATCAGCACCGCGGCGTTTGAATCGAAGCGGATGTAAGTGCCATCTTTGCGGCGCGTTTCCTTCCGCATCCGCACCACCACACAGCGCACCACTTTGCCCTTCTTGATATTGGAATCGGGCGCGGCTTCCTTCACGCTCGCCGTGATCACATCGCCCAGACCCGCGCGAAGCCCGAGATCGCCGCCGCGGGGCAAGATGCACTGCAACTTGCGCGCGCCGCTATTATCGGCTACCTCCAACATCGTTCGCATTCCAATCATGTTGTTTCTCCGTCAGGCGTGCGCTTTCCGTCGAACAGAAGCGCTCGAACCTTACTTCCCTTTCTTAATCGTCTTCTTCTCGCGCGTATCGGCACTGCCCTGGAGCGCCGGATGCTCCACGCCCACCTGCACAGCCTGCCGCAGAATCGTACCCAGCTGCCAACGCTTCAAACGGCTTAACGGACGGCATTCGATGATCCGCACTACATCGCCCACATGCGCCGTCTGCCCCTCGTCGTGCGCATAAAATTTCTTGCGCTTGCTGACGATCCGCTTATACACCGGGTGAGGCACGCGGCGGGTCACCTCGACCACGATGGTCTTCACCATCTTGGTCGAAATCACTTCGCCGACCTTCTCGTTCTTATGACCCTGCTTCTCTGGTGTTTCGCCTGCTGCTGCCGCCATCGTTTCCGTCCTCGAATCCCTTTACTTTTTCTTCTTGCCCGTTGCCGCTTTGGCTACCACGGGAGCAGCCGTTTCCCCGGCGGCCCGCTTCTGATTCGCCACCGTGAGCAGGCGCGCGCGATCCTTCTTGAGAACGCGATATTTCTTCACGCCTTCGGTCTGCCCCATGCCCATCTGAAAGCGCAGCCGGAACAACTGCTCCTGGCCGTCGAGCGCTTGGCGCTCAATCTCGCCGAGGTCCATGTTTCGAATCTTTTCTGCCTTCATGTTCTTCTCTCGTCCGCTTACTCGAATCAGCTCGCCTTCGTCACTTCGGTTGCCTGCGCACGCGCTACAAACTTGGTCGGCACCGAAATCTTAGCTGCCGCCAACCGCATCGCTTCCGTCGCAATGGCGAGCGGCACGCCTTCCATCTCGAACAGCATTTTGCCCGGCTTCACGACCGCCACCCAAGCCTCCGGCGCGCCCTTTCCCTTACCCATACGGGTCTCAGGCGGCTTTTTCGTGATCGGCTTATCGGGGAACACCCGGATCCAAACCTTACCGCCGCGCTTGATGAACCGTGTCATCGCAATACGCGCTGCTTCGATCTGCCGGTTCGTCACCCAGCCGCACTCGAGGGCTTTTAACCCAAATTCACCGAACGAGAGCGACGAGCCGCGCCAGGCTTTGCCCGTCATGCGGCCGCGCTGCTGCTTCCGGTACTTCACTTTCTTCGGCATCAACATAGCGGTTTTTCCTTATCGAGGCCTGTGCCTACTCGTTTGCATTCTCCGGTACGTCTACCGGGGGCGTTGCGGACGCTGTTCCTGTTCCTGCTTCTTCCGCCGGAGCGTTCGCCGGCTGGCCCTGCTTCCACGACGGCGCTTGCGGTGCCGACAGCGGAGGAATAATCGGCGAAGCGGCGGGCTTCGGCAGATCGCCCGGATTTTGCTGCACCACCGGTCCGGTTGGCTCAGCAGCCGGTGCTACGGCCGTCGGCGGACGCCGGTCGGGTCTGTCAGATCCGCGATCGAATCCGCGATCCCCGCCCCGGTCTCCTCCACGATCTCCACCCCGGTCATCCCGGCGGCGGCGGCGTGGTTCCCCTTCGTTCCTGAGCGAATTGGCGCGCTTATTGCCGCCCTCAATCACCTCGCCCTTGTACACCCAAACCTTTACGCCGATCACGCCATAGGTCGTATAAGCTTGGCTGAATCCGTAATCGATATCGGCGCGCAGCGTATGAAGCGGCAGCTGCCCCTGCAAATACCACTCACTCCGCGCGATTTCGGCGCCGTTCAACCGGCCCGACACCCGAACTTTAATTCCCTTGCAACCGAAACGCAGCGCCGAATCGACCGCCTTGCGCATCGCGCGCCGGAATGCCACCCGCTTTTCGAGCTGCAGCGCAATCGACTCCGACACCAGCTGCGCATCGAGCTCGGGCCGGTGCACTTCCTGAATGTCGATGAAGACTTCGCGCTTGGTCTTCTTCGCAAGATCACCCTTAAGCTTCTCGATCTCCGCGCCCTTGCGCCCGATAATGATACCAGGACGCGAGGTGCGAATCGTGATCCGCAGTTTATTGCCCGGCCGGTCGACTTCGATCGAACTCACCCCCGCAGCCTTTAGCCGCGCAAGCAGCGATTCCTTCAGCTCGAGATCTTCGTGCAGCAGCTTCGAGTAGTCCTGCTTGGCGAACCAGCGCGATCGCCAGTTCTTCGTGACACCTAAACGAAATCCGTAGGGATGTACTTTCTGACCCATTTACTTATTCCTCTGCCGCCGCTTCGGCTCGTTCCCCGAGCTTCACCACAATGTGCGACATGCGCCGCTGATACCGGTACGCGCGCCCCATCGGAGCCGGACGGATCCGCTTCTGGCGCGGACCTTCGTTGACATACGCTTCACTGATGAACAGCCGGTCGACATCTACGTCCTCCGACTTGTTCTCGGCATTCGCGATTGCCGAACGCAACACCTTCTCAACCGCCGGGGCAATCCGCTTGTTCACCGCGCTCAGGATGTGAATCGCGTCACCTGCCTGCTGCCCGCGAATCATGTCGATCACCAGGCGCGCCTTCTGTGGCGATACTCGCAAGTAACGCGCTTCGGCCTTCGATACGTTTTCCTTCTGGTCCATTAGCGCGCCACCTTCTCATTCGATTTCGCAACGTGACCTTTAAACGTCCGCGTCGGCGAAAATTCGCCCAGCTTATGGCCGACCATGTTCTCGGTCACGTATACCGGGATGAATTTCCTGCCGTTGTGCACCGCAAGCGTGTGTCCGATAAAGTCCGGCACGATCGTCGAGCGGCGCGACCAGGTCTTCACCACCGTCTTCTGATTATTCGTGTTCAGGGTCTCCACCTTCTTGATCAGGTGGTCGTCCGTAAACGGCCCTTTTTTTGCCGATCGACTCATTAGCGCTTCTTCGCTTTCCGCGTCACGATCCACCGATCCGTTCGCTTGTTATTCCGGGTCTTGAAGCCGCGCGTCGGCTGACCCCAGGGAGTCACCGGATGCCGGCCGCCCGAAGTTTTACCTTCGCCGCCACCGTGCGGGTGATCGACCGGGTTCATCGAGACGCCCCGGTTGTGCGGCCGACGCCCGAGCCAGCGCGAGCGGCCCGCTTTGCCAAGCGACACATTCTCGTGCTCCACATTCCCTACCTGCCCCACCGTCGCCATGCACTCCACTTGCACCCGGCGTATTTCGCCCGATGGCAGTTTCAAGAGCGCGATGCCGCCTTCTTTCGATACCAGCTGCGCCTGTGCGCCGGCCGAACGCGCCATTTGTCCGCCCTTGCCCGGCCGCAATTCGATGTTGTGCACCACGGTGCCGGCTGGAATATTCTTGAGCGGTAATGCATTGCCCACCAAGATGTCCGCTTCCGGCCCGGAGCTCACTACACGCCCCACTTGGAGACCGACCGGCGAAATAATGTAGCGCTTCTCGCCATCGGCATAGTGCAGCAGCGCAATGCGCGCCGAGCGGTTCGGGTCGTATTCGATCGCGGCTACTTTCGCCGCCACGCCCGCTTTGTCCCGCTTGAAATCGATTACCCGATAGGCCTGCTTGGCGCCACCGCCGATGAACCGGCTCGATGTCCGCCCGCGTGAATCACGGCCGCCTGTGCGCTTCTTGCCTTCGACCAGCGACTTCTCCGGCCTGTCCTTCGTGATGTCTTCCCGCGTCAGATACGTCTGAAAACGGCGGGTCGGCGTGAACGGCTTGAAACTCTTAATTGGCATTCTTAAATCTCCGCGTACTCGGGAATCTTCTGCCCTTCGGCCAGCCGCACATACGCCTTCTTCCAGTCCGACGCATAACCGCTGAAACGTCCGCGCCGCCGCAGCTTGCCGTCGAAATTACAGGTCCGCACATCTGCTACCTTCACGCGGAACAAGGTTTCCACAGCCTGCTTGATCTGAATCTTGTTCGCTTCCGAGTGCACTTCAAAGCACAACGTGCGTTCATTCTCGCGCTTGTCGTGGCCCTTTTCGGTGATCAGCGGCCGCCGGATTACATCGTAAACAGTCATTACGCCAAGGCCTCCGAAAGCTTGCGCGCCGCGCTTTCAGTCAATAAAACGTCTTGGTGCCGCAGCAGATCGTACACCGTCACATCGCGCGTCGGCACCAGCTTCACACCCGGCAAATTGCGCGAGGCGCGATCGAGATTCGTGTTTTCACCCGTCTCCACCAGCAGCACAGTTTTCTTCGCGTTCAGCTTGCCCAAGATCGCGTGCATATTCTTCGTCTTCGCATCGGCCAGCTCAAAGGTCTGCACAACACGCAGCTCGCCATCCCGCAGCTTCGCCGAAAGCGCCGAGCGCAACGCGCCCAACACCATCTTGCGCGGCAGCTGGTACTCGTACGAGCGCGGTTGCGGACCATGCACCGTACCGCCATGCCGCCACAGCGGCGAACGAATCGATCCCATGCGGGCGCGGCCCGTTCCCTTCTGCTTCCACAGCTTCTTGCCCGACCCCGACACCTCGTGCCGCGTCTTAGTCGACGCCGTGCCCGAGCGCCGGGCAGCCGTATACTGCCGGACCGCTTCGTACAGCAGCGCTTCATTTACTTCGGCCCCGAACACGGCATCCGCCAACTCGATAGAGCCCACGGCTGTGTTGTTCAGGTCGATCATCTCTACACTCGGCATAGGTTTCCTTCTTCGCCCGGCCTCTTAGCGTTTCGCGCGGCGTACGGTCACGTACCCGCCGTTTGGCCCCGGAATCGCGCCCTTGACGGCAATCACGTTGTCGTCGACATCGACGCTCACAATCTCGAGATTCCGCACCGTCACTTGCACGTTCCCCATCTGGCCGCCCATCTTCATGCCCGGAAAGACGCGCGACGGGAAAGAAGACCCGCCGATCGAGCCAGGCGCACGGTGGAACATCGAGCCGTGCGTCGAATCGCCGCCACGGAAATGATGGCGCTTCACCACACCCTGGAACCCCCGCCCCTTACTCGTCCCGATCACATCCACTACGTCGCGCGGCTTGAACTCTTCTGCCAGCACCCGGTCGCCTTGCTTCAGATCCGCCGCGCCGTGCCCGAGATGAAACTCGCGCAGGAACTTCACACCCTCCGCGCCGGACTTCGCGAGGTGCTTCGCCATCGGTTTGTTCGGCTTCTTCGCAAATTCGACCAGCCCCATCTGCACCGCGTCGTAGCCGTCGGTGGCCGGAGTCTTGCGCTGCGTCACAACACACGGACCCGCCTTCACGAGCGTGACAGGAATCACCTGTCCTTCCGCGTTGAACACCTGCGTCATGCCGATTTTTTTGCCGAGAATTCCTGGACTCATGCGTTTTTCTCTTGCCTGCTCTTCTTAGCCTGCGGTTCTGGCTATCCTTGCCTGTTCTTGCCGAATGCCTTGATCTCCACGTCCACCCCGGCTGGGAGATCCAACTTCATCAACGCATCCACCGTTTCCTGTGTCGGCTCGAGAATGTCGAGCAAACGCTTGTGCGTCCGAATCTCAAACTGTTCGCGCGACTTCTTATCAACGTGCGGCGACCGCAGAACCGTATAGCGGTTTTTCAGCGTCGGCAATGGAATGGGTCCGGCAACGGATGCGCCCGTGCGCTTCGCCGTGTCGACAATGTCGCCTGTCGATTGGTCCAGAACCCGGTGATCGTATGCCTTCAGTCGAATGCGGATGCGTTCTTTCATGTCTCTCGTCGTATTCCCAACTTCCGGATCGGAGGCAACCGAACGTTTCCGATCGTCTGCCCCGCTCCATCAACCAAGCGAACCTGCTAGCTCAAAATCTCCGTCACGGTACCAGCGCCCACCGTCCGTCCACCTTCGCGGATCGCAAAGCGCAGCCCTTTATCCATCGCAACAGGCGTAATCAGCTCGATCTCCATCGACACGTTGTCGCCCGGCATCACCATCTCCATGCCTTCGGGCAGCTTCGCCACACCCGTCACGTCCGTCGTCCGGAAGTAGAACTGCGGCCGGTAGCCATTGAAAAACGGAGTGTGCCGCCCGCCTTCTTCCTTCGACAGCACGTACACTTCGCCCTTAAACCGCTTGTACGGCTTGATCGACCCCGGCTTCGCAATTACCTGCCCGCGCTCCACATCGTTCTTTTCGATGCCGCGCAGCAGCAACCCCACGTTATCCCCGGCGCGCCCTTCATCGAGCAGCTTCTTGAACATCTCGACGCCCGTCACAACCGTCTTGCGCGTGTCCTGGAAACCGACGATCTCCATTTCCTCGCCCACCTTGCAGATACCCCGCTCGATGCGCCCCGTCACCACCGTGCCGCGTCCCTGAATCGAGAAAATATCTTCAATCGGCATAATAAAAGGCTTGTCGATCGCACGCTCCGGCACCGGAATGTACTCGTCCACCTTCGCCATCAACTCATCGACCGACGCTTCCCACTTCGCGTCGCCGTTCAAAGCGCCCAGCGCGCTCACCTTCACGACCGGCAAATCGTCGCCCGGAAACTGATAGTTCGTCAACAGCTCGCGCACTTCGAGCTCGACCAGTTCGAGCAGCTCCGGATCATCTACCATGTCGACCTTATTCAGCGCGACCACAATGTACGGCACTCCAACCTGCCGCGCCAAGAGAATGTGCTCGCGCGTCTGCGGCATCGGCCCGTCGGTGGCTGCAACCACCAGGATCGCGCCATCCATCTGCGCCGCGCCCGTGATCATGTTCTTGATGTAATCGGCGTGCCCCGGGCAATCCACGTGCGCATAGTGACGGTTCGCCGTCTCGTACTCCACATGCGCCACCGCGATCGTGATCCCGCGCGCCTTCTCTTCCGGCGCATTATCGATCGAATCGAAACTCCGGAACTTGTTCTTCGGATTGTGCTTCGATAACGTCTTCGTGATCGCCGCCGTCAAAGTCGTCTTCCCGTGATCGATGTGCCCGATTGTCCCTATATTTACGTGCGGCTTGCTGCGGTCAAATTTCTCTTTCGCCATGGTTTCCTCCTCTGCTACTTGGTTGCGATTCCGCCCTTATTGCGGTTGATAATTTCTTCTGCTAGGTTGCGCGGCACTTCTTCGTACTTCCCGAAGTGCATCGTGAAACTGCCCCGGCCCTGCGTGCGCGAACGAAGCTCAGTCGCGTAGCCGAACATCTCGGATAACGGCACCATCGCCTTGATGATGTGCGTGCCGCCCGCGATCTCCGTCCCTTCGAGACGCCCCCGCCGCGAGATCAGGTCACCGTTCACCGAACCCATGTAATCTTCCGGAACCGTCACTTCGACGCGCATCACGGGTTCGAGCAGCACCGGCTTTGCCTTTGCCGCCGCTTCCTTGAAACAAATCGAGCCGCAGATCTTAAACGCCATTTCGGACGAATCGACTTCGTGGTACGCGCCGTCGAACACCGTCACCTTGATGTTGTTCAGCGGATACCCTGCCAGAATGCCGCCTTCGAGCGCTTCGACCACGCCCTTCTCGATAGCGGGAATAAATTCCTTCGGAATATTACCGCCCGTCACCTTATTCTCGAACTCGAAATCCTTGTCCGGGTCCGGGGAAACGCGCAGCTTCACGCGCGCATACTGCCCGCTGCCGCCGGTCTGTTTCTTGTGCGTATAGTCGTACTCGGCCTGCTGGCGGATCGTTTCGCGATAGGCAACCTGCGGCTTACCGACATTCGCCCCGACGTTAAATTCCCGCTGCATGCGGTCCACAATAATTTCGAGATGCAGCTCGCCCATGCCGGCGAGAATCGTCTGCCCGGTCTCAGGGTCGGTCGACACATGCAACGTCGGATCTTCGGTCGCAAGCTTGTTGATTGCAACGCCCAGCTTCTCCTGATCCGCCTTGGTCTTCGGCTCGATCGCGAGCTGAATCACCGGCGCCGGAAAAATAATCGACTCGAGTAACACCGGCTTATCTTCATCGCAAATCGTATCGCCCGTCACGACCTGCTTCAAGCCAACCGCCGCGCAGATATCGCCCGCGAGAATCTCTTGAATCTCCTCACGCTTGTTGGCGTGCATCTTCACCAGCCGCCCCACGCGCTCACGCCGTCCCTTGCTGACGTTATAAATCGATTCACCCGCGTTCAGCTTGCCCGAGTACACCCGTATAAAACAAAGCTGGCCGACAAACGGGTCCGTCATGATCTTGAACACGAGCGCCGCAAACGGATCGGTATCGCTCGGCTTGCGCTCGATTACCTCATCCGGGTTGTCGACCGACACGCCCTTGATCGGCGGGACTTCGAGCGGAGAAGGCAGATAGTCCACCACCGCGTCAAGCAGATTCTGCACGCCCTTGTTCTTAAACGAAGAACCGCAGATCACCGGGAAAATTTTCCGCGCAATCGTCGCCTTCCGGATACCCGCCTTCAGTTCCGCCTCGGTGATCGCCTGTCCCTCGATGTACTTCTCCATCAGGACGTCGTCCGATTCCGAAACCGCCTCGATCAGCTTGTCGCGATATTCCTTCGCCTGCTCGACGAGCTCGGCCGGAATCTCGACATCATCGAACTTCGCGCCCAAGGTTTCATCGCGCCAGATCCGGGCATTCATCTTCACGAGATCGACGACACCTTTGAACTGATCTTCGGCGCCTACCGGCAGCTGAATCGGCACCGGCCGGGCACTCAGCCGGTCGACAATCGTTTTGACCGAGTAGAAGAAATCAGCGCCCACCCGGTCCATCTTGTTGATGAAACAGATACGCGGCACGCGATACTTGTCGGCCTGACGCCAAACCGTCTCAGTTTGCGGCTGCACGCCCGCCACCGCATCGAACACCGCGCAAGCGCCATCGAGCACGCGCAAACTGCGCTCCACTTCGGCCGTGAAATCCACGTGGCCCGGAGTGTCAATAATGTTGATCGTCGTGTCGTGCCACTCGCAGGTCGTCGCAGCCGACGTAATCGTGATGCCGCGCTCCTGCTCCTGCGCCATCCAGTCCATGGTGGCGGTTCCCTCATGCACTTCACCGATCTTGTGCGTGCGGCCGGTGTAGTACAAAATGCGTTCAGTCGTGGTCGTCTTACCGGCATCGATGTGCGCCATGATGCCGATATTGCGCATTTTTTCTAACGGAACTGTGCGGGACATAGCTTTAGTTCAACTCTTCTAATCCAACTACCAGCGATAGTGCGCGAACGCCTTATTAGCTTCCGCCATGCGGTGCACATCGTCTTTCTTCTTGACAGCACCTCCACGCATATTGGAGGCGTCGTTTAACTCGTTAGCCAGCTTGTCGGCCATCGCCTTATCCGGCCTGGTTCGCGCATTGGTAATGATCCAGCGCAACGCCAGACTCACTCGGCGGTTCTGCGATACTTCGACCGGCACCTGATAGTTCGCTCCACCGACGCGCCGCGTCTTCACTTCGAGCACCGGCTTCACGTTCTCCACAGCCTTCTTGAACGCCTTCAGCGGGTCATCTCCCGAACGCTCGCGAAGCGTGTCCATGGCCTGGTAGAAAATCTTCTGCGCGGTCGTCTTCTTGCCGTCCCACATCATCGAATTCACAAACTTCTCGACCAGCGTCGAGTTGTACAGCGGATCCGGAATGATTTCCCTGGGCTCTGGTCGTCGTCTACGCGGCATACAGTTTCTGGCCTCTCCTACTTCTTACCCTTGCTACCCTTAGCCGGCGCTGCAGCCGCTGCTCCGCCCTTCGGACGCTTGGCTCCATACTTCGAACGGCTTTGCTTGCGATTCGCCACGCCTGCCGTGTCGAGAGTTCCCCGCACCACGTGATACCGTACGCCGGGCAGATCCTTCACACGCCCGCCGCGGATCAGCACAATCGAGTGTTCCTGCAAATTATGGCCGACACCCGGAATATAGGTCGTGACCTCGATCCCATTCGTCAGCCGCACACGGGCCACCTTGCGCAAAGCCGAGTTCGGCTTCTTCGGCGTCGTCGTATACACGCGCGTACAAACGCCGCGCCTCTGCGGACACGCCTGCAGAGCAGGACTCGCTGTCTTATAGCGGGTTTCCTTCCGCCCTTTACGCACCAATTGATTAAATGTCGGCATGCTTCACTCGACTTTGGGGGCGACGGGAAGCGTAAACGCCTCCCCTGCCATCCTTCTCCTTCACGGCGAGCCTTGAAATCAAGGCGATAGCACAGCTTCTTTTCTCTTCAAAAACAATAGGTCTCGCTCCAAGAAGAAGCGAGCCGAACGTGCAAACTTGAAATCTGTAACGCAGGCTCAAATCCAGGAACAACGTCGAATTTGGCTGCTTATAAACTGCCAGGAGACTGATATAGCGTATTCACCAGCCTCAAACGCGAGGAAAACTGCTTCGGGTAATGGCCCATACCAGCCTCAAACGTCACCTGATCAGATTGCAATCAGGCTTATTGAACCGATAGCGGGGCCCGACCTCCTGCCGGATGCCTATCTCGGAGTGATACCCCGTTACGGGTACCTTCTCTTCAGGCACGGTAGCACGGAGGCCGAAGAATCAACTCGCCAAACTTTTTTAGTGTACGCGCCAGTACCCTGGTATGTCAACCCGAATCACCCGACACTGTCGTTAGCACGTTAATTGTCCGGTGTAATTAGCACGCTATCTGTCCGCTTTTTAAAAAGCGGCTGGAGACGCTTGGGATTTGGAAACAAGCCGAGCGATCACCGCCGCGGAACTGGAGCGGATGATGAAAGTGCAAGACGTAGTTTTGAAAG
>JAABUQ010007638.1_pt1 | contig 15588 bp, 18 predicted proteins | sample 5560001 | NCBI WGS metagenome assembly JAABUQ01 (sample SAMN10711888, study PRJNA513371) | rock metagenome | isolation source: Antarctica rocks | place: Antarctica: Victoria Land, Finger Mt nord | collected 2015-12-18 | reverse complement strand
TTGCCTCTGGCCGGCGAGACCGCCGGTCAGTTCGTCCTGGTCGACCGCCGGCTCAAGCGTGAGCAGCCTCGCTTGTCGTCCCAGATGTTTCCCACCTCTGGAATAGCCGAAGGGGAAAGCGAGGAAGCCGTGTGCAGCCAGGATGACGGCGTTGCGATGGCTCCATCCTGATAGGGCGCCTTCCGTGTTGCTAGGGCAGGGGAGTGGAACTGGGTAACGTTATGGAATGCAAGTGTGTCGACCTGCTCGCAAAATCCCACCCCAAATGGAAGTATAAATTATGGAACATCACGCTTGTTTTAGCCCTGCTCCGTCGTGGTCACCAGTGCGTCTAGCATGGTGCGCACCTTGGCGGCGAGTTCCTCGATCGTGAACGGCTTGCCGATCAGTGCCACCCCCGGGTCGGAGCACGCCGTTGTGCACCACGGCTGCCCTGGGCGGAGCCAGCCAAGGCTCCCGCGATGCGCAGCATCGTTGGATGGCTGGCGGAGGGCCATCCGGCCGTGTCCGGGCGCAAGGCCGCAGCCTAATATACAATCGCGGCGGACCTTCAAGCACGGCAACATCGGACCGTACCATGGCCATGCGCATCGCCATCCTCGCCGACGTTCACGGCAACCTTCTCGCCCTGGAGGCCGTGCTGGCCAACCTGCAACGGCGGGGCGGGGCTGACCACGTCGTCGATCTCGGAGATTGCGCCTCAGGGCCCGTTTGGCCGCGCGAGACGATGGAGCGTCTCAGCGGGCTCGGCGCCATGACGGTCGGCGGCAACCACGACCGCCAAGTGGCGACGCTGCACCCGTCGGAGATGAACGCCTCGGACCGCTTCGCGTTCGACCAGCTCACGCCTGACCAGCGCGAGCGGCTTGGCTCGCTTCCGGCGGCTTTGACCGTCGTACCTGGCGTGATGGCCTTCCACGCGTCGCCGAGGTGCGACGATGCCTATCTCGCCGAGGAGGTTCAAGATGCCGCCTGGTGCGAGGGGCGATGCAGGGCATCGCGGACCGGCTCGGCCCTGTAGGGTCGGCGCGGGTGGTGCTGTGTGGCCATAGCCACAGGCCGGAGCTGATCCGATTGCCCGATGGCGTGTTGCTGCTCAACCCCGAAAGCGTGGGTTGCCCGGCCTACGACGACCCTTCAGCGCCGGCTCACGTATCCGAGGCGGGTTCACCCCACGCGCGCTATGCCCTGCTTGAGTTTCGACATGGCGAAGGGCGGGGCGACGATGCCGAAATGACATTCGTTGCCCTGTCCTACGCCCACGAACAGGCCGCGTGCCGGGCAGAAGCTAATGGCCGAGCCGATTGGGCCCACGCTCTCCGGACCGGTACGATGCCACCCGTGCCCGCGGTGAAGTGAGGCTCGCCTCGATTGCCGGTCCGCGCTCCTGGCCGGCTAAGATCCTCACCAGCAACCATGTGGGCCGGAATGGTCCGCAGACGACGCTTACAGTGCAGATACTTTCCCAGCCACACCCCAGCCCAGGCCGCGAGGCTGCGAACGGACGGCCGCAGAATGTCACACGCGGCGAGGAAGCGACTTCTCTGCGGCTTCGATCCCTGAATCGAGGTCGCCCCGATCGATTTGATGAACGTGGAAGCAACCGCGGAGCAAATTGCCGCAATCCGACATAGCGAATAATTTCCTATTTGACATCCATTAAGTGGGCATCTAACAATTAGATGACGATCTTGTGACAGTCCCGCTGGTGTTATTCGTTTCAACCGGATGGGTTCCAGGCTCGACCGCGCGTACGTACGACACGCCCTCTACTGCCTCGATCGCAGCTGATGGTAGGCCGCGATCGCAGAAGTCCGATTAGGGAGATAGTTCCATGCAGCATCTCGGTTCATTTTCGGCAGCGCAGCGCGGGTTTACCTCGACTGTGGACGAGTTGGCTGCGTTTGGTGGCACCCCAGCCGTGAGGAAAGACTTGGTGACAGCATGGCCGGCCGCCTCGGATCTGCATCTTGAGGCGCTCGAGACAGTGATAAAGAGCGGTCGTTTCCACCGCGTCAACCACCCGATCGTCGCCGAACTTGAAGAGAGACTGGCAAAGTGGACAAACTACTGGCAATTCCGTGCCGTCGCGACGGGGACGTCAGCAATCCATATCGCTCTGGATCGCTATAAAAGCGGAGGAAGATCCGTGGTGACGTCGGCCTTGAACTGGCCCGGCGCGCTTGGCCCGATCCACTTCGCGGGCCTCCAACCCATCTTTGTCGATGTTACTCTCGAAGATGCGACGCTCGATCCGGTCATGGCCGGGCAATATCTCTCCCAAGACTGTGCGTCGGTCCTGATCACGCATGTTTTTGGCAATGCGGCGAAGTTGCCGGCATTTCGACGAGAGGTCCGTCGTTTCGGATCCGTGGCGTTAGTCGACGATTGCGCGCAAGCCATAGGTGCCGTGGTTTCGCAACGCTCGGGCGAACCGCTGGACAGCGATGCTATCGCCATTTCGGCGAATGGCGCAAAGCATCTCGGCGCAGGCGAGCTCGGTCTGGTGTGCAGCCGCCATGCCGACCTTATCGATCATGTGGATCGCGTATCTTTGACCAGTTCCTCACGGAATGGGGAGCGCGTATTCTCCCCGATGACGCAAGGTTACAATTACCGACCAAATGTCTTCTCGTCGGCCGTTGCCTTGAGCCGAATGAATACGCTCGATTTCCAACTAGCCGAGCGGCGGAGGAATGCCGCATATGTGTGGTCGGTGCTTTCGTCCCTTCCGGGTCTGCATCCTCTTTTCGATGCGGCAAATCCCGATAATTCGTTCCTCAGTCTACCGCTTCGGATCGATTGTGAGGTGCTCGACATGCCGGCCAGCCCGGCAACCCGGGACTTCATCCTCGACCTTCTCAAGGCCGAAGGCGTGCCCGTCTGTGTTTGGCTCACCAAGCCTGCGTTCGAGTACCTCCCATACTGGCGAAATAAGTGGTCGATCGAGGATTTCCCAAACACGAAGCTTATACTTGATACCATGTTCTATATATCAGAGATCGCGCCACCCAACGACATTTCAGTGATGAGACACTATGTCGATGCGTTCCACAAAGTGTGGGAGGCGCTTCCCTCGCTGCGATCACAGATGACTAAAAGGAACTGATCTTGTTCTAGCGAGGTGACGTATCATGTCTGCAAAGATTCAGGGTTTTACGCACTATCGGATCGACGCTATCCTCAAGTTCGGAGGAAGTCTGACAAGGGATCTGACGGTCTGCAGGGCTTTGATCCATGCTGTGGTCGACCTCGTCACCACGGGCAAACGTGTCATCGTGGTGCCTGGCGGCGGGCGAACCGACAAGACCCTTGAGGAACTCGATCGGCAGCAGCCGCTGGCACCAGACACGGCACACCGGGCCTGCGCCCTGGCCCAGGATCAGACGGGACTGATCCTCGCCGATCCGGCGTTTTCCACGGAGGTGGTGGCGTGTGAAACGTTAGGCAAGTGCATGCGGGCGTTGCGAGAGCGGTGCGTGCCTGTCCTTCTGCCTTCGCGGCTTCTGTTCGATCTGGATCCGGTCGAGAAGACCTGGGATGTGACATCGGATGCCGTCGCGGCGTGGGTGGCTTGGCTGGTCGGCGCGCCGCGCGTCGCAATTCTCACCGACGTGGATGGAATCTATCGTGGCGGCCGGGTCGGCTCGGAACGCGATCTAATCGCCGAGATCGACTATGATGCGCTTCAATCGATGGGTCATACCTCCATCGACAAGAGTGCGGTCGCGTTCATTGCCGCACAGAAGATCGAAGCCGTCGTGCTCAACGGGGCTCATCCGGAGCGATTGAAGGCCTGGATGTGCCACAGGCCAACCCGGGCGACGAAGATCGTCGCGGCGGCGCATGTTCCCGACAGGAAGGTTGCGTGAGCGTCCTTCCTCCGGGTCATGCGCTGATGGTCTACGGTCCTGAGACGCTGCAATCGTCGTTGACGGCCATGCTCGATCATTTCGTGGCACAAGCGACCGGGCTCGTGGCGAGCGAGCGATTCCTCGCGGTTCATGACGATATCTCCATCACGCAATTCTACGAGTTGACGGGATCGACCAAAGGCCCTCACTGGCCGCTCGTTGTCGATCTTTTCGACGGGCGTCCCTGCCTCGTCACCGTCTGGCGCGGCCTAAATGCGCTGCCGGAGCTGCAGCGTATCAAAGGGGCGACCCAACCCTGTTTGGCCGGATCAGAAACGGTTCGCAGCCGTTTCTGGTGCGACAATCCGGTCTGCAATCTGGTCCATGTCAGCGACAGCAGCGATATCGCCAGGTCGGAATGGGCCTTGCTGCAGTCGCGGCGCATCAGCGATGTAGATGGCTTGCGCCTGAGCCAAGGGCCATGTTCGACCGCTCGACACCTCAGGCATTCAGCACTGTGGCAATTTGCCGAGTGGCTCGGAGCTAGCGGGGCCGATCCGCTCCTAGCGCCTCGGCCGCCCGCATCGATGGCTCAGGGAAGCGTTTTGGAATCGGCGCTCGCCGCCATCCATGCCATCCTGCGGGCGCACACCGCCGCGCCTCCTTGGTTGCAAGAGGCCATCGCGGGTTACTTGCACGGCGAACGCGCGAGCCTCGAAGTCATTAAACGTCATCTGCGACGGCCCTCCGCCTGGCAGCGGATGATCATCGAGTGTGGTTTGTCTTCGAATCCGATCTGGATGAAACGTCTGAACATCGACGCCGAAACGCCGTGGCCGAACCTCTCCGAGATGGTGGGTCCATGAGTCTGACACTATTACCATGAGTCTGACACTATTACAGAGGGAGGTCATGACTTGGTTGAGAGCCAACCGGTCGACGTCAAGCTGGGTATCTGGCTCCGTCGTGCTAGCCACATTGTTGTCGCGGACGTCGGCCGACATCGATCTTCATCATTTGTTAGAGGCCGCCCGCGACGAAGCGATCCTGTCCGATACGGCCCTCCTGACGAAACATGGTTTCGCTCAGACGCAAAGGCGGGAGTCGCCAGACGAAGTCTACGTTTCGTTCCGGCGCGGGCAGGATTTAATTGCCATCGAGTGGGTCCTGCTCGCGGAAGCCAATCGATTTCCACTCGTAGACGATGCTGAATTCGGCATGCGGTCCGATCTGAGGGATGTCGTCTTAACGAAGCTCCTCATGATCGGAGAGGGAGACGACGGCAAACACTTTCTTGATCTGGTCGATCTGGGCGAAGGCGGCGTGCAGCTCGGCGGCCTCGTGGAGATCGCATCGCGCATCCAATCTCGACTGCGACCGGCAGATTTCGCTCACGCCGTCCATGTCGGCATCCGGAGCGCGGGTGTGAAGATCGCGAGGCACCGGACGCTCGGTGAGCAGCGGGGTGTCTAGGCCTCATGAATCCCGGTCCTGATCGCATTGTCGTCTCCGGAGTTTTCGCGGCGGCATCGACCCTGATCAGCGGGTCGGCACTTGTTGCCATGCGCCTAGCCTCGGAACATGCCGACGCCTTGTCGCTCGGGTTGATCCGAAACGAGATCGGTGTGCTCTCGCTTGTGCCGTTCGTTCTTCTGTGTCGATGCTGGCCCAAGCCGCGCGAGCTGGCCATCATCGTGGCGATTGGATCCATCACAGCAGGGCTTTCCCCCTGGCTGCTCATTCAAGGCATGGCATTGACGACCGCCTCGATGGGCGGCCTTATTTTAAGCACGACACCCTTCCTGACTTACATGGTCGCAATGCTGTTCCGGCAGGAAGCGTTCAGCATAAGCAGGTGTATTGGCGGAATCGTCGTGTCGGCAGGCGTGTTGACGGTCATCGGTCGGGCAAGCGAGCCAGTTGCAAGCCTCGGCTTCAAGCTACACCCGGTGGGGTTGGGGATGGTCTTCGTCTCGGCGATCATCAGTGCCTTTTATAATGTCGGCAGCCGGAACGTCCTTCGTGTGAAGGATCCCTTCGTCTTGACCTTCGGGCTGTTGATGGGAGGCCTTCTCGCCACCGCGCTGATTGCCCTTCTGTCCGGTTCAACATTGTCGCCGAGCCTGCTGCCGAAATCCGCCCTTGAGCCGATCGTTCTTTGTGGAGCCGTCGCGGGCCTGCAGGCGCTTCTATGGTTGTTCGCGCTGAAATATGCGGCGGCCGGCAGGGTCGCGCCGTATCTCACGCTCATGCCCCTCAGTGCCGCGGCGCTGGATGCCATGGTCCTCAATGAGCCGTTGCGTCCCGAGTTGCTGCTTGCGGTGGGTCTTGTCACGATCGGGGGCTTGCTCATGGCGTGGCAGGGACAGAGCCGAGCAGGGACAGAGCCGACCTTTTGAGTCGTCCGAAGGACGCCTGCGGCAGAATGCCTCCAGGGATGCCGTGTGAGGACGCCTCCCACGTCGCGGTCTTGTCCAGCTGAGCAAAAGCCTGCAAGGCAATGCTCCGTACAGGGCCATGATCCATGTCGGTCGTCATCGGATCGAGAGGCCTGTATGAGAAAGAGGCAGACCCTCTCTCTCGATCAGGCGCTATGACAGATAGAATCTCAGGGCGCCGCAGCTCTATTGGATCGGGCGTCAGCGATACGGTCTACGCCGCCTCCGACGGTCGGTCGAGCCGGCCGCTGGCCATCCTGAATTCGATGCTCGATACTTTGTCGCCGGCGCTGGCGCGGGCCGCAAAATATGTGTTGGAGAATCCTGAGAAGGTCGTGCGTTACTCGCTTAAGGAGTGGAGTGCCTTCGCGAAGGCTGGTGAGGCCAGCATTGTCAGGCTTTGCCACGTAGCGGGCACTGCGGGCGTCTCGGAATTCCGCATCCGCGTTGCGCAGGAACTCGCGCTGCGAGACGCCGCCGAGAATGCTGTTTCGCAACAGGAGCCCGGCTATCTGGACCGGATGGCTGAGGGGTGCGCCCACTCCATCATGGACACGGTCGCGGCGGTCGACCGGGCGGTGCTGGAAAGGGTCAGCCAGTCTCTCGCCACCAAAATCCGCATCGATATCTTCGGATCCGGGGTGTCCGGGATCATCGCCGAACTGTTTTCCTATCGATTGCTACGGGCCGGGCTGAATGCGCATGCCATTCGCGACCCGACGCTGGCCCATGAGGTGGCCAATGGTCTCGGCAGCCAGGCTGCCGCAGTCGGGATATCCGAGTCCGGAGCCACGCTGGAGACGGTCGAGTTCCTGAAGGGCGCCCGTGCCAACGGAGCGCTGACGGTTGCGATAACCTGCAACGTCCGCAGCGCGCTGGCGCGTCAAGCCGATGCGGTGGTTCCGATCGCAAAGCTGCGGCTGCCCGGCTACGGCGGAACGATCGCGACGGTCCCGCGGGCCGTTCTCATCGCGGAGGCGATCGCGCATTTCGCGACGCAGCCCCGGCTGCGTCCGAGCGGCCAAGAATAGAGCATTACTCCACATCCCGTCACAAAACCGAAGCGTTGCTCCAATATCATTAACGACATTGGCGAGCGCGAGGTTCGGAGAATGGGCGGCAACGAACTGGCTTTGTCTCTCCGGGACGTGAGCAAGCGATTCAAGCGGCAGACGACCGACGCCCTAAGGGGCATTAATCTCGATGTCGCCCGTGGCGAACTGGTCGCGGTGGTGGGCCCATCCGGTTCGGGCAAGTCCACACTGCTGAGGATCATCGCTGGATTTGACGCGTGCGACGACGGCCATATCTCCATCGATGGGCGGGACGTGCGGAGCACTGCTCCGCGTGATCGCGACCTGGCCATGGTGTTTCAGAATTTCGCCCTCTACCCTCATCTGTCGGTGGCGGAACATATCGCAATGCCGATGGCCACGCGGCGCCTTTCCCTGGCCGGGCGGCTGCCTGGCCTCCGACACGTGTTTCCCCGTGCGCGAGGCGCTTGGCGGCAAATCCGGCGAGACGTGACCGACATTGCGGCTCTGCTCCGGATAGAGCCGCTGTTAGATCGGCGTCCGGGCCAATTGTCCGGTGGTCAAAGACAGCGCGTCGCCTTGGGCCGGGCGATCGCCCGGCGGCCGAGCCTGCTGCTGATGGATGAGCCGCTCTCCAGCATCGACGCTAGCTTGCGGGCGGAGCTGCGGTCGGAGCTCGTAGAGTTTCAGCGCAGCCTCGGCATCACATGCCTCTATGTCACCCATGATCAGGTGGAAGCCATGACCATGGCGGACCGGATCGCCGTCATGGTGGACGGACGACTTCTGCAGATCGGGCCGCCGGCCGACATCTACGCGCAACCGCAGCATCTCGATGTTGCCCGCGTTCTGGGAACGCCGTCGATCAATCTATGCCCGGCAACGGCGTCGGCGAACGGTCCGGTTCACGTGCTCGGACGAGCTATCCCTCTTATGGCGTCCGGTGAACAGGGTTCGGACCTTCAGGCCGCTATCCATGCCGAACATCTCATTCTTCGCTCTGCGGGCAGAGTTCGGCACGCCGATCACCTCGTTGACGCCGAGGTGCAGCGTGTGGAGCATCATGGCCACGAACGGCTGGTGCGTGTTCTCGCCGAGGCGGGTTCCCACAGGGTTCATCTTTGCGGTCGTGTGCCGGCGGATCAGTCCTTCAGCCAAGGCGACAAGGTTACCGTCGAGTTCGATGTCGATCGCATCTTTCTCTTCGCGCACGACGGTGCGCGGGTGCCGGCGCGCCGCACGGATGCGCTGTCGCCTAAGCCGTTCCTCACGCTTGCGGGACAGCGGTGATGGTCGCGTCCTATCCGAACCAGGCCATCGAACAGCGCAAGGGACTGACTCTCGCGGCGCCCGCAGCCGTGCTGATCGTCGTGCTCGTGCTTGCGCCTCTCGTTGCCGTCCTGGTCCTAAGCCTGACCGACTACCGTCTTGGCGATCTGTCCTGGCGCTTCGTGGGTCTGTCCAACTACGCCAAACTTGCGTCTGATCCGGCGGCGCGCCGCGCCGTCGTCAACACGGCGATCTACGTCGGCACGGTTGTTCCTGCCGCCGTGGGGATAGGTCTCGTCCTAGCCTTGAACATCCAGGCTCGCCGCCGGCTGCGCCGCTTCTACGAGGTGATCTTCTTCCTGCCGGTGACAAGCACATTCGTGGCCATGGCACTGGTCTGGCAATACCTGCTTCACGGGCGGATCGGCCCGATCAACGCGTGGATGACGGCTCTGGGGGGGAGACACGTCGATTTCCTCACCGATCCTTCGATCGCGCTATTTTCCCTCGCCGCGATCGGGGTTTGGCAGCTGGTCGGATTCAACACCATCCTGTTCCTGGCCGGGCTCGCCGCCATCCCCGGCGATCTTTACGAGGCCGCCGAACTGGACGGCATGCAAGGCGGGATGGAGCGTTTTCTCCGACTGACCTGGCCGCTTCTCACCCCGACCACTCTCTTCGTGACGGTGACGACATCGATCACCGCCTTCCAAGTCTTCGACTCGGTCGCCGCGCTGACGCGCGGCGGCCCGATGGGGTCCACGGAGGTGCTGCTGTTCAGACTCTTCCAGGATGCCTACGGACAATTCGAAATCGGCTACGGAGCCGCGCTGTCCGTGGTGTTTCTCGGCATCATACTCGCCTTTGCGTCGATACAGACTGTTCTGTCCAACCGGCGGAGCCTCGCAGCATGACAGAGGCGACGATCCACGTCATCCGCAGGCCGCAGCCGGCCTCGACAGCATCCGCGGCGCTCAGGATCGCTAAGGCCATCCCGGCCGGGATGGTGATGTCCCACCTCGTTCTCGCGGCCGCGGCGGCTGTCGTCCTGCTTCCCTTCGTCTGGATGGCGCTAACGGCCATGCGGCCGGCGGCCGACATCTTCACCCAGCCCTTTGCATTGCCGACCTCCATCGACGGGGCCACCGACAACTTCGAGCGAGCCGTCACGGCCGCCCCGACCCTTATGTTCATGCTGAACGGCCTCATCGTCGTACTGGGCGTGCTCGTCGCGCAGATCGTCACAGCCGTTCCGTGTGCTTACGCTCTGGCCAAGCTCCAGTTCCCGGGACGCACCGTGTTATTCGGCACCGTCCTGCTCGCGCTGTGCGTGCCGATCCAGATTTTGATGCTGCCGCTCTTCCTCGCGCTCGCCGGACTGCATCTTCTCGACACCTACGCGGCCCTCATGGCTCCCTTCCTCCTTTCGGTTTTCGCCATTTTCCTGCTGCGTCAGCACTTCGTCAGCTATCCCGATGCCATCATCGAAGCCGCACGCCTGGACGGGATGAGCGAGGTCGAAATCATCCTGCGGCTGCTCGTTCCCAGTGCGACGCCGGCGATTGCCGCCTTCGCGGTCTTCTCCGCCACGGCGCATTGGAACGATTTGTTTTGGCCGATGATCGTTGTTTCATCCACCAAGATGGCAACGCCCCCGCTGGGCCTCCTCTTCTTCCGCGACGGCGACGCCGGTGCCAATTATGGCGCTCTGATGGCCGCCGCCACGATCATGACAGCACCCCTCGTCGCGATGTTTCTTGTCGCACAACGGCAGTTCATCCGGGGGATTACGACGACGGGTCTCCGATAGGCCGAGCGCCTATTCCGTCCAGACGGAGCGCAAATCCGCCTGGACGACCTCTTTAACCTCGATTGCTTCGAAGGAGCCGACTGATGATGAAGACCCTGAGGGCCGCAAGTGCGGCGATAGCGCTTTTTACCGTGGCGTCTCTGGTGTCGGGTACCGCACAGGCCACAGACGTCACTCTTGAAGTCTTTCACGCCTGGCCGTCGCACAAGCGCTTTTATGACCCGATCGCCGCAGCCTTTATGAAACTTCATCCGGACATCAAGATCGATTTCCTCGCATCGGCGGAAGACTATGGCGCCGCGCACCAAAGAGTGCTTCGGGATGCGATCGGCGGATCCCTGCCCGATGTCTACTTCTCCGCCTACAATACGCTGCCGGAATTGGCCAGGACATTGAGTGCTCGTGGCGATATAGCGGACCTTACGCCATTTCTAAAGCAGGAAGGAGATAAGTTCATACAAGCCAACTATGCTCCCAACGTCCTTGCGCTCGCAAAAGTCGATGGCAAGCAATGGGGTATTCCCTTCAATGCGTCGACGCCGATCGTTTACTTCAATAACAGCCTGGTGGAACGTGCCGGCGGGTCCGTCAATTCGCTGCCGAAAGATTGGGATGGCATCATCGCGCTTGCCAAGAAGATGCATGGGCTGGGCGGGGTCGACGGCGTTGCCTACGAGGCCAGCGAATGGGGGGACGATTGGCTATGGCAGGCGCTGGTCGACAACGCCGGAGGCGGCATTGTGGCCGACGGGAGCGGCGCAGTGACGTTCGGTGGCGATGCGGGCCTCAAGGGCTTGAAGCTGCTTCGGCGTCTCGAAACCGAAACGGAGATGCCGATGCTGAATGAGGACCAAGCCATTCAGCAATTCGCCGCCGGGAAGCTGGGCATCTTCATCGGCTCGACCGCAGAGGTCCGGACGATGGGCGAAGGAATCGGCGGCAAATTCCAGTTCACCACGGCCGAATATCCGGCGGCGGAAGCCGGAACCGGCCACCTTCCCGCCGGCGGCAACGCGGCGGTCATTCTGTCGAAGGATCCTGAGCGGCAGAAGGCCGCCTGGGACTTCGTGAAGTTTGCCACCGGGCCGCAGGGCCAGGAGATCGCGGTCCTCGGGTCGGGTTATATGCCGACCAATCTGCAAGCCAGTGGATCGGACTTCTTGGGTAAATTCTACGCCGAGCATCCCAATTGGACCGTCAGCATGAAGCAATGGCCGATCGCCACGGCTTGGTTCGGTTATCCAGGCGGGCGCGGCACCAGAATTTGGAGCGAACAGCGCACGGTGCTGGCGCAGGTCATCCGCGGGGACCTTACGCCGGAGACCGGACTGAAGACGCTCCTCTCCGTCACTGAACAAGGCCTCACACAATAGCGTTCAGGCGGCCGGTGCCCGCACTTACGGCCGCCCATTTCGCCCCATGAAGCGCGGGGGACCCAGGACAGCAGCATGATCAAGATCCTCCATCTCACAGACCTCCACCTGTGTCCGGCGGGAGAAACCGTCGTCACTTTCGACCCGGAGGCGCGTCTCGCGGATTGCATCGCCGACATCCATCTTCGTCATGCCGATGCCGACCTTTGCGTCGTCACCGGGGACCTCACGGATCGGGGAGATGTCCCGTCCTACGTCCGGCTGAGACAGCTCCTTGAGACGATGATCGTGCCGGTGCGTTTGCTGCTGGGCAACCATGATCGGCGGACCGCTTTCAAAGCGGTCTTCCCCGAGGCACCCACCGATGAAAACGGCTTCATCCAGTCGGCGCTCGACCTGGACGACATCCGCTTGATCTTCCTCGACACCCTCGACGAAAGCCAGCCCGGCGGCGGCGTTCTTTGCCGGCAGCGTCTTGCCTGGGCGGAGCGACACATCCTAGACGCCGGCCGCCGGAACGTGACGGTTTTTCTTCATCACCCCCCCTTCGATGTCGGTGTCGAATATTTCAGGCACATGCTGCTCGCGCAGGGTGGAGACGCATTGCTCGACTTGCTGTCGAACCATTTAGGCGTGCGGCACCTGGTCTTTGGCCATTGCCACATCAACCTCACCGGCCAGCGCCGTGGCATCTCGTTCAGCGGGAATTGCGGCACCTGCCACCCGATTGATGTCGAACTGCAGGGCCACAGCGTCAAATATGTCGATCGCAAGCCGGCCTATGATATCCTCCTGCTGGATCGCGACCGCATCATCACCCACACCATCGAGCTGGTCGGCGCACGCGAGATTGTCGCGGTCGAAAGGGCCGATCTCGACGGCGGGCCAGGGTGGCTGACAATCCTGCAGTCCGATCTACCCGGCCTTGAGAACCAGCATTGAGCACAAACCTTATGTTGTCCGAAACTAAAGATACCTGCCTGATCTGCGATTGTGATGGCGTTTTGATCGACAGTGAAGTGATATCCTCCCGACAGGAGGCCGAGGTTCTCCAATCGCTGGGCTTGTCGCTGTCAACAGAAGATGTCATCCGGCGGTTCACCGGATACTCTCAAAAAGATATTCGCCGCATAATCGAACATGACTTTCTGGTCGTGCTGCCCGACAACTTCGAGAAGATCGTTTCGTCTCGCTTGAACATGGCGTTCGCGGAAGAATTGGTGCCGATTCCGGGAGTCAAGAAAGCTCTGATGTCCTTGAGACTGCAGACGTGTGTCGCATCCAGCAGCAGTCTGGCGCGCCTACAATTCACATTGAACCTTGCCGGTCTCTTCGACTTCTTCCAGCGACGGATATTCAGCTCGTCGCAGGTCGCGCGCGGTAAACCGGCGCCGGACCTTTTTCTTTTTGCTGCGAGAGAGATGGGATATGCGCCCGCTCATTGTATCGTTGTCGAAGACAGTGTGGCCGGGGTAACAGCAGCGACATCTGCGGGAATGACGGCGATCGGTTTTGTTGGCGGTTCCCACTGCCAGCCAGGGGACGAGGCCCGGCTGCGGGCTGCTGGTGCAAGCCGCGTGGTGTCGTCCTGGCACGACTTACTGCATAGTCTCAATCACGCTGATGCGACTTTCGCCCGGTGATCTTTCATGGCGAGGTCAAGTCGCGATTGTGTCCAGGGTCCGGCATGAGGTGTCGGTCCAGGCGGCCCTCGGGCGCCCCAAGGGACCTCGCCCCGTCCGAAGTGCGTATTTCACGCCATCGTGGGCACGGATTTCAGATGATCGTGGGCAGTGATTTCACGGCATCGTGGGCACCCCGTTTGATGGGGTGATGGAGCCTCGACCGACAATCTGACCGGGTAATCAGACCCTCGTTTTGAGCACGAGGAGACCTGATGCCGACCGAGAGATTGTCGATGCGCCGGATACGCGAGTTACTGCGCCTGAAGCGTACGCATCCGACGAGGGCCGCCTTGCGGGATGATGGGCGTGCGGTCGACCTATGGGCTTACGGCTAGCCTAAAGGTCATCAGGTCGATGCGGGTCGATATTCTGAGCGGGGTGGAGCGCCGACGTCAGTGGTCCGACGGCGACAAGTTCCGGATCGTCGAGGAAACGTTGGTGCCGGGCGCGAGGGTCGCCGAGGTGGCGCGGCGCAACAAGGTGAGCGCCAGTCTGGTGTTCGGTTGGCGCCGTCTGGCGCGCGACGGTCTGCTCGGGACGGGCGTCCCGGCCCTGATGCCGATCGAGATCGTGAAGCCGGCTCCGGCGTCGTCGATGGTGGAGACGCCTCGACCAGCGCCGCGCGCGAAGCGATCCGCCGGTCTGATCGAGATCGAACTTTCGCATGGTCGCCGCCTGCGGGTGGGACGCGATGTTGACGGCGACGCGTTGCGGCGCGTCCTCGACGTGCTGGACCGCCGATGATTCCGCTGCCGAGCGGCGCCAAGGTGTGGCTGGCGACGGGCCACACCGACATGCGCAAGGGAATAGGCGGTCTGTCGCTCCTGGTGCAGGAGGTGCTCAAACGTGACCCGTTCTGCGGCCACCTGTTCGTCTTCCGGGGCCGTCGATCCGACTTGATGAAGATCGTCTGGCACGACGGCCAGGGCGGATGCTTATTCATGAAGCGGTTGGATCGGGGTCGTTTCGTGTGGCCGTCGGCGAGCGACGGGGCGATCTCCATCTCGGCCGCCCAACTCGCCTACCTCGTCGAGGGGATCGACTGGAGAAACCCACAGCAAACGTGGCGTCCGGCCATCGCCGGATAGCGAAAATCCTTGCAGCACCCGATGGTTGTGATCTGATCGGGTTGTGACGACGTCCTCCGACCCGCTGCCGTCCGACCTCGCCGACGCGCACGCGTTGATCGTGTCGCTGCGCGACACACTGGTAGTGGAGCGGGGCGAGGCGCTGGTGCGCCGGCTCGAGAACGACAAGCTCAAGTTTCTGATCGCCAAGCTGCGCCGGGAGCAGTTCGGACAGTCTTCCGAGCGCGGCAAGCTTCTCGTCGAGCAGCTAGAACTGGCGATCGAGGACCTGGAGGCGAGCCAGGCGGCCGCCGAAGCCGAGGCCGACATCGGCGCGCCCGCGGCGGCGGCCGCGGCGCGCGAGCGTCGGACATCGCGTTCGCCCCGACCGATCCTGCCGGAGAACCTACCGGTGGAGCGGATCGTCTACCCGGCCCCCTGCGCCTGCGCCAAGTGCGGTGGGGAGCGCCTGCGCAAGCTCGGCGAGACAGTATCGCGCACGCTCGAATGCGAGCCGCGACGCTGGAAGGTGATCGAGCACGTCCGGGAGAAGATGACCTGCCGCGACTGCGAGGCGGTGAGTGAGACGCCGGTACCGTCCCACCCGATCCCGCGCGGTTTCGCCGGACCGAACCTGCTGGCGGGGGTGCTGGTGTCCAAGTTCATGCTGCACCAGCCGCTGAACCGGCAGAGCGACACCTTCGCCCGCGAGGGCGGAGCGAGCCAGGGCCCCTGGCCTGCGCAGCAGGTCAGGGTGGCAAGCGGAGGGATCGCGATCGACACCTCGACCCTGGCCGACCGCGTCGGCGCCTGCGCGGTGGCGCTCGCTCCCCTGGTGGAGGCAATCCGGCGACACGTGCTGTCGGCCGAGCGCATCCATGCCGACGACGCCACCGTGCCGGTGCTGGCCAAGGTCAAAACCGCCACGGGACGGCTGTGGACCTATGTGCGGGACGACCGACCCTTCGGCGGCACCGACCCGCCGGCAGCAGCCTTCCACTACTCGCGCAGCCGTTCAGGCGAGTACCCGCGAGAGCATCTGGCCACCTACGGCGGGA
>JAABUQ010007637.1_pt1 | contig 15594 bp, 11 predicted proteins | sample 5560001 | NCBI WGS metagenome assembly JAABUQ01 (sample SAMN10711888, study PRJNA513371) | rock metagenome | isolation source: Antarctica rocks | place: Antarctica: Victoria Land, Finger Mt nord | collected 2015-12-18 | reverse complement strand
TTAATAAAATATAATAATAATAATAACAATTACTAATCTTATTATTATAATAGTTATATTATAGTTTCTATATATATATTCTTATTATATTATTATTAATATAACGGTATTTATTTTATAATTTTTTATATAAATTTTTTATATAATACTTTTTATTTTTATTTAACTTTTTAAATTAAAATAAATAATATAAATAATATAAATAATATTTTATTATTATTTATATTCTTTATAAATATAAAATTTAATATATTTTTATTATTTTTATAATATTTTATTTATTTTATTTTATTATATATTATTATTATATATTTGTTTTATAATTATATAGCTATAATTAATATATATATAATATATTTTTTCTTTATTTATATTATATAATTATTATTTTTATAAGTAAAATTATATTACTTTATTTTGGCTTTACTTCTAATTATATTTATATTTAATATTATAAAAAATATTATAATTTTAATAAATATATAATCTTTTTATATACCCTCCGCGTTTATATTTATATTTTATTTTTATATATTAAGGCCGGCGCCTTTAACCTTATTAGGAAAGCTATTGAAGTAATCTTTATTAAAAGTTATTATAATTCCTTATAAATCGCAAAACTAAAAAAATTCTATATATAAAATTTTAATTATTAAAATTATAATTTATATAAAAAAATTATTAAAGACTTTAAAGACAGAAATTTATAATAATTATTATAAATATGTTATTTTATAAAATACCTTCGATTCCTTTATTATTTGTTTAAAAAAGTTATTAATTTATTTTCTTCAATTATTATATTTAATAATCTTATATAATTTCTGCTAACTTTTATAAGGGAAATTTATTATTAAAGGAATAAAAGGAGGTACCGTTATTAAAAGGGATAAGGCTATAAAGTTTAAAGGTATATTTATAATTTCCCTAATAATACTTATAATATTTAAAGAGGAGGGGGGAAATATAAATTCCGTTTTTATATTAAATTTTATATAATTTAATTAACTTTTATATAAAGGGATACAGAAATAAGGAGTATTAAAGAAGGAAAATAAAATAAAAAATAAAAAATAAAAGGGAAAGGATTCTAGGGTTATTAAGCTTATAATTATCAAAATTATAAAAAAAATAATATAAATATAAATATCTTAATTAATACCGCGCTATTATTATTTTAATATAGACTTAATATAGAAACGATTAATAAATTTAATTTTAAAAAAAATAGTATTTTTAAGCTTATTTAATATTAAGGTCAAGTAACTATTATACCCTTAATATATAAATTTAATTATCGAATAATATATTTTTTTGTTACCTTCGGGCTTTTCAAAATACTTATAATAAATATATTTATATTTAATAAAATTATTATTTTTTTGTTTTATTTTTAGAGTTCCGGATATTTTTTATATTAATTTATTTATTATATTTTAGGTCTTAACCTTTTTATTTAATTAAATATTATATAATATCTTTTTAGTAATATTTTCCTAATACTTTTTCTATCTCCTATTTCTATTAATTATTTATTAATTTAAAGGATAATATATACTTCTAATTATTTTCCTATAAACTATAATAAGGTTTTAATAATAAAATATAAAAGATTAAGTAAATCTGATAAATATTAAATAATATTAAATAATAAGTTTATATTTTAATTATATTAAATATTCGAAAAAAATTAATAAATTTATAAAATAGTTTTTTATTAAAGTATTTCTGTTTTAAGTTCTTAATAAATAGTAATATTAAACTATTTATAAGGAATATTTATAGTTTATATTTCTTATTATAATATTTTTATTAATATTTTATTATTTTTTAATAGTTTTCTTTAAGCTTAACGCAAATAGATTATAATTTTTCTGCTTTTTCCTTTGCTATTAATATTTGTTTATTTTTAAGTATTTTATTCTCGAAATAAATAATAAGGTTATAATTATAATATACAAAAAATAAAATTATTTTAATATTTTTATAATAATAATTATTATAAATAAATTCTATTATTAATAATAATATAACTTAATTACTCTACTTATAATTATAATAATTATATAAATATTATTAATTTAAAAATAAAATATAATTAATAAATATTTTTTAATTTTAAAATAATAATATAATTTGAATTAGAAAATATTTATAAATAAAGATCTTTTATTAAATATTATATTTTTTGAAAAATTATATTTAATAATTATATTCAAAAAAAGATTAATAACCTTTATAATTATTATAATTTTATTAATTAATATATAATATATAATTTTATTATATCGATTAATAATAATTAATATTATATTATAAACGTAGCCTTTTTGTTTATTCGGTAATAAATTAATAATAAAATTTATAATAATTTCTACTTATAGCTTTTTAAATTATAATAAACTATAAAGTTTTTTATATAATTTATATAATTTATACTATTATATTTTAATATATTAATAAATATTATATACTTTAATATAATATTTTATATATATAATAATATTTTTCTATTAATATTTTCGTTATAATAATTTAAATATTTTTTCTATTCCGAAATATTTAATTAAAAAATCGTTATAATATTACTTAAAAAGCTTTTATTTTAATATTTTATCTTTTAATATATAATAATATCCCTAAATAATTAAAGTCCTGTTAATAAAATTTTATATATTATAACGATATTTCTACTTATTTTTTATAAGCTTTTTGCTAATTAATTACATATCTTTAATAAAGCTATTATTTTATTATAAAGCTTTAATTAAATTCGTAACTTTAATAATATAATTTTTATAAACTATTTTTATAATTATATTAATTTTTTATTTTATAAAGCTAATTTGGTTTAGAATATCGATAATAATTATTTTAAATTATTAAAACTATTTTTATAATTAAGGTATTATAATAATATATTAACTAAATTAATTTTTTTAAATTTATAATTAATTTCAAAATTATAAATATTTAAATTTAAAGCTTATTTAACTTGCTTAAAGCTTAACTTTTTAATATTTATAAAACCTTTTAAATTATTATAATTTATTAAAAACTTTATAATATAAATATTATTATTAAGGTAATAACGTTAATATATAAATATATTAATAATAATTAATAGCTTTTAATTATAAACTTTATAATTTTATTTTATAAATATTATTTTTCTAAATTAAAAAGCTATTAAATATTATTACTTATTATTTTATAATTATAATAATATTATAATAATAGCGAATTTAGAAGTATTTATTTCTAAATAAATCTCTTTTTCGAAATCAAAATATATTAATAAAGGTATTTATATAAAAGCTTTATATAAAGTATAGAATATTTATATAATATTTTTTAATTATTTAAATTTATTAAACTTTTTATTTTTATTATTATCTTTTAACAAATTAATTAAAGGACTTATTTTTTTAAAATAATTTAAAATAAATAAACGGAAGTAATTTACGAACTTTAAAAACTATTAAAATTAATAAAATAACATCGGAATTAATTATTATATAATTATTACGATTCTTTTTAAAAATATAAATACGTTTTATATAAATATTATAAAGCTGAAAAATTTAATTATTATCTAATTAAATTTATATTTAAATAATTTTATAAATAGGGAATATTATTTTAACTTTTTTAATATTTTATATATATATTATTAATATTATAATAAAGTTTTAAAATAGATTAATATATTATTTAAATATATTATATATATTATATTAATTAAATATATTAAAGCCTTATTAATATATATTAAAAATGTTATTAAGGTATTAGCTAAGTTAAATAATATTATTAAATATTTAAAATATTTATATTATATATAAAATATAATTTTTTATTTATTACCCTTTTATATATAGATTCGGTAATATATTCTTATTAAATTTAGTTTAATAAACTTTTTAGCTTTATTTAAGTAATTTAATATTTTTATAATTAAAGAGAATAAGTATTTTTTTTAATTATTATATTTAGACTTTTATAATTAATATATAATTATAAGATATTATCTTTTTTAAATATAAAAATAATTAATATTTTTATTAATAATATTAAAAAACGGATTATCTTTTATATAATTATATTATTAATATATCGATAAAGTTTTTTAAGCTTTAGCTTAGAAAAACTATAAATAAATTAATAAGAAAGATTTATATTTTCTAATTTTATTATATAATTGTTTTCTTTAAAAATTAATAATTAAAATATTCTATTTTTAAAAAATATATTTTTATAAATTTTAAACTTTTTAAATAAAATTACTTTTCTGTCTTAAATATAAATCGATTATAATATTATATATATTAATTTAATTATTCTTATTAATTTAAAAAGATTTTTATTAAAATATTTTATATTTTTAATTTAAAACTTATTAATAATAAAAAGAAATTTTTATATTATTATTCCGAAGTTAGCTTATATATAGAAATTTTTAAGATTTAATATTTTAATAATTAGTTAAAGCCTGATTTAATTTATAATATAAAAAATTAATTTATATTTTTTTTAACAATTTTAATTATTTTTTATAATAAAGCGGATATAATAGGCTTTATAATAATATATATTTAACTTATTAATTGATTTAGATATAAATAAGTTATAATCCTTATAAAATAAATATTTTAATATTATTTATATTTAATAGAAATTTTACTTTTATTTTTTATTATTATTTCCTATTTTCATAATAAAATTAATAAGATTTTTAAATAAGTAATCTTTAGCTTAATAACCTATTTATTTATAATAATAATAATAATAATTTTTCTTAAGGGAGTATAAATATTTAAAATTAATTAAAAATTAATTTAAATTATTAAATTATTTATAATTATTTTTTATTTTATAATCGGGTTAGAATCGAGTCTTTTTCGATTTATCTTTTTAATATTTATTATTAAATAACTTTTAATACCGATTTAGTTTAATAATTCGATTTTTTAAAAAGCAAGTTATTTTGTTTTCAAAGGTATATATATATTATTTTATTATATCTTTCAAAGAATTTTGTTTAGTTTTATTATATTATTTTAAATAAAATACTTTTATTATAAAATTAATATAAATATTTAATTCTTTTTTTATTATAATTATTAAATTATAAATATAAAATAATAACTTTTTATTAAAAGTTTATTTTTTAATAATCTCTTTCTTATATTTAAGATTTATTTATAGTTTAATATTAAAAAAATAAATATTAAAATTATAAATTAATTAATATTTTTTTTATTTTTTATTTTATATTTTTATAATATAATATAATTTTAATTAATTTGTTAATTAAATATAAAATTAAATATATTAATATTTTTTTAAAAATTATAAAAATATATTCGAAAAGCTTATTTTAAGATTCTTTAATATTCTATATATATTCCGATTATATATTATTTAAATTTAATTTCGTAAAGGAAATTTTGAATATATTATTAAAAAAATAATTAAAATTTTATTATATTTAATTTCCTAGTTTTTAAAATTAATTATTAAAGTTTTTAAATAATTTACTTTTATATTATAAAGGATTTCTAATATAAGGTTTTTTCAATATTATAATTATTATATATAAAATATTATTATTTTATATAAATTATATATTTATATTTAAATCTCGTTATTACTTTTTTAAAATATTAACTTTTATATTTATAAATTATAACTTAAAACGAATATTTTCGAATTTAATTTAATACGCTTTATTTTTAATTTTTTTTAAATTTATTTCTAAATTAATTATATTAATATTTAAACTGCTTTTATTATAATTCGGCTATAAAGATTATATATTATATTTAATTATCTTGTTTAAGTAATATTAAAAAAGAAAGTTATTAAAGTTATTAAAATATATAATAAATAACAATATAAAATATAATAACTAAACGTAATTATTACGATAATTAAATATAAGCAAAACGTAATAAATAAATAATTATTATTAATTATATTTTTTAAAAGAATAGAAAAATTATTAATAATTATTAAAAAAATAAAGGATTTTTAAAATAATAAAGTAAAGTTTTTAAACAAAGTAAATATAAAGTTGTTTTGCTCCCCAAGGCCTCCGGTAATAAACTTAATATTAATATAGCTTCTAATTACGTACCGGAGCATATATAAAATATATATATAATACCAAGACCTGCGTATAGCCTTATACTTATATAACGAAATTATATAAATATTATATAATTACTAAAAAGTTAATAAACAAAATGAATACGGGATATATAAAAAGCGAATTATTAAAAAAAATATAAAAAAAAAATTAAATTATATAAAATTAAATTAAAAGGGTATAAGAAGAAAATTATTATAAATTAAATATTAACAATTTTTTTAAAAAATAAAATAAATAATAATAATATTTAAACTTAATATTTTCATTATTTCCCTTTTTATTATTATTATTATTTTTCGTTTTTTTAATTTTTTAATTTTTAAAGTTTTTAATTTTTAAAGCTTTTGAAAGGTTTTTTTAACTTTATTATTTATTATAAACAAATATTTTTTTAATAATTTTGTTAAAAATAATTTTGTTTTTATTATTATTTATAATTTAAATAATTTTAAATTTTATTTATAATATATATTATTATTATTAAACGATTATTCTAATAATATAAATAATTAATAATATTTATATTAATTAAGGTTTTTCTTCAATAAAAATATCTTACGTTTTGGAAACTTAATTATAATAATTAATTTTTTTTTCCAAAATAATTACCTTTTTGCGTATTATTTCTATAATTTAATATAAAAATAAATAAAATAATAATATTTATAAATTTAAAATTTAAAATTTAAACGTTGTTATATATATATAAATATATAAATGTTAATTGGGTTTATAACTTAATAATTTAAAAGATTTCAATTGCTTTATTTATTTAAAAATATAAGTTTATTTATATATACGATAGATCAATCTAGGCTTTACAAATAATAAGGTATTTAATAAAGCTGGTTTGCCTCAAACAAAGCCTTTATTATTCAGCATATAGCGTGGCTGACAGTGATCTAGGATTGCGATGCGCTAGACCTGATTTGGCTTAATGCTGCTGGAAAGACTGCCCCCGCCATTCTCCAACATTGTCCTAGTCAATAGACCTGCATGCTATCGACCACCATCACCTTCTGCTCTGGTATGGCAGTATGATTATGGGTACCTAATCATATCTGACATGATTACAGCTACTATTCAGTGATTGATCTATAGCCCTTCTGTGGCTTCAGCTTTTGCTCCGTTGCATTGCGGAAATCACAACGGGGCAGAGATCGAATAATTTACGAACCATTGCCCGTCGATGCGCAACCGGTTTTTCGTTTTGAGTGAATCTGCTAACAAAGTTAAAAGATTCCTTGTTGGGCGGATAATATCCTTGCAACGTCTTCGCTTGTGGGACACCAGTGGCACGCTTGTACAAACATTCCCAAAGTAGCAAATCTTGTATATAATATATTGAGAGGCTGTTTTGTGGGGTTCGGCCAACTTGACCCCTCGCGTCACAAATTAATTGCTAAGACATTTTGGAGTGTATTCGAAGTAGATCTCTGTTTGCTTGCGCCTTTCTCGTACGAGAGGATGTGCAGCCCTTCGTAGGCTCGCTCAAAGGCGAACCGATCAATTTTGATGGGATATATAAAGATATCGATCTGTTTCTCTTTTCCTTTACACCCTTAATTCTTGTCCCTTATATCTTGTACAGAATACCTTACCAAAGCATTTCTTACAATGAAACCTTCGACTTTCTTCCATATATCCTTCATTAGTCTAGTCTGCTTTACTTTAGCATCACCTATTCCCACACTTGAAAAACGACGTAAAGGCCAATGCACTGCTACGCTTACAGCTCTGGATCATCCCCCATTCATTGGCCTCTTCGAACTCCATATAACGAGGAATGGTGGTCATTGGTCTACTGGCTTCACAGATGGGGCTAAAAGAATTGATCTGGCCGACCAGGATGCATGGCAATTTGCGTCGAAGAAATTTGAATGGGCTTGGTCAAGCACAGATTTCCCTCCTATGAGTGACTATCCTGGATACAAGTCATTTTACACCACGATTTTTGTCAGGTTAAGATCAAACTCAAGTCCTGGAAGGCCCACATACCTGTGGTAAGCAATTAAATTCTTTTACGATATCCGCTGTTAATCCAACTTAAACGACTAGGCATTACGGCCATGCCTTTTTTAATATAGGTTCCTGGCCTGGCTCGCAAACCCGAATCGAACCAGTAAACAACGGGTCTATCTATATCGATAGTATCGATCCACATCACAGTGCGCCCCCGGGATAACGACGGTAGAAGGAATTGAGGATAGAGCAGAGGATATAGAAACGGATCTGTTACGCCCAGCCGCGCCAGAGGTACAAAGCCTGATTGGAACTTCCGACCGATCAATAATGATACGATGAATTCACCGTGAGGGCTTTGACTCGAAAAGACATATCTCAACTGACAAATTCACCACCTTCTTATCGCTATTCTCAGCACCTATATGCTCATCGCCACTATCCACCTCCTCCACAACATGATCCGGCGGGGCAGCTCGTCCGCGTGGGGAAAGCTCGAGGCCCTCCTCGCTCTGGTCTACAGCTCCTCCTTTATGATTTGGGGACGCGAACAGATCGGTTTTTTACTTTTTTGGAACAACTCTTTTCCTACACATTTGATTCAGGGATCCCAAACGGCGTTCAATTGAGCTCATGGAGTAGATTGAATCGAAGATATATAGCTATTCGGAGACACTTATCAGCTGTGTCAAACCAGTCTCTCATACCACATAAGTCCAATCCCACTAGGAGAGACGTCGGACGCACTATCGAACAAATCTTTCAGCTTTTGACAGTGTATTGAAATACCCCGGTTCTTCGAAGAACCAAGGGGAAGACTACAAGTATCACCATCAGAGGTCTCAAAAGGTGCTAGGTCACCGATACGGCCTAAGGTCAATTTAGTGAGGAACGGATCGCCCAAGCTGCCATGGAGCCACACTTGAGGTGTATAACCGGTTCGGTTCTGATGAAGAAACGATAAGTCGCAGCTCACGACGTGAAGGGGCATCGACGGGGCATCGACTAAATGTATCTCGGGTAGGCTGTAGGAGGTTCCGTATATGAATGTAGAAAATTCTATACAAACCCGAAATCGCGGAACTCGACGCGGTGCACGGATTGCACACTCTCTAGGTGGTACCGAAACTGGGGGCGCAGGCCCAATTGCTAGAGCGAGTAGCGTAGGAAATAGATATAGAGGACGACGAGAGCGAGCAGCTGAGTCGCTGAGGTCCTTTGACAGCTCATCCGATTGGGCTCGAGTGGAGGGAATTCAGCTCTGGGAAGAAGAAGCCTGAGCCGGTGAGGCTGAGAGACAAGACGTCTCTATGAGGTAGTTGATGTCGGACAGCCTGGATGACGAGAGTGGTGATTCTGGATGCCGCTGGGGGCTTCTGTACAATGTTGGATGTGTCTCTATCAACGAAACAAGGAAAATGGTAGAATGTTGAATAAGCAGCGAGCTGAAGCGTTAGTAGCGAAAAAGTCGTGTTCCACTACCCAAAGCTCAATAAAGGTCCTAAGTCGACGCTTTTCGAACTCATGAGGATTAATGAAACACTCATACGGACTGGGACAATGTGTATAAGGCCGTTAAAGAAAGCAGGCTTGAATAGGGGGCTGTGGTGGACTTTTTTGATTCTTCACGTTGACAGATCTTGGACGGCCTGATCCTTGAGAAGTGGAAGGGTGATATCGTTCTCGGGGAGGGAGATAAGGCATGTTAAGGAGCAATACTAATGGGGATCTCTCGGCGAAGGGTAAGTAGACCGATGAGAATGGGAGAGTGATTGCGGTTTATCTGTCATCGCCATGGGGCTCAAGCGGGCAGATTCCATCGACTAATACAGCTGCGTGGCCGATGAGGCCATTAGCAGAGGGATTAGTATTGGCTTAAAAGATGCGGGGGCGATTGCACACATTGTCATTCAGTGTGGGAAGGTACATTGGAGTGTTGAAGAGCAATTCGGGAGGAGAAATTGCTTGGTTTGGATGTGATCGTTGCGTGTAAATATATGAGATGGGCTAGTTCACGGTACTTTCTTCAGCGCTTTCAAGCCTCGCGCTGCTCGTGATACTCCCTCTCCCAGTCTCTTCAATCCTTTCCTTCCGAGTCGCGTGACTCGTCAGGCACGGGGATGAGACGAAGCATGAAACGATATTCAGAGGCTGAAAAGTAGTCTTTGCATAAAGTTGATAGAAGGCCCCCATGTTCCATTCCGAAACTCCTGAAAAGCGATCATCATGACTGTGTTTCGAGCGAGGCTTTGAATGGGTGGCAGAATAGGGAAATACAAGCTGGAAAGACGACATGGTCGATGCAGGCTTGCGCATAAACGGCAGCCATCAACGCGACAATACGAGGGTAGAAAAGTGGCGATTGGTTGGCCATGACATGGTGTGTGCAGTTCGACGAGGTCAGTGCGGACATGTTCGGTCTCAGATCATTTAGAGCTCTTTCATGAGCAATTCCGAAGCAGAGCAGAGGTTCTACCGCTTCATGTCAAGTTTCTGGCAGGGCCATGTGACATATCTATTTTCCGATGTTGTAGAGTGAAGCGGGAGATAGATAGATAGTGAGGATGTTGGTTGGAGAGAGACAGATTTGACAGACTCACCAATTCCCAGCGGGGCAGCCTCACACCTCGGCGCCATCAAACAAATTTGACGCTAAAAGCCCCCTAAACGCAAAGTCTTTCATCGCGAACCAAGAAACCTTCCGTCAGGGATTCTAATCGTCTATGCTTTTCACGTATCAAGCCATTTCTCTTTGCAAGCACTCCCTTTGAGCCCTCACATACCCCGTTGTAGAGGTAGTCTTTGTTGAATATCGGCCCTGGTGTGTCCCTCGCTTTTTGAACGCGCGGTCAAAAGTAGGAGGTGAGCTCAGAGATTGCGGCTTGACATAGCTTTCCTTGCAGGCCCCCAACTTCACCGCACATGCTCAACCTTGGCGTCCTGCAGCACTTGAAGCTGACTGTGTATCAGACTGCTGAGTGCGCATCCATTCGATCACTTAATACGTCGATTTTTGTTCTTGTGAAGCGTCAAAATGGGTAAGCCATCCCCCTCGTCTTCTTCCCGTCCCTATTGGTACTGGCAGACCCCAATGCTAGGACCATCGAGAATGGCTTTATCAAAAGACATCAGAGTGCTTTGAGAAGGTCTACCTTGGTCGTTGGCACAGTCTTCGGGACATGCCGTGAAGAAATCGCCTTCCAACAACCCCCTCCCCTTATCGTACAGCCTGAAGAGAGATGCGCCTACTCATGTATCCCTTCGCTAATCCATCTATCTACTTGCAGCTACCAATGGGCCCCTACCAAGTGCCCCAACTCGAGCCTCACCGGCTCCTCTACCCCCGCAAGCGATCCCCCTGCCCAATGGCAAGGCCATAACCCCCTACAATGAGCGGCAAAACCCAATGTCACCCAATGCCCAAATCGCTGCACAGACCGTGAGCTCTAAAGACCCAAAGGCGGCAGCTCAGGCGGCTAGCGATATGAGGAATGTCGTTCGGAGGAAGCTCACAGGATATGTGGGCTTTGCCAACTTGCCAAACCAATGGCACCGCAAGAGTGTTCGCAAGGGTTTCAACTTCAACGTTATGGTCGTTGGTGAGCACACACTTCTCCTGACCCTGAATTGGCGCAAATACTGATATTCACAGGCGAATCTGGACTTGGAAAATCCACACTCGTCAATACTCTGTTCAATACCTCCCTTTATCCTCCCAAAGAGCGCAAAGGACCCAGTCTGGACATCATGCCCAAGACTGTCTCCATCCAATCGATAAGCGCCGATATTGAAGAGAATGGTGTTCGTCTACGTCTTACAGTGGTTGATACTCCCGGATTCGGTGACTTTGTCAACAATGATGATTCATGGAGGCCTATTGTCGAGTACATCGAACAGCGATTTGACTCGTATCTCGATGCTGAAAACAAGGTCAACCGCATGAACATAGTTGACAACCGAGTCCATGCCTGCGTCTACTTCATCCAGCCTACTGGGCATTCGCTGAAGCCTCTTGATATCGAAGTGATGCGTCGTCTTCACACCAAGGTCAACATCATTCCCGTCATTGCCAAGTCAGATACCATGACAGATGAGGAGATCATGTCATTCAAGGCGAGAGTATGTCTTCTTCCCATCCCTTACACGAACCGCGTTGCTGATTGGTGCCGCAGATCTTGACCGATATCCACCACCACGCCATTCAAATCTTCGAGGGGCCTCGCTACGAATTGGACGATGAAGAGACTATGGCTGAGAACCAAGAAATCATGTCTAAGGTCCCATTCGCAATCGTGGGTGCCAACAGCGAAGTCACCAGCCCGGAAGGGCGCAAAGTTCGTGGTCGTCGCTATCCGTGGGGCGTCATCGAAGTGGATAACGAGGACCACTGCGATTTCGTCAAGCTACGCCAAATGCTTATCCGCACGCACATGGAGGAGCTCAAGGAGCACACCAACAACGCTCTCTACGAGAACTACCGCTCCGATCGACTTACTCAAATGGGAGTGCAACAAGACGCAAGTGTTTTCAAGGAGGTCAACCCGGCCGTGAAGCAAGAAGAGGAACGTACCCTGCACGAGCAGAAGCTGGCCAAGATGGAGTCGGAGATGAAGATGGTCTTCCAGCAGAAAGTGGCCGAGAAGGAGAGCAAGCTGAAACAGAGCGAGGAGGAGCTGTACGCCCGCCACAGGGAGATGAAAGAGCAACTGGACCGACAACGCCAAGAGTTGGACGAAAAGAAAGCACGGGTGGAGAGCGGCCGACCCCTGGACGAGAAGACCAAGAAGAAGGGCTTCTCCCTCCGCTAGGAGCCTTCCCTGTCAAGGGCAGCGGCTTCCCTGGGGGTCTCTTCTTTTGCAGGCATGTGGCAAGATGGCAGATGGGATCGTTGACGTGGCTACTTCTTCTCTGTAACTAGCGAGCTCCTGGCCGGTTGTTCCTCCCTTTGATACTAGAGTCCGGCAGACTGGACGCTGTTGAAGACTAATTGTGGGGAGCATGGGAGTGAAAAGTGGGGAGCTGGAGGTATTGGAGGGGAAGACGGGTAGCTTTCGAAAATTGTATTCCGAGTGTTCTTTAGCCAATTCAGCCCATTTTCCTTGTCGCCTTCTCTTTGGACTACTTGGAATCGTATTCTGGTATTTCATTGTAGAAAGGTATGGAACGCTATAGGTGTCTCACATGAAGTATGATATGTGAGCAGAATGAGTTGAAATCGATGTTCCAGCCAAGGTCGCGTGCTTCTGCATGTGGTCTCTTGTCTCTGTTCAGGCGTTTTTGGATTCCGGCTAAGACAGTGCTGACCGAAACTTGGTTGGCTACAAATTCGACGTCTGCCCTCCACTCAACCTCCCCACTGTCCCTACTACACCCACATCTCAAATTCCTAGCCAAGTATCTCTACCGTGACAACTTCGTCTCTAGGAGCTCTATCTGTGCTGAGAGTGATTTTCGCGTCGATTGCCGTTTGACATTGGAGTCTACTCCCCAGTCAAGACGATTGATATCCACCTTGGGGATCCACACACATCTTCCAATAGCCTCTCACAGCACTGAACCCATACGATATCTGTTCATCCAGAGAAAGATGGCCCCTCCTCCGAATGCATCGTTGCCACTCACAAAGCGGCTTGAACAGCTCGCTACAACACTACAGTAAGTCAATCTCCATATCAGAGTACTTTTGGAGCATTTACTGACACATACAGGTTCGGCTGGTTTGTTGGGCACTTGACACTCCTCTTCTGCGCACTCCGCTACGGTCTCTCCTACATGACCTTCCACCCTTACACTCGCTGGGCTCGTTACTCTTATCGGACCGCCTTCGTTGCCGCCGCGGCAACCTATGGCATCGTGGTCTACAAAGCCCACCGGGCACGTATGCGTGGAGGAAGCCGTCAACAAGGTGGAGCGAACGGGGCTCTGGCTCTGCTCGGAGATGAGAATGTTCAATACCTAGGTTCGTACCCTCTTCGGCCATCAAACACCACGTACGCACAACGCTAAGTCTCCCAACGCACAGCAATGGCACTACTCTGGCTCTTCTCCCCCCAAGTTCCCCTCGCCCTCCTCCCGTTCATGGTCTACTCAATCTTCCATGTCGCAACCTACACCCGCACAAACCTAATCCCCACCCTTCAGCCCGCCCAGCCTTCCGCCACCAACCAGCGCCCAAAACCCTCGGCCCTAGCCGACAGCATCGGCAAATTCGTAAAGGAGTACTACGACGCCAGCATGACCCTTGTCGCCTCCCTCGAAATCTTCCTCTGGTTCCGCCTCCTCTTCTCCGCCATCATCTTCACCAAGGGATCTTGGATTCTTCTGAGTGTCTATACGCTGTTCTTTAGGGTGAGGTATAGCCAGAGCAGTTTTGTTCAGGGCGCGATTGCGGAAGGTGGGCAGCGGATCGATGCTATGCTTGCGAATCAGAGCACCCCGCCAGCGGCGAGACAAGTGTGGGAGACGGTGAAGCGGTTCGCGAGGCAGGGTGTTGAGGCGACGGATGTGAATCGGTACATTGGAGCTCAGCAGGGTCAACCGGCAAAGAAAGCGCAGTAGGCGCGGCTTGAGGTCAAGGGGACATAGGTGTCGGCCGTGCGGTGGAAGAATGGAAGGCTGCGTTGCTGGCTGCGGTCAAAAGTGGAGTGTACTGATGGAAGCACCATCTCCTCATCTTTAGATGGTCGCGCGGGGCAGGTGAAGTCGCGGTGGAGAAGAGCGTGCATTGTGCCGACAGGTACTTCTGGCGGATTGTATTCGAGAAGGCTGCGATAGCATTGTCGCCATTGTATCGACCTATTCTGTTGTGGTTCTGCTGAGCGTTTCTTATGGTTTCTCACGTCTACTTTTGCGGGCGACTGTACATCCTACCAGAGCGATTGATGCAAATAGAATGCTTTACTCCTCATGTATATTTCCTCCTGGCCACCCTCGAATGCGTCACAAAAGTAACACCATATACATATCTTACCGCCAAAGCTCATACTTTTGGAAATCATCGGGCGGAACCGGGAGCAGAAAATGCGTCACGCTAGCAAGCAAGGAATTGCTCGCATGCCAACCTCATCCACCCAAAGCTCACCAGACCACAACCCAAATCGTTGCCTTTCTCGCAAAATCACTCATTCTCAGATCAAGACATATTTCTCTACCTGTGTATCACCGTCAAGGCCTGAAGTACGTCTCCGTCGAGCCAGCAACTCTTATCGCGTGCGGAACAAGACTGACAGCGTCTACAGCCAACCGCGGTCTACATATTCCGTTCGACAAGATGTCGTACTCAAACGCCGCGCAGAAGGGTCCGAAGCAGTCTCCTGATGAAGTACGTTCCACTCTCCAAACACCTCGACTTACTCTCTAACGCTAACGTCTCACAGGCGTAAGTCAACCCTCTCACAATCAAGCCACGCGAACAACAGGCAAAACATCCATCAACTACCCCATGCCCACCACCGTCCTCCTTCTCTTCCCACACCCTA
>JAABUQ010007636.1_pt1 | contig 15594 bp, 12 predicted proteins | sample 5560001 | NCBI WGS metagenome assembly JAABUQ01 (sample SAMN10711888, study PRJNA513371) | rock metagenome | isolation source: Antarctica rocks | place: Antarctica: Victoria Land, Finger Mt nord | collected 2015-12-18 | reverse complement strand
ATAACCAACGCACCGCGACAATGATCACTTCATCCTCGAACCAGCGCCCAGGAACAAAGGATCGCGACTGGAGCGTGATCTTGCCATCATCGGCCGTGTATCCGGTTACCCGGAGTCTGCAACAGAACCCGCGGTCACGCTTCTATCCGAACTACCGAACGCTATCTCGGCACGAAGCAGGATCTCGTTCAGGCCGTCAACGACCGCGTCAAGATTCGGGTGAGGCCGCGAAGGCTCAATGAATTAAGCGCCGAGAAGCCGAAAATGAAAGTGATAACAGAGCCCTCTTGTACCGTCTGGCGCTGCCCTAAGATAGAGGAAAGGATCAAGTCATGGCTACTGTTTTGCACACACTGAGTGTGGCGGAGTTTGAGGCGCAGTTCGGTCACGAGAAACCATACTACGAATTCTGGTTTGGGGAAGCCATTCAAAAATCCATGCCTACATGGATTCACGGGTTACTGCAGAGGATTCTCATGGAGTTGCTCCGCGGAGCGGGATATAAGACAGGGTCCGAGGTGAAGCTGAAAATAAATACAGCTTTCCAACCGGTACCGGACATTATTGCTACGGCCGGTCTCATCGAAAGACCTTATCCCACCAAACCCGTCGAAATCGTAGTTGAGATTCTATCCGAGGATGACCCGATGTCGCGACTTCTGACCAAGTGTCGAACCTATCAAGAATGGGGTTTTCAGGAAATCTATGTCGTGGACCCAAGCGCCCGCCTTGTGTTCCGTTGGTCCGAACACCGGCTCGAGGAAGTGAATGTTATAGCGGGTCAACCTGCCGCATCGGTCTGGACCGCACTCGACAAAGAAATCGAATAGCTTCGCTCTAATTGGACATTGAGGAGTAATGGAGCAGCCGACACTTTGACGGACTCAGATCGAGGTACTTCGCGACCGAACTCTGCGTCTCTGTTCTGTTGCAGACAGCGGAACTATGGCGATAACGACAAAACTGAGTTGTTGGCGCTCACGGGACTTATCCAGCCAGGACTCGCTTCCATCCCAGTTTGCGACACTTCCCCTAAATCCACTACAATAAATCGGAAGTTAGCTGATCGAAACATAGAGAGTCATGTTAAGCACCATTGAGTTCGCGACCCGGTCGTCGTTCATCCGGAGCGAATAGTTGCAATCGCCTTCCGTCACCGGTCTACCGTCTCGGCCGGAGAAGCTCACTTTCCTGACTCGCTTTTTGGCTACCCGTGACACGATCGATGCGGCACGTCTAAAACCCTCTTACTATCGTGCCACCTTCCTTGTTCTTCTCCTCTTCTATCTGGCCCTAACTGCCGCGCAAGCTTCGCGCCACCTTTGGTACGACGAACTCTTCACGTACTATATCGCCAAGTCTCCATCACTCGCGTCCATGTGGCAAAACATCCGGCTGGACCTTACCCCTCCTCTGGTTTTTCTCGCCGAACGCTTCGCTCTCAAGACCTTCGGTGACAATCTCTATGCCGCGCGCCTTCCCTCCATCCTCGGTTTTGCGGTAGGCAGCTTTTGTTTCGGCAAGTTCGTATCGCCCATGCAGTGGAACATGCTTGCCGGTTTCAGCACGATGCCCTTACAGCTCGCGAGCACGCTGTGCCCTTTCTTGTGGCCGAACTCCTCCGCAGCCTTCCGCCAGCCCCAGGGCGCCTCCCGGCACGGGCCGGGACCTCCTCGGCGAGCAAAGTTTAGTTCGCGGCAGATCGTCACAAAGTACGGACCTATATAGTTCTGTCAGCACTGATGGCGAGCCCGCCGTTACTTAGGACTTATTCTGGTGCAGCGTTCAAAAGTGCGAGAAACACGGGACGTAATAGGCACCCGGAAGTAGTGAGGTGTAAATGTTTCGACGATTACACGACGCCTTCAAAGGCACGCGACTGGATATGAAGATGGGAGTTGGGATGCTGGCGTTGGCCTTCTCAGCTTCCGGAGCCACTTTCACGGCTTCGGTGGACTCGAAGGATATGCCCTGGACCTGGAGCAATGGCGGGTTGAATACCAGCTTTCAGTATGGCTCTCTCAATGGCAGCGGTCCGGCAATCATTAATGCGAGTGACGGCGTTTCATTCGGAGCAGGTAGTTCGATCAACCTCAGCTATGTGAGCGGGACCACTTCGACCTGCGGGCGTTGTCCTCAAGTGGACGCGAACGGATGGACCGCGGCTTCGACGGGCAATAGTGATCCGAGCAAGTATATTTCGATAAGCCCGGTTTATCTGATGGGGTTGGTTGGCACGTTTGCCGACAGTGCGGGAGCCATTGTCGGTACACCGTTCACGATTGGAGACGAGCCGGCGAGCTTGCTTGTGCCTACGGGGGCAACACAGCTGCAGCTGGGCCTGAACGATGACAATTTTCAAGACAATTCGGGGTCTCTCAATGTTCTGGTTTCGGGAGCGGCGGCGGGAACTAGCACTCCGGAACCCGCAACATTCCTGCTGCTTGGAGCTGCGCTTTGTACAGGTGCCGGCGTCCGCCGTCTCCATCGAGGGCGACTGCTGATTAGTGTCCCCATCGGGATGGTGGAAACCCCTCGCCTTCAGGCGAGGCAAGGTTGGTGTAACGTGGTCGCGTGCGACATTACTGACTGGGCGCGCACACGAAAAGCGACCTGAAGGTTCTGGTGTGGGTTCCGAAATACCGGAATCGGTGCTGACCGGAGATGTGGCGGTTGGTGTGCGGCGACCTGCTGCGGCAGATCGCCGCAGAGCACGAACTGGAGATTGTGTCCGAGAAGTCGCGCGCGACACGTACTCCTGTTCGTCTCGTATCGACCGAATCAACATGTGAGCCAGATCGTGCAGTGGCTGAAGGGGATTAGTTCGCGAGTACTGCTGCAAGAGTTTCGCATCTGCGAAAGAAGTTCTGAGGAAAACACTTTTGGGCGAGAGGATATCTGGCGGTCAGCCCCCTATGATCACCCGACGAAATGATCCGTGAGTACATCAATGAGCAGGAAGGCGAGCAGATCGCCGACGACAGTCGATTTCCAATCGACAACTCAGTCGCCCTGCGGGCTGCGCCGAGACGAACTGGTCCGCTAGAGGTCCGGGCATCTGCAACTGCGTGAGAACGCTGGGGTGTTTCTTCGACCTCGCAGGGAAAAGAAGACGCGTCCGCACCTGTGCCCGTTCCGCTCTGGGGTGAAAAGACTGTCGATCATTGGTTTGCCGAGGCGGAGATTGCGAAAGGGCCGTTGTTCCGGACGTTTCGCAAGGAAGGTACGCTCGCTCCGGAGCGCAACCGGTGAGTGGTGAGTGAGGTATACGCTGTTCCCGCGCTGCGGCAGGGCCATTGGTCACCCGCTATTTAACACCGCACGACCTGCGCCAAGCTCTGCCGTAAAGCGAGGGGGAGTCGCAGCAAATACAGCTGAAGCGGCTCTCGACAGTTTAATCGGATCTCGACCCGGAAACTTATCTCCCCGTCACGTGCTTACGCGAACGCCCGAACATAAATCGGTGCTGCATTCAGAGACGCCATGCTGAGCGCACCAGTTTCGCTCTTCAGATAAAAGAGATTCAGGGTTGCAAGCAAGCACTCCGTATTCATGCATCTGCTAAAAACGGCCGCAAAGGTCAGATCGCGGCGCAATGCTCCAAGCGCCCTCAAGGAAAAGTCCGGGGGGTACATTAGGGCCACGCAGTTGGCTGACTTGCCCTATTTACGCCGTTGTCACGCAAACTTCAGAGTAGTCGGATGGCCTGCGGTATCGCCCTCTTCTAATCGAGTCTGACTTTACTGCTCAACTACACTCATACCAATTCTGAACCGTAACCTTTTTTCCCGGTGTTTTTCGCTTAAGTAAGTAGTCGATTGGATCGTACTCAATGATAAAGTGTCTTCATTTTTCGTTAGTTCTCGAAGTGGCCTTCTCGCTTGCAGTCGTTGCGGCTCCGCTCGCTCGAGCGCAGCCGCCCGTGACACAGGAAAGCCTAAAAGCGGCCGAGGCGGCCTACGTGCTGGGCCCGGAGGATCAGCTCTCGGTGCACGTCGTAGATCTCGATGACATCTCGGACAAGCCGGTGAGAGTCGACCCGAACGGCTATATCGAACTACCGCTTGTGGGACGAATCCATGCTGCCGGGCTGACCGTCGATCAGTTCCGGTCGGCTCTCGCGCTGCAGGCTGCGAAATATATCGACACGCCGCAGATCACGATCAACGTCCTCGAGTACCGCAGTCAACCGGTATCGATTCTGGGCGAGGTCAACAGCCCGGGACTCCATCAGCTAGGAGGCCCGACGCATCTGATCGACGTCATCTCGCTCGCGGGCGGCCTGAAGCCTGATGCGGGGCCGAGACTGACCATTACGCGCCAGGTACGACGCGGCAAGCTGACGCTCGTGGGTGCTCACCCGGATGCTTCGGGCGAGTACTCGATCGCTGACGTTCAGCTCAATGCGCTTATCAATGGAAGTGATCCATCCGCCAACATCGAAGTTCGCGCGAATGACGTTATATCGGTTTCGTGCGCGGAGGTCGTATACGTTGTTGGCGAAGTGAAGAAGGCCGGAGAGTCTGCTGGTTGAATATGCGCAGCTTCTGAAGCGCCGCCGCTCGACCATTCTGCTCTTTGTGCTGGCCGGCGCCTTGCTTGGCTGGGCGACCACGATCGCCGTTCAACCCGTCTACCGGGCCCGCACATCGCTCGATATTCAGAATTTGAATGCTGACTTCATGAACATGAAGGCTGTCTCGCAGACCGGTGGCGAGAATGCATCCTCGGAAGCCTACGTCCAGACCCAGATCAAACTGCTGCAGAGCGATTCTCTTCGGGAGCGAACGGTGGGCGAGATCAAGCGGCGAGGATCGCTCGCGGCTCTCAAGCGCGAAGATCTTATCTCGACCGTCAAGCGAAGCCTTCACCTGCCCGGGGACAAGCCGGTCTCGAAGCAGGCTCTGCTCGATTTCACCGCCAAGAAAGTCATGGTCAAACCGGTCGGTTTGACCCGCCTGGTCGAAGTAACCTGCGATTCCTGGAGCCCCACTTTTGCCGCCGAATTCTGTAATTCGCTCACCAGCGAGTTTGCTAATCAGGATCGCGACGTGCGTTTCAATCAGGCCAAGACCACTAGCGCCTGGCTATCGCGGCAGTTGGAAGACGTGAAGAAGAGCGTTGATGAAGCGCAGAAGAAGCTCGAACAGAAGACGGGCAGCGACGCTTTGACCCTCAAAGAAGGCGGCGCGAACGTGGCGGAAGATAAACTGCGCGAGCTGCAATCGGAGCTTATGAAAGCTCAGGCCGCCCGGGTTGAAAAGCAGGCGCAATACGAAATCAGCACATCGGCTCCGCCCGATTCGCTTCCCATGGTCCTCGACAGTTCGCAGCTGCGGGAGGATCAGATCAAGCTCGACGATCTGCGCCGGCAGGTGGCCGCGCTCGTGCCGCCAGCGACAGAAGCGAACCCAAAGGTGCAGCACCTGCGCTCGCAGATCCGCGAGATCGAGGCCAGCCTCTCTGCCAAGAAGAGCAATGTTCTCGAACGTATGCGCAACGAATTTCAGGCGGCTAACCACCGCGAAGCGCTGCTAAGCGCTGCCTATCGCGAACAGGAGGCGAGAGTCTCCCGCGAACAGGGGCGGGAAGTTCAGGTGAGCATGCTGCGCCGCGAGGTGGACTCCGGCGAACAGCTTTACCAGACGCTCCTGCAGCGCGTGAAAGAAGCCGGCTTCGCGTCCGCGATGCAGGCCTCAACCATTCGCGTAGTGGATGCGACCAGGGCTCCTCTCCTGCCGATATCGCCCCGGCGCGGCACATCGACCGCCGTCGGGCTGCTGCTCGGCGCTCTCGCGGGTATCGGCTTCGCCTTCTTCAAGGATCGGACGCAAACCGTTCTCCGCGCCCCGGGAGAAGTGGCGCGCTACCTGAATTTGCGCGAGCTGGGCGTCATCCCGTCAGCCAGGCGCAACCTGCGTCATCCGTATATCAAGCGCCTGCCTCGCCAGCCGCGGCCCGCCTCGCTGCTCAACGCTCCGGCAGACGCACTAGATGCAAGGCCGAAACCGCATCGCGCCCTCAATATGGCGGTCTGGCACGACCATGCCTCGCTCATCGCCGAAGCTTACCGGAACACGACTTACTCGGTTCTGCTCGCAGGTAAAGAGATCGAACGCGCCCGCACGTTTGTAATAACCAGTCCGAGCGTTGGTGAAGGAAAGACAACCGTTACCTGCAATCTCGGCCTGGCGCTTGCGCAAGCGAACCGCCGGGTACTGCTCGTCGATGGCGATCTTCGCAAACCGCGCCTGCATAAAGCCATGGATGTTCCAAACAAGGTAGGCCTGCGCGACCTGCTGCGGGGCGATATCGATCCCAAACTGGCAGCCACCGATCTGTTCTGCCAACCGACCGCCGTGCCGGGGCTCTCGGTCATCACCAGTGGGAGCGGGTCGGAGGAGCCAAGCGGGTTGCTCCACTCCCTGCGTTTCCGCACCCTTCTTGATCGCTTGATGGGCGAATTCGATTTCGTCCTGATAGACAGTCCGCCCATGCTTCACATGGCGGATGCGCGCATTCTCGCCGGCATATCAAACGGCGTCATTCTCGTTTTCCGGGCGCGCCGGACCGATATCGAAACCGCCGCAGCTTCGCGTGATCTGTTTCTCGATGACCGCGTACGCGTAATCGGTACCATCCTCAACGATTTTGACCCTTCGAAAGAGGGACAAGCCCGCTACTACAACAGCTACTACCAGTACGCCGACCTGTCGAAGGCTACGCCCGGAGAAACCAAGTCTGCATGATCGCCGGAATGGCCGAAACCGCCGTCCGTCGATAACCGCCGGACGGAGGCGGGTCAGCCCGAGTCTGCCCCGCTTCCGAAGCGAGTCGCCAGGACCTGGTCCATGGCACCTCCGGGGCCGGGATGGCGATCGAACGCGGCTTCGGTTTTCTGGCAAACCTGCTGGCGGCCCGCCTCGGAGGCGCATCCACGTTTGGCGTATTCTCTCGCGATCTCGACCGTCAACAATATTTCCTGGTATGCGGCCGGTGGAATCGGATCGACTGCGGTGCGATTCTCCGGACGCTACTCCCGCGATAGCGCCGGTTACCGGACGCTTGCGCGGGTGCTCACGATCATCTCGCTTTTTTCATCGGTACTTGCTGCTCTCGTGCTCTGGCTCGATGCAGCGCCCATCGCCCGGTTGCTCGGCAAAGCGAGTCTGACGGGACTCTTGCACTGGGCCGCCCTCTCTGCGGCCGGCATGATCCTGCTCGAATGTTGCCGCGGCTTTCTCGTCGGTCAGCGCCGGCTGCCGGCGATTCTGCTGCTCTCGGTAGCGATTGGAGCCGGCATGATCGCGCTCCTGCCTGCCGCCTCGCGCCTGGGCCCGGTCCAGATTCACGCTCGGAGCCGTTGCTCTTTGTGCTCTGCTTTACCGGCCTCTCGGCCTCGCGGCGCGGACGAGCGCCGCGGTCTCCGAACCGATCGGTCCGCTGCTGCGGGAGGTGTGGTTATTCGGTTTGGTCCAGCTCGCCGGCCTGGTCGGAATCAATGCCGCCGGATGGTGGCTCACGACCGTCATTGCCCGCTCCGATACGTCGCTCGTGCAGATCGGATTTCTCTCCATTTCACATCAGTTGCGCAACATGGCAGGCTTATTCCCGGGCCTTCTGACCGAGAGCAGTCTCGCGGTAATGCCCGGGGTGAAAGCAACCAGGAGAAGACGCCGGACCAAGTGATGGCCGTCTGCACGCTGGTCACTACCCTCGTCTGCCTGCTTATCGCCGGGCTCGGTATCACGATTGTTCCTTGGGCGTTGACCCTCTTCTACGGCAAAGCATACGCAGCAGCTGCCGCGACGGCAATGGCGCTCGCGACGGCCGTGATTCATATGGACAACTCGCCCGCCGCGGCGCGGCTTAGCATAGTTCGATCCGCGCGACGGGTGTCATCAACACGGTTTGGGCGGTGCTCGTTGCGGGCGGTGCCACGCTTTTCTTCTTTATCGGGGGGAATGCCTGGAAAGGCGCTCTCATCTACCTTGCCGGCCATCTGCTCTCGGCCGCCCGGGTGCTTCTCTACCTTACACGTAAGAATTGTGTGCCGAAGGGCATGATCCGGATTTTCCTGCTGAGCTCTTTCACCAGCTTCGCACTCGCAGCCTTGGCTGTCCTGCGCTCCGAGAGGCCGGATCTGACCGAGATTCTGACCCTTGCGATGGCACTCCTCTCGAGTGCGGCACTTTGGGCGCTTGTCTCGATTGGCGGGCGGCAGGGCTGGATTCCGTCTTTCCGTTTTCTCATAAAGGTGCTCCGAAACCGCGGGCTTTTTCGGCCGCGGCTCTCGAAACCCCAACCGGCGGAGGCTTTGATGCCTGAGTTAATGGAAGCTCCGCGTCTCACTGTCGCAGACGGCGACCCGGCCGGCCGAGGGCGGAAAACCCTGAACCTGCTCGCCTATGTGCACCTGCGCAACATCTATCGTTCGACCGGCGCAGGCCGCGTGGCGCGCCAGCTGATCGAGCATCTTGCTTTACGAGGTGACGTCGATCTCCACCTGGTCGCCGACCCCGCGGATCACGTCCGTATCATCGCCGTGATCCCGAACGGCGTAGATATGCCCGCTACTGCTTCAGCGGAGCTATTCCTCGATCGCTTTCCCGCATTGCGCGAAAAGCGCCTGGTGCTCCTTCTCGGCCGCATCCACTTCAAGAAAGGTCTCGACATTCTGGCCGAAGCCTGGGCGGACGTGTCATCGCAGTTTCCGGAAGCGCAGCTCGTCCTCGTCGGCCCCGACTTCGAAAACACCCGTTCGGAGATCGAGAAGCGGCTTGATGACCTTGGAGTTCGCGAGCGTGTCACGTTCACCGGCATGCTCCCGAGCGATCTCAAATGGAGTGCTCTCGCCGCTGCCGATTTTTTTGTTCTGCCCTCCTACTCCGAAGGTTTGAGCGTCTCGGTGCTCGAAGCCATGGGCATGGCGAAGCCAGTGGTCATCACAAAACAGTACAATCTGCCCGAAGTCGCTGAGTTTGAATGCGGTTGGACGATCGATCCTCGCGCCGGCCAGCTCGCTTCCGCACTCCGGGGCCTGCTTCGATCGACCGATCGCGAGCGGAGTTCGTTTGGAAATAACGGCCGGCACTTGGTCGCGGAACGATACAGCTGGCCCGTTATCGGCGAACAAATGGCGGCGCTGTACGACTGGCTCGAAGGCGGCCCGCTGCCCTTCCGGATTCAACCTGCATCGTGGAGCGAAGGTATGAACCACGTCCGCCTTCGCGAGTTCGATAACGCCTGGACCAGCCCGGCCGGTCCCGTCTGTGGCAGGCTGCCTGGTTCTTTCTCGGCATGCCCGTGCTGCGCTGCCCGGTTCTGCCCTCCTCGGGACTTCGGGTTCGCTTACTGAAGATCTTCGGGGCGCAGGTCGGCTCAGGAGTCGTGATCAAGCCTGGGGTGCGGGTGAAATATCCGTGGCAGTTGAAGGTCGGCGACGATTGCTGGTTCGGCGAAGACTGCTGGATCGACAACTTGGCAAAAGTCGAACTCAGCCGCGATGTCTGCCTTTCACAGGGCGCTTACCTGTGTACCGGTAACCACGACTGGAGCGATCCGGCATTCGGCCTGATCATCGGCCCGATCTCGCTCGGCGCTGGTTCGTGGGTGGGTGCGAGGGCAGTGGTCGCGCCCGGCGTCACCCTGGGCGAACATGCCGTCGCGGCCGCCGGGAGCGTGGTCACAAAAAGCATTCCCGCGTGGCAGATCCATGCTGGTAATCCCGCAGTTTTCGTCCGGCAGCGCAAACTGCGCGGGGCGACGGACGGCGCGCTCATGCCGGCGCCATTGAAGGAGAGTTCGCTCTATGAGAATCCTGCTTCTCAATCAATTTCTGGCCCGACTCAGCCGCGACCAGCCAGTTCCTTACGGATCTCGCGCGGGGTCTCGAGGCGCGCGGCCATGAAATCTACTCGATCAGTGCCGAAGGGAAAGGCTACGCTCTTGCCGATCTTTCTGACCCGCCTTCCGTTCACATGCACCGGGTGCGCACTACGCGCTTCATGCGAGGCGCGCTCGGCCGCGTGCTCTCCTACGGTTCGTTCTTTCTGTCCTGTCTCGGGCGCGGCCTGACGGGTTGCGCGTCCGGATCTCGTGATCACCTTAACCACGCCCCCGCTGCTCTCCCTGATTGGGAACGCACTTAAATTGCTGCGCGGGTCCCGGCACTTCATCTGGGAGATGGACGTCTATCCCGACGTTGCGGTCGATCTCGATTACTTCAAAGCGGGCCGTTTTCTCGATCGCGCCGTTGGGCTCGTAGCAGACTTCTCGCGGCGTCATGCGGATGGCATCCTCGCTCTCGGCCCTTGCATGAAAGCCCGGCTGGTTGGCCGCGGCATCCCGGAAGGCAAAATCCACATTGCCGAGAACTGGGCGGACAGCACCCTGATTCACCCAGTCACCCGGCCTTCGGGCGACGATCGGCTAACAATTCTCTACTCCGGCAATCTCGGCTTGGCGCATGACGTCGAGACAATCCTTTCCGCCATGAACGAGCTCAAAGACGATGTGCGATTCAGGTTCATATTCGCCGGCGGCGGACCGTTGCGCAAGCAGCTCGAGACCGATTGCCGCTCAGCAAAGATCGGGTCGGCAGAGTTCCGTCCATATAGCCAAAAGAAGAATCTTGGCGAGAGCCTGGGAACGGGAGATATCGGTCTCGTTACGCAGCGCGCGGCCTGCGTCGGCTCGGTTGTTCCGAGCAAAGTATATGGGCTTCTTGCGGCTGGTCGACCAATTTTATTTATCGGGCCCACGACTTCGGCTGCGGCGCAAGTGATCCGTAAACATGCCTGCGGTTGGCAGGTCGACTGCGGCGACTCAGCGGGTTTGATCCGGCTTCTTCGTTCTTTAACCGAGGATCGCGCTGCGGTCGAAGCAGCGGGCCTGCGAGCCCGGCAGGCGTTCCTGAAGAACTACGACCTGCCGCTTGGAGTGGCGCGCATCTGCGAGCTGGTTGGCGCGGCCAAGACAGAGCAGCAGGAAAGCGAGCTCGCTCTTTCGGCTTAACGAAGTTGGCTGGCATGAAACGCAGGCAAATTACGCATTTGAATAGGAAGCAGCTCAACCAGTACCGCATCGGAGATAACTTATGTACGCACTTATAGCTCTGGGCGTAACCGCCCTCCTGTTGTGCCTCATCCTCACCCCCATCTGCCGTGACATTTTTCTCAAACTGAAGCTGGTCGACATGCCGGATAACGACCGGAAGCTGCACAGCCGGCCAATCCCACGGATCGGCGGTATTCCAATTGCAATCTCTTATGTCGGCGCTCTTGCCCTGATGCTGGCCTTTGCGCCCACGCACGCCAAGATCGCGCTCCAGCATCGCGGTTTACTGTACTCCCTTCTACCCGCGGCGGGCTTGGTTTTTCTCACGGGCTTGATTGATGACCTGTTCGGCCTTAAACCCTGGCAGAAACTGAGCGGTCAGATCATCGCTGCGGTCTGGGCCGCGGAAGCAGGCGCGCGCATTCATCTTCTCGATGGTCAACCTTATTCCGCGTGGGTGACGGTTCCCCTTTCCGTGCTGTGGTTGGTGGGATGTACCAACGCGTTTAATCTGATCGACGGGCTCGACGGCCTTGCGTCCGGAGTAGGGCTATTTGCCACGTTGACCACGCTGCTCGCCGCCCTGCTGCAAGGGAACTGGGGCCTCGCCATGGCAACGGTTCCGCTCCTCGGCTGCCTGCTCGGCTTTCTGCGATACAACTTCAATCCAGCGTCCGTCTTTCTCGGCGATAGCGGAAGTCTTTCGATCGGCTTCATACTCGGCTGCTTCGGCGTGATCTGGAGCCAGAAATCCGCGACATTCTTAGGAATGCTGGCCCCTGTCATGGCTCTGTCCCTTCCGCTGTTCGAAGTGGGGCTCTCCGTTGGCCGCCGCTTTCTTCGCAACCAACCTATCTTCCAGCCGGATCGGGGCCACATCCACCATCGGCTCCTGGCGCTCGGCTTTGAACCGCGCGGCGCCGCCATCATTCTCTACATCGCCTGTGGCGTGGCCGCCGCGCTTTCGCTGCTGCAGAGCTCACTTTCTTATCACGTGGGGGGCGCGATTATCGTGCTCTTCTGTGCGCTGTCCTGGCTCGGGATCAAACATCTCGGATACGTGGAGTTCAGTACCGCGCGCCGCGTGCTCGCAACCGGCGGCGTTCTGCGCCTCGTGCAGCACGAGATCTACCTCTCGCATTTTCGCGATGCCCTTCTCCAAGCGCATACCTGCACTGACTGCTGGATTACCATCCGAAATGCTTGCAAAGACTTGCACTTCGTGTCGATCGAACTCAGGCTCAATGGCCAAATCTTCCACGAAGTGTTCGACGCTAACGTGGTCGAGAGCGCCTGGGAGTTCACGAGGGAGTTCGGAAGAAAAGGAAGCATTACCCTAAGACGATCGATGCAGAGCGATTCACCATCTTTATTAAATTTGTTCTTCCAGATCTTGCAGGATTCGATTGGGGCTACTATTTATCTCCCGAATGTAATGCCCACTTCTCAAGGCGGTCTCGCGACATTCGGGAAGCCTTCCGTTGTGCTACCCGCATTGCAAAGGAGTAGTCCGAGTGCGGGTGCGTTGCCTTTAGCGGGCGGTACGAGACCAGGGCAAAACGGGGGTTAGTAGCTGATGTGATGTTGCCCCGCTGAACGAATCCGTGTGAAATGAGAGTTTCCCGGCGGCTGAGCTTGACCCGAAAACGCTACCAGTCGGAAGCAGAGTTTCCGGCCTTCGAGTTGGTCCGAAAGGCCGATTGGTGGGCCTTCGAGCCACTACAATAGCTCAATCAAGTGACTCTCGCAAGTGGCTCGATGCGGGATGTCGGCTTCGCCTTCGTGTGAGTCTTTCCAGGCAGTCCGGGTGGCCAGTCAAGGCCACGCGGCAGCATGCCGTTAGGGAAGCCTTGACTGGTTGCCTGGACTGCCTTATTGACCGTGAGGAAGGCGAAGCGGGCTTTGTTCCAACTGGCGACAAACTCGTTCGGAGTTTGGTCCGCTAGAGCGCTATGAGGTCGGTTCATGTTGTAATCTTTCTGCCAGTGTTGAAGCTGCTGTCGTAGATCTGCCAAAGAGAAGAAGACGGTCACGTTCAGGAACTCATCCCGCAGGCGGCCGTTGAACGATTCGATATAGCTGTTTTCTACCGGTTTTCCCGGCGTAATGAAAACTAGCTGGATCTGGTGTTGCCAAGCCCAGGCGTCCATGGCCCGACTGGCGAACTCACTCCCGTTATCACAAGTGATCGATTGCGGCTTGCCGCGTTTTCGGATGACCGGATCGAGAGCGGCCGCCACTTTCATTCCACTCATCGACAGATCTCCGTGTAGCAGAAGGCATTCCCGCGTGAACTGATCCACCATGCCTATGTCGCCGAGCTGTCGAATGTGCTTTGATCCAGTCCATATGAAAGCCTGTTTATCCTAAGCCGCTGTCGAGACCTTCTTTAGCTCGTGTTTCGAAAAGACGAGCATAAAGGTGGCTCCAGTGTCCGAGGATTCGATTTGGAGGGTTCCCCCCAATTGCTTCGTTAACAGTTTGATAATCGTAATCCCCAACGATTTCGATCCATTCCAATCGAACTCCGCCGGGAGACCTGGGCCATTGTCCGCGACTGACAGCGAGACCTTTTGGTCAGCAATCTGTTGGAACGTGACAGAGATACTGCCTGAAGCTTGGTGCGGGTATGCATATTTCAGCGCGTTCGTGACGAGCTCATTGAGAATGAGCCCACAAGGTATAGCCTGCTCGATATCCAGTTCAATAGGCGCTAGTGAAAACTTGCCTTCGATTTCCGCGCCGCTTTGTACGTAAGACTCAAGGAGGTTCTGGACGAGCGTTTGCGCGTACTCGGAGAAATTGATTCTGTCTAATCGATTGTGACCGTATAGGCTTTCGTGGATCGAAGCCATCGCCATGACTCGTCGCTCGCTCTCCCGCAAAGCGGCAGAAGCAGTCTTCTCCTGCACTATTTCCGCCTGCATGTTCAAGAGGCAGGAAATCACGTATAGATTATTTTTGACTCGGTGGTGAATTTCCCTGAGTAAAACTTCCTTCTCCTGGAGGGATTGCTGCAAGGCATCCTCAAACTGCTTCTGCTCGGTGATGTCAAGCATCGTTCCTGCAAGTCGCTCGCGTGATCCATTTGAGTATTGCCCGCGTCCATGGATGTAACGAAGCTCTCCATTCCGGCGGCGAATCCGGAACTGCAGATCATAACCCTGCTTCTGCTGCAACGCGTTCTCAATTGCCGAATCGATTCGGTCCCGGTCGTCCAGGTGGACCATATTCAGAAAATCCGCATAAGGCAGCTCCTGCGACGGAGCTTCCAATTCACAGATTCGGAATGTCTCCGCCGAACAGGTAACAAAGCTCGATCTGGAACGGAGCTCCCAGCTGCCCAACCGAGCAATCTTTTGAGCCTCCTGCAGGGTTGCTTCGCTTAACCGGAGTGCCTCAGCACGCCTTTGCTTCGTGACGTCTCGAATCACGACCAGGCGCGCGGTCTCAGAAAGGGCGCGCAGCGCGAGTTCTACTTCGATTATGGTGCCGTCGGCGCGCCGGCTCCGCCAAGGGCCAGACGGGGCGGGGGGGACTTTGGTATCTTTGGCCAACTCCCGCTCTATTAGTTCAGCTTCCTCCGGAATGCTGAAATCTTTCACGGTCATAGAGAGGAACTGTTCCGGAGTGTATCCGTAGTGCCGCACGGCTGCTTCGTTCACTTCACTGAAGCAGAGCGTTTTGGGATTGTAAATACAGGAAGGGAGCGGATTTAAGTCGAAGAATTCGCGGTACCAGCACTCAGAGGCTTCGAGCTTTTTCTTAGCCTTTATCCGAGCGGTTACGTCCCACATAGAAACGTAACTGCGAAACAGATTTCCGAGATGGGCCTGCACCCTCCGAAAACCGGAGGTTAGATTGAGCCTCATCCCGTTTTATGTCGGGCTCCCACACCTGGATGGATCGATGCTGTATCCAACGCCAAGCCGAAGTCGCTCTTCACTCTTCCAGAACTCTCTGCGTGCGCTTCGCTCGGCTCACGGCCAGCGCGGATCCATCGAGTCGCGTTCGAGACAAAACGGTGAGATGTCAGGGTGCTGCGAACGCGCTGTTCGCTACTCGCTGCGCTTTTCATCGATGAACCTTGAGACCTCAATCAGAGGCGTGGTATAACAACCAAGCCTTTCTCTTACGAAAAGAGAGCGCAGCTTCAGAGTTTTCCGATCCCGGACAGTGGCTCTACCGAATTGGGAGAGAGTGAACAACTTTTTAGGAACTAGGTTGGGATCGAGTGCAAACTCGCAGGGACGGGCTGGATCTGCGTTCTGACGTTTGTCGTAGATCGCAGACGGCGAGAAGCGCTGCCCAGATTTCCGGGGCAGTCGCTGGTCTGCCAGGCAGCTTTCCGATCTTGAACTGATCCTTCTTAATCTTTTCCGCAAGCTCAATGCCTGTGATCGTCACCGCCGCAGTATCGAATCGCTTGAATCCAAGCATTGGGCGGACCCGCTGTTTAATCCGGCGATGGTCTTGTTCGACGACATTGTTCAAGTATTTGCTGGATCTGATCCTTACTCGACGCGGCATGGTCCC
>JAABUQ010007635.1_pt1 | contig 15598 bp, 12 predicted proteins | sample 5560001 | NCBI WGS metagenome assembly JAABUQ01 (sample SAMN10711888, study PRJNA513371) | rock metagenome | isolation source: Antarctica rocks | place: Antarctica: Victoria Land, Finger Mt nord | collected 2015-12-18 | reverse complement strand
TAGGGAATCTGTTCGTACTGACTCAGTGGGTGATCTGCTGCTGTTAAGACTTCAATCGGTTCATCATATAGTACTTGTACTACCATTTCTGGACCTGCAAGTAAAAAGCGATTTTGCATCACAATTGCTAAATCCACCAAGCCATCTTTGAGAACTTTCAAAGCGCGATCGCTCCCCAACGAAGTTACCCGCAACTGCACATCTGGATATCCATGACAAAACTTTTGCAAAACTGGCGGTAGGTAATAGGCGCAGAGGGAGTGAATGGCAGCAATACATAGTTCTGGCTGCTTCCCAGCTAACAAGTCGGCTAATTCCTCAGTGGCAGTGTTCCACTCCTGACAAATCTTACGGACTCGTGGTAATAAACGCTCACCTCCCAGTGTTAGCCCTGTGCCTGCTGTCCGATGAAATAGCGGCAACCCTAAGTCTGCTTCTAGTGCTTGGATCTGCCTACTAATAGTCGATTGAGTCACGCCACATTTCCGCGCTGCTTGTTGAAAACTGCCGGTTTCTGCGATCGCCAGAAAGGCTTGCAACTGCTCTAGCCGCATTATGGTGTCGCCTCAATTACCTGAATGAGTCTCATCAAGGTAATTGATTTATGGCAGCAGTTCAGTAGAGCTTGATACAGCTATTAGTTACTGGGTAATTTTCACACTACGCCTTTAAGCTGTCTGCAAAAATTCCAAGTAAGTGTTGCTCAGTTCCTTTACTGCTAAATCGTAAAACTGCTTTCCATGTTCCGGCGTTGCTAAAGCTGGATTAGAACCCATCCTGCCATCAGGATAGTGCTGTCGGAAGTCAGCCGCTCCATAAATTCTGTGTCCAGAGGCAACTTCTGGGGACAAAGGCGCTTGTTTGATTGCTGCTGGATAAATGTATTGGGTAAGGGCTACCTCACTCGGTGTTGCATGAGAGCCTTCTTGGTTGCCGTATAACTCTTGTGCTAGTTTGTAAACAGAGCTGCACATAAACCAGTTTCCCACCTGACAATGCACATTTTTCTTTGCATGGGAAATTTCGAGTTCGGCTAAATGGGCGTAAGTCTCGGCAAAAGCTGCCTTTAGTGTAGCAATATTGCCGCCATGTCCGTTGATAAAGAAAAATTTTGTGAACCCAGTCTGACTTAGATAGGTAACGTAGTCTCGTACTAGTAGAATCATCGTACTAGGTCGAAGGCTGATCGTGCCAGGAAAAGCGGTGTGGTGTAGCGCCATTCCCACATTAATCGTCGGAGCGACTAGAGCTTGAGTTGCTTCTCCTACACCTTTGGCGATCGCTTCTGCACAAATTGCATCTGTACCAATTAATCCAGTTGGTCCATGTTGCTCTGTAGAACCGATAGGGATAATAATACCCTGGGATTGCTCTAAGTAAGCTTCGACTTCGAGCCATGTACTCAAATGCAGCAACATCTTTAATCAACCTGTATCGAAATGGATAAATCTGGCTATTTCTTTCTACATACAATAATGATATGGCACTGACGATTCAGCAATTGATTCAATCTAAACGGCAAGGGCAGCCAATTGTGGCGCTGACGGCTTGGGATTATGCGATCGCCCAGATCTTAGATGCCCAGATCGGGGTAGATCTAATCTTGGTGGGAGATTCTTTAGCAGTGGTACTGGGATATGAAACGACGCTACCAGTGACTCTAGATGAAATCGTCCATCATGCCAAAGCGGTACGGCGAGGGGTGAAACGGGCATTACTCGTTGTCGATCTACCATTCTTAACTTATCAAGAAAGTTACCAACAAGCGATGCACTCGGCGGGTAGGGTGTTAAAAGAGACTGGAGCGCAGGCGGTGAAGTTGGAGGGGGGATATCCAGCCATCGCAGAAACTGTTACTCGTCTAGTGCAAGCGGGAATTCCAGTGATGGGACATGTGGGCTTGACTCCTCAATCTATACACCAGTTTGGACTGCGACAGCAAGGAAAATCACCTGAAGCGGGAGAGCAAATTTTAGCCCAAGCGATCGCGCTCGAACAAGCTGGTGCATTTGCCATAGTTCTAGAACATATTCCATCTGAGTTGGCGAAGCAAATTACCCAAAAGCTAGAGATTCCCACAATTGGCATTGGTGCTGGCTTGCATTGCGATGGGCAAGTACTTGTGACAGCAGATTTACTGGGACTTTCGGAGCGACAACCACCGTTCGCCAAGACTTATGCCAATTTGCGAGAAACGATTACGCAAGCAGTACAGGATTTTAGCACCGATGTGAGAGAGGGGAAGTTTCCCGAACAAAAAACTAAAAATATGTTATCTTGAATACAGAAATATTCGTTCATCTCCCCCCTGAGCCGAAGCCAATTTTGACAGAGACTAACTGGAGAGACGGAAGTAGGAGTTAATCCGAAGGAACGCACCTAATCTAAACATTTTTAGGTGAATATGACTTTCTTCTCAGTTGTAACCCCAATTCATCATACTGAAGTTGCGCCTAGTGCCTCGACTGGAGTCGCGCCTGTAACAGTATCTAATTATCTAGGCGGAGCGTTAATTCTCACCCTGCTAGCTGTAATGGTAGCGACAGGTTTGGCTGCTGCCAGAATGGAGCCAAGAATGACCAAGCAGTTTAAACTAGGCAGTGTTAACCCAAGCTATCCTGTTCGTTCTTACAAGCAGTAATTAAAGCTGGCTTCATTCTGGATAATTAACTGCGGCAATTTCCGCTATGGTCTGTAGCCATTGGGGAGCGATTCCAGGTTGCTCCTCTGGAGCGGCAATATATCTTAGTAAGGCTTCTTTTCTGGAGATATCTTCTAGAAATGAGATAGTAAAGTCAAGAACCTGTGTTAGTGTAGCGTTAACTTGCTTTGTTACCTCACTGACTAATTGGACAAGATGTAACCCAGCACCAGCAATCATTTCATCTCGTAGCCGTAGAACTAGAATCTGATGATTTGCCTGTTGGAGATTTCTCTGACTCCATTCTGGTGCCCAGTCGAAAATTTGACCGATTTGATGTTGCTTGTCCTGACGCGCTAGAGGAAACAATCCGGGGTTGATGGGTGATACGCTACTGTCTGCAATGCCACTACGCTTGATGATTGCCTCTTTCCAATAAGTATTAGGATCGTCTGCTTTGAGCAATCTGTTAAATGAGTCAACCTCGTTACCAAAGTTTTGCTGAATCATCCGCCCAGTTTCTGGACGCAAAATCTCCTTCAGGTTGTGACGCACCTGAGCTACTTTAGCTGATAGCTGGCTTAAGAGATCTGTAACTGCTTGCTGAGTACATTCGCGGGTAAAAATTTCTAGTTCCTGAAAAGTTTTCACAAAAAGCGGGTAGAAATCATCACTTTTAGTTGGAATCAGGTTGCTCACTGAGTTCTCAGTGCCAAAGATCTCGGCAATTACATCAGCCTGAGCAGCTTCAATTGCGATCGCGCCATCTTTGACTTTGTTAAACAGTAAGCTCCACTCGCTCCAGTTGTAAATCCTAAAAGTTAGTTCTTCTTTAACAACTTCACTAATTGCTTCTCCACGACGATTTTGCAGGGGATTTTTTCCTAAATTCTCTTTAAAGTTTCTATATTCAGCAATTAGCGTCTGGATCGATTGACGTAATACAGAGAAAGCTGGATTTTCTGCTGTTGGTATACCCTTGTGCTGAATTTCTTCTAGTAAATTGTGCAGATTGTTCTGCTGTGCTTGTAAAGACTGAGCAGCAGTGCGAGTATCTAAATACAGCTGGTTCAAGCCATGAATTGCTACATGATTTTCGATTAACTCCTGCAATCTATTAATCCCGCCATCTTCGGTAAAGTCCTGAAGTTGTCTGCCTAAATTACTACGGGGGTTAGATGCAAGTAGTTCTTCGCTTAATTGCTGCCATTGTTGACGTAGAGGTTCAAATTGTTGCAGAAAATTCGTATATTCTAAATCAGCGATAAACTTTTGGGAGCCGACTTGTACCGTACTCCAGGTTTTAGCCAGTTGGGCTAGTTTCAGACGCGGTGAAAGTAGAACAATCCGGTTTGGTTGAGTGGTAAATGTTTGGGCACCAGCAATCAGATTTTTCAAGACTTTCAATTTCTCTAAAACAGTTGCTTCCTGTATTGGCTCCGCTTCAAAAATACTATTTCCAATTAGTTCGTCAAGTATTCTGTTACCTCCATCACCCAAAGGCAACTGATCGAAACGACTTATACTAACAAGGATACGATCTTTGAGGTCTGCTTGCGGTCTTTGCTCCTGCATCATCGTGAAGATTTGATTAGCGCGATCGCCTCCTGGAACTCTGCCATTGAGTAGGATCAAGATTGTCTGTACTTCTGCTAGTTCGCGCAGAGACAGAAAGGTATCTCTTACCCCCGAATTAGCTGCTCCCAATCCAGGAAAGTCTAATAGGACAAATTCATTTGCTCCCTGTAGAGAAGAAAGATCCCAGATTTCCTTTGACACTTCGACTGTAACTTCTACTCGGCGAATCAGGGAGAAGCTACTTTGTAAGTCTTCAACACCAAGATACTCAGGCTGCTTCTGCCACATCTTAGGAGCTGGAGGTAAATCATCAAACCTCAGATTCTGAAAATCCATCTGTAAATCCGATAGCTGCAAACCCTCTTTAGCAGTATCGCTGTCTATCTCATAAGAACTGCCACAAACTACCCCACAAGAGCTGTAAGTACGGGCAAATATAACTAACTCGCGTAGGAGAAAACGTAATTCTGGATTTGGGTTAGCCCAAGCTTGCCGACTCCATTGAATCAGTTTGTGCCAAATCTCAGGATCTGTAGGCTTCAAACTTGCTAGGGTTTGTAGTTGCTCGGAAGACAACTCTAACCGACTTGCTCTTTTTAGAGCTTCTTGGAGCATGAAGCTTAGGCAATCTTTAACTCCTTGATGGGAGAGATACTCAAAGCTAAAGCTACTAACTTTTGTCGTTTGTAACCCTGGTTGCTGGATGAAACGGATAGCCGTTACGTTTCCTGTGGTGGGAATTTCGCTAATCGGTAAGGCATCTGCAAAGCCAATTAAGCTACCTAGAAGTAATGTCTTACCACTACTAAATTCTCCCATTACACCAATCTTAACGGCGGAGGAAGCACGCTCAATAGTTTGATTGGCAGTTGCTCTAATTAGATCGAGCTGGTGCGGGAGTTCGGTGGGAACCCAATCAGGCCAGGACTCAATTTGTGATAATGAGTCTAGAATCTGTAATGCTGACTCACCATATTCTTTAAATTGACGCAATTTTTTGACTAAGATATCTTTTTCCATATCAACCAGTTGTAAAAACGTGTGCTTTTTCAAATATATGGCTTCCGACACGATAACCTGGATAAACGGTAAACTCGATATTTCCTCTAGCCTCGCAACCTATAACTGGCTTGTGGCAAGCAGGATTAAAGAGAATACCTTCTTCTACCCAGAGTTGTCCTGGAGGATCGGCTGTAGCAATTTTGCTGACTAAATCGAGTCCTTTTTCAATTAAATTATCTGTCACCATGATTTCTTGAGGAGCGCCGCTCATTATTTTTAGCTCTTGATTGAGCATATTCCTAATTGTGGTAAATGCTGCATTTTGAGTAAAAATTTCTATACCCTTTACTAAAATCATCCTTGATAATATAGACTTAATCTTGGCGATTTCTATAGCACGATTTTCTCTTAAAAAAAGATTACTTCTCAAACCGTAGTTAAAAATTGTACTACTAACAAAATGAAGATCTTGTTCTTCAAAAGCTCTATAGCTTTGAACTAACAGATGATTCTGAGGGCGATCTTCTTCACCTAGATCGGTTGTCATTTCCCGATTTCTTTGCAATTTAACCATATTGCTGATTAGTTCGCCTCGTTCAATAGATAACTCTTTCAATTGCTTTTTAATCTCATCTATCTCCTGACTTTGTTGATTGTAGACTTGAGCTAAGGCATTATATTCTTCTAAAATCCTTTGATTTTCGTTGGTTAAGCGATCGTTCTCCTGTAAAAGTTTATTTGAGTTTTCTTGCTGGGCTGAGTTTAGCTTCTCCAGATTTTTGTTATCATTTTCCAAAGAATTGATTAATTTCAACGCACTGTTTAAGTATTGAGATATCCAATAAATATTTTGTCTCAGTGTGTTCCCTTCCTGTTTATCCTCAATAAATCTCAGAAATCTGTAGATTTGCGCAAAGTTTTGATATACAGCTAGATGATTTTCTGGTTCCACTTGTATAATATCAATATCCATTAATTTGCCACAATTTCTGGAGAATAAGCAGAAAAGAAGGTAAGCGACGTATTATAATTTTTCCCAGAAGTTAAGTCTTTTGCCTCCACTTTAATTTCTGTTTGCCCAAAGTAGATATCTACCTCCACCTGGCGATTTAACCCACCGTTAACATCGGGCATTGCCACTTTCAGTTCACCAATTTTTTCAACTCCAGTTTCATCCGTATAGCGTACTTCCTTTTTCTTAGTCGCATAAAATTCTAATAGCATCACAACTTGGCTGGAGCCAATGGGGAAATATTTTTTAGGTATTTTTCTATCTACCGCTACCCGATCTCCCGCTCTGATAAAAATATCAAAACGATCTTTACACTTAGCCTCTCCTGTTTCCTTTTGGTATTTCTTTTCTTTAGGATCGATTTCCGGCTCAAATGGTGCGTAGATCATACAGCCATAAGTTAAACGGCTGCACCTTGCCTGAATTTCAGGATTTAGCCCAAAGAATACAGCTCCTTCGACAATTGCGGCACCAGGAAATGGAGGTGTGACAATCTTTTTCACCTTAGTAGCAAACTTTTCTTGGATACGCTGCCGCAGTACGGGGGAGCTGGAAAAACCACCAACCAGAAACATAATGTCACATTCTTGATTGCCCAATTTTTGCAACTGTTCGGCAATTTTTTTAGTCAAGCCATCCAGAATAGGAGCAAAGATAGCTTTCATTGTCTGACTGTTAATGTATATCCGTTGATCCTCTCCATCCTGCTCGGCAGCAAGAGTATCAAGAATATGTGGATATTCCCTCAGAAGTAGTTTGTAGAGCTTAGCTCCCATCGGAAAATAGATAATTTCATTACTCTTTTGGGGATCGAAATCACATTTAATTCGCTCCCAAGCTCCCATCATGTCAAGATACTCAACTGGCTCGTCTTTCTGATAACGTTCAATTACTTCATTTGTTAGCTTCAATCTCAAATAATCTTGAAAGTAGCGATCTACATACATCGAGCCATAAGCACCACCTGTACCCTCTGCGATCTCGATAAGTCCTGTTTCTACTACTTCATGGACAGTAATATCAACTGTGCCTCCCCCACAGTCAACTACCATAAAACGATTACCTATTTGTAATTGAGATTTCTCCTTTTCTCGACAATAGACGGCAGCAGCTTCTGGCTCTAATACCAATAAAAGACGCTCAGATTCATTTTGGCTTGAGCCAATTAAACCAGCTTTCTGGGCAGCGCGGCGCATTAGCTGTTTATCAGCATCTGTCCAAATTGCAGGTATAGTCAAACACCAAAGTATTTCTTGTTCTTTTAAATATCCAGATGTGGCATTCTCAATTTCTTTTAGCACTTCATCTTTAAGAATTTTCAAATAGTCAACGATCAAATCGAAGACTAAAAATTGTTGTCCGTTATTAGTAGTTATAATAGGACCATCAGCAGTTCGGTTTCGGGAATCGCGCAACTGCATCTTAAAGTTTTGAAAGAAATTGTAGTCACTAGCTTCTATCACCCGTTGCATATCAGCCAGTCTTTTGCTTGCCTCCCAACCCCAAGCAATTACTTTTTTGTCTGGGGAATATAAAAGTTGAGTGAGAGTTTTAATATAAGGTACAGGTTGACTAGCCCATTGAGTTCTACCAATAATTTGTGGATTTTCAGTAAAAGCGTATGCATACCCCGAACGGGATGTACCAAAATCAATTGCCACTACTAAACGAAATGAGGAGTTATTCTTAAGCGTCATAGAAACTATTTTATCTAGATTAATTGTTCAATAATTTAACTCACTTGTGTAAGAATAAACTTTCTCTATACTAGCTTGTAGTAAACAAATTAAGATCGGGATGCATCTTTAGGAGATGATTCACGTGTAGGAATTAAACAACCTGCCACTGCGACGCGATCGCGTCCCGAAGTTTTGGCATAATTTAGGGCTATGTCAGCAGATTGAATCAACTGCTCTGAGGTTTTACCATGCTCTGGAAAACAAGCTACTCCTAGCGAGATTGTGATGTTACCAAGCAACTGATGGAGATGCTCTACATTGAGATTTTTTACTTCTTGACGTAGTTGTTCAGCTTGCTCTAGGGCATCTTCTAAACTAGCGTCTGGTACGATCAGCATGAACTCCTCACCTCCGTAGCGACAGCAAATATCTGAATCTCGGGTATTCTTTTGGAACAATAAACCAACTTTTTGGAGGACTGTATCGCCTGCTTGATGACCAAAAGTGGTATTAAATTGCTTAAAGTTGTCAATGTCGCACATAATAATACTTAGCGGAGAGGAGCGTCGATCGCGATAAATCTCCCGTTCCAAAAAATTTTCTAAGTACCGTCGGTTAAACAGCCCAGTTAGGGGATCGTGAATATTTTGATCGTACAAAACATCTTCAGCGACATCACCATGTTCAGTTGTTATATTCCACAAAATTTCTAGATCTGACTTTTCCTTGATTGTGTTGGCTAAAACGACTTTAAGTGCTGCTTGAGAAATCTGAAGCGCTGTTTCAGTTCGTTGTCGTTCTTGAATTTCTGCTTTTAACTGTTGATTTGACTCATCTAACTTTAAAGACGTTGCTTGTAAAGTTTCTAAAATCTCGTCAGCATGAGCAACTGACATCTCCAGTAAAATTTCTAAATCGGCTTTGTCTCGCTTCAAGTTTTCTAATTCCCGGCGCAGATTTTCCATTTCTGAAAGAAGCTGTTTTCTTGATGGTTGTTCTTGCATAACCGAGTCTTTTTATCTTGGATAAAATAATATATAAGATTTTTTGATCGCTACATTTATTAGGCTATTCAAATTCTAAATTTAAAGAAGGCATCAGTCGCTGCAAGTTCTTCAACGATTTACCTTGCCAAGGAATACTTTTAGAACCTCTAATCGTCATTTCGATATTCCCTTTCTGACGTACCTCAATCGTAAACTTCGCTAAAACATTTATTCCAGAACTGTTGAGAAATTCTAGTTCCTGCAAGTCTAGAATAATCACTGAGCTTGCTTGGTTAGCTAGATCGTGTAGTAAGTTTGCAATGGGTGCATACTCTTCCGTCCCATTTAGCCGCAGTGAACCTTGACAGATTGCAGTTGCAGTTGCTGAGTCGTAGTGGATGCTATAATCTGTAGTTTTAATTTCCATTACACTTGTATTCCGGAAATATTTTTCTTAACCTATACTGTTAGATGTACCATTGTAGTCACAATTAAGGTTTCTGGATCATTCTGTACTTTCTCAAACTTCCAGCCAAGCTTCGCTAGATAATCATTCATCATTGTCAGCAAGCCTAACCCCGACTCGTTCTGAGCTTCTGTATTCTTCTCTAATCGCTGAAGGTATAATTCACTTGGATCGGAAGTAGTTAACTCCTTAATTAATACCTGAAACTTCTCAACTACTTGGGGATTGACAGTATTAGTGGCGAGAAAGACAAGTTTATCTTGATGCAATTGTAGTTTGATACTAATAGGATGCGACGATTTCTCATCATTATACTTCATCGCATTTTCTAATAACTCATTAGCAATGAAGCTAACAGCACTTTTTACCTCTGCTTGGGTATCTATTCCACTACTTGCTTCCCCACTGCCAGGAAAGAAAGTGGTAAAGTAGTCAGCCATAAAATCAGCCGATAAACCATTAGTTCGCCAGCGCTGTTTGAGCGGAATGGAGCTAGGTGAGAATTCCATCGCTAAATATTCTTGGCTGATAGGTAGGTTGTCACTGAACTCTCCGAAGATCTGAGTCATAGCGATTTAAAATTTTCTACTTCTGTTTTACCACCAGCAAAGTAATGTCATCATATACTCTTTGTTCGCCAATATGCCGCCGTAGATCTTCAACCACAGTCCGTTGAATCTCCTGAGCTGACTGTTGCCAGTTGCAACTGACGATATCACAAAGTCGCTCTAATCCATATTGAATTCCTTGCATGTCTTCTGCCTCCGTAATTCCGTCAGTATAAAGGACTACCACATCACCAGGAATTAACTGGATCTGAGTTTGAGCAACGAAATCGGTAATATTTGCTTCTAGCCCAATTGGAAAGCCAAGATCTATTGTATCTATTAACTCTAGGGAGCCGCCGCGCACGACAATTATTTCTTCGTGTTGCCCACTCAAGCTTAAAGTTCCTTGCTGGTAGTCCAACAAACAAAGGGTCAGATTTTTATCTGAATGCATCCGTTGCACGTTGCCGTAAATTGTCCGGTTAATTACATCCAAGAATTTAGTTGGATTGGTTTCACCACTTACTAGTAAAGTACGCACGGCTGTCTGTACCATCAGCATTAATACACCGCTTTCTAGCCCATGTCCTGTAACATCACCAATGCCAATTTTGACTGTACCATTGTGTTGAAGTACATCGTAATAGTCACCACCTACTTCTAAGGCTGGTTCCATAAAGCTAGCAATGTCTAGCTCCATAATTTGATTGAGTTCTCGCTCTTTAGGTAATATCATCTGTTGCAGTTGCCGTGTTACCTCTAGTTCAGCTCTCATCCGGAGATTTTCAGCTTTGAGGCGATCGTTGAGAGCAACGATTTCAGTGTTGGCTTGAGCTAGTTCCGCAGTGCGCTGCTCAACTCGAAGCTCCAGTTCATTGTAAGCCTGCTCCAATACCTGTTTTGCCTGCACGCGCTCGGTGATATCTCTGAAAACGACTACTGCACCAACTAATTCTCCTCGTTCTCGAATGGGGGTGCTGACATACTCAACTGGGAAACTCGTGCCATCCTTGCGCCAAAACACTTCATCATTCACATGATGGACAGCTCCATCTTTCAAAGCAGCATAGATCGGACAATCTTTTTGAGGATAGGGAGTACCATCCGGTTTTGAGTGGTGTACCATCAGGTGCTGGGGCTTACCAATTAGTTCCTTTAGCTCCCACCCAACCATTCTGGCGGCAGCAGGATTAGCAAAGGTAGTATGTCCCTGTAGATCCAAGCCGTAAATTCCTTCACCTGCCGAGTTCAAAATCAGTTGGTTTTGCCGCTTGAGTGCTGATATTTCCTCCTCCGCCTGCTGGAGAATACTGAGATCTCTCAAGATGCAAACAATTTGCTCTACGCAGCCATCTGCTCCAACTTGCGGCTCAACATCTATTAGCAACCAAATGCGATCTTGTTGGGAACGATGTACGCCCATAATAACATTTCGCATTGCACAACCACTTTGGAGTGCCTGCGTTATAGGGTAATTCTCTTGAGAGAACGGAGTGCCATCAAGGTGAATCACGTCCCAACCTAATCCACTCAAAGTAGCAAAGTAATGTAATTCACTTTTATTAAGACCTAGCAAATCACAAGCTACAGAATTGCTCAGGCGGACTTGTGCTTGTGGTCCTAATAATAGTAAACCAACTTGCATTTGATTAATTAGCATCTGCGACAGTGTATCTTAGATTACTTGGGCACTAAGGTGCTGATTGGAAATTGTTAATAGTATTATTAAACTCAAAAATCTCCCGATCGCAACCTGCTGTCTTACCGAACTATTTCACCCAGTATACATCAACACAGGATTTTAATCTTCCTGTAGATTCTACTTACGTACAAGCTGTGTTAGTATTAATTAATACTTGTGTTTTGATTGCAACGCTTACAGTAACTGCGTTGTAATTCCTGTGTCCCTTAATTGAGGAGCGTTTTCACTAAAGATGAATTACACTGAACATACCTCCTGGAGCCAAGTCTGCGCCACTTTTGAAAAAATATGGGGGTATAAAGATTTTAGACCACCTCAAGGAGAAATTATCCGTAGTTTATTATCTGGACAAGACACTTTGGTGGTTATGCCTACAGGTGGTGGCAAGTCGATTTGCTTTCAGCTTCCAGCTTTGCTCCAAACTGGATTGACGCTGGTAGTTTCGCCCTTAGTAGCGCTGATGGAAAATCAGGTACAAGAGTTGCGCGTTCGCGAAGCCGCCCTCTTAGGGCATCGCCATTTAAGTGCTGCATTGATACACAGTGAGTTACCAGCCCAACAGCGATGGCAAACTCTGCAAGCACTACAACGGCACCAACTGAGACTGCTGTATTTGTCACCAGAAACCCTTTTAAGTCCACCAGTGTGGGAACGATTGATTCAACCCCAACTGAAGATCAATGGCATAATTCTAGATGAAGCACACTGTTTAGTGCAATGGGGTGAGACATTTCGACCAGCTTATCAGCGTCTAGGTGCAGTCCGTCCAGCATTACTCCAGTCTAAACCAGTCGGGACACAAATAGCGATCGCTGCCTTTACTGCTACTGCCGATCCGCAAGCTCAACAAACTATCCAGCAAGTCTTAGAACTTAAACAGCCTCAACTTTTTCGGCTAAATCCCTACCGCTCAAATCTGCATCTCAAAGTCAAGATTGCTTGGACACCGCGAGGAAGGCGACAACAGCTTTTACAATTTATTCAAACCAACCCGAAAACTGGGTTAATCTATGTCCGCACCAGGAGAGATAGCGAGAGTCTAGCGCAGTGGCTACAAAAGAATTACACCACAGCAGCTTACCATGCTGGCTTAAATCCAGAGCAGCGTCGGACAATCGAAGCTAGTTGGTTGAATGGAACTTTGCCCTTTGTTGTCTGTACATCTGCGTTTGGTATGGGCATCAACAAATCGTCTGTCGATTGGGTAGTCCATTTTCATCCTCCTCTATTATTGTCTGAATACGTTCAGGAGATCGGACGCATCGGACGGGATGGTAAACCAGCCACAGCCTTGTTATTAATGAGCGAACCGACTGGATGGCTAGATCCAGAAGATAAGCAAAGACAACGGTTTTTTGAAGAACGGCTGCGCTCGCAATACTCTAATGCTCAGCAATTAATTAAAAAGTTACCTGTGCAGGGGGAAGTTAACGCAGTAGATCAGCATCCTGACGGTGCGATCGCTCTTGCTCTGCTTCACAGTGCAGGTCAACTAGAATGGCAAGGACCATTTAATTATACTATTCATCATCGGCGCTTGCCTTCGTCTCCAAGTCAACTATATGCTGCTCGGCAAATGAGCCAATATCTTACTACAAGGCAGTGCCGCTGGCAGTTTTTGTTAAATGCTTTCGGCTTTAGTCAAGAAGCAGATAATTTGAGCTGCGGTTATTGCGATAATTGCTGCAACCATTAGCTTATCTTCGGTTGTTTGTAACGTCCAATTACAATTAAATTTACCTACCAACAATACAAGCCTGTCTTAAGTGAGGTTTATGTTTAAGGCTAGTACTAATCGTGATTAGATTTATCATCAATTAACTGCTTAAACATTTGCTCATTTCTAATTAAATCGAAACTAGGATCGGCTTTGACATCATTAATTGTAGAGTAATTAAGCTCGATAGCTTTCTTCAAGTGTTCAATTGCTAAACTAATTTTATTTTGCTGTGCATAACAACACGCCTTACTGTACCAAGCAAAAACATGTTTAGGATTAATTTGTATCGCTTTGTCACAAGCATCAAGCGCTTCTGAGTATCTTTTTAGTTTACCTAAAGCATAACCGCGTATAGACCAATCGTAATCAATCTTACCTGGTTTGATTCTAATAATTTTTTCATACGAGTCAGATGCTTCTTTAAATCTTTGCATTTTTTCTAGAGCAAACCCGCGATTTAGCCAAGCGAAATTGTGGTCTGGCTTAAGTTTAAGCGCTTGTTCGCAGGAGGCAATTGCGGCTTCATACCTTTGTAGTCTAATCAAAGCATCACTGCGATCGCTCCAGATACCAGGCTCCTTAGATTGTATATGAATTAATTTGTCATAACTATTAACTGCTTCTTCGTAGCGATGTAACTTAGATAGCGTCGAAGCTCGCTGCTGCCAACCTAAGGCAAATTCTGGCTGAATCTGCACTGCTCGATCGTAACTAGCAATCGCTTCTTCGTACTGTTTTAAGTAATATAGTGCTAAACCTCGGTGATACCAAACTTGAGCGGAATTTGGATTGATTTGAATCACTCTGTCATAACTATCAATTGATTCCTTAAATCTGTTTAACGAATATAGTGCTATACCTCGATTATGCCAAGCTTCTTCAAATTCAGGTTTGGCTCTAATTGCTTGATCGTAAGCTGCGAGCGCCTTTTCGTATTGTCGCGACTTACTCAACGCTATCCCCCGTTTCAACCAAACATCATATGGCTTTTGGGTTAATCTTTGGATTGTAAAAACAACGCCAATGACTGTTACTAGCAAAATACTAGAAGATTTTTGAAATAAGCCGAAACCTGTGGCGATCGCAATTGATGGTACACCAAGAAACTGTGCAATTGTAGTAGCAGAGTCTCCAATGAACAGATTTATTGGTCTGACAAACATTAATAGCACAAATAGAAATATAAAACCGGACGAACCGTATTTTGCTAATTGTGTTTGCAGTTCGCGGGGTAGCCACGGCTCAATCACTCCGTAACCATCAAGAGAAGGAATTGGGAGCGAATTGATGATAGTTACATAAACTTGGAGAAAAATTAAACAGGCAAGAGCCGGATAAACCCACCAGTATTGAGTGTGTCGTAATGCTAAACTTAGTTGAAACGGTATTGCTAGTAGTAGAGTAACAATTATACTGGCAATAGGACCAGCTGCTGAGACTGCACTTTGCCACCAACGATTACGCAATCTTCCCCGATCGATATATACAGCAGCACCAGGTAGAGCAATTCCACCCATCAGCAGAAATAGCAGTGGTAATAGCAAACTGAGATTAAGGTTAGTATATTTAAGCGGATTTAAGGTTAAATACCCCTTATCTTTAACTGAGGTATCACCACCCCAATAAGCAACTAATGCATGACCAAATTCGTGTAGACAAACTGATAGAACCCAGCCTAAACAAACAAAGACTGCTACTGGTAACATTTATACTAACTTCCTACAAAAGCTGTGCAAATATCTTTCGATTCTCATTCTGCAACTAATGTCTATGTGGAATTTACTGAAATTGAATAGCAGCATAACCGGATAAACACTTAACTTGTTAAAAATAACAGGAGCGTTTATAAACTAGTGTCTTTGAGCAACTAAATCATGTTAATTCTAACTCAACGTCAGCCATCGCATCCAGATACGGTAGTAAATTTTACCCTTGCCCTGACAGCGGAAGAGCGCACACGTAGCAGGCATCGTTTTGAGACAGCAGATGGAGAGGTTTTATATCTCCGCTTACCTAGAGGGACAGTGCTAAAGGATGGAGATTTACTGCGCTCAGACGATGGGAGTTTAGTCAGGATCGTTGCTAAACCAGAACCAGTTCTAACTGTAACTGCTCCTACACCACTAGCGTTGCTGCGGACTGCTTATCATCTTGGTAATCGTCACGTACCAGTAGAAATCACTGCAACTTATTTACGGCTATCTCCAGATTCAGTATTGCAGACAATGCTAGAACAACTGGGAATGGAGGTAAAACCAATGATT
>JAABUQ010007634.1_pt1 | contig 15599 bp, 13 predicted proteins | sample 5560001 | NCBI WGS metagenome assembly JAABUQ01 (sample SAMN10711888, study PRJNA513371) | rock metagenome | isolation source: Antarctica rocks | place: Antarctica: Victoria Land, Finger Mt nord | collected 2015-12-18 | reverse complement strand
AGCGGCTGCCAAAGCCGAGGTCAACCAGGTCCTTAAGGACGTCTACCGAGCACCCGTCAAGCGCCACTTGATCGAGAAGCGGATTCGCCAGATCAAGGACGCGGGTGTCCCCTGTGCGGTCTCCACCATTCCGGCCCGCGCCGAGGAGCGGGCTGGGCCGGTCGAGGCCGCCGGGGCCGACGTGCTGGTGGTCCAGGGAACTGTGCTGACCGCCCGCCACCGCAGCCGCAGCTACCACCAGCTCTCCTTCCAAGAGCTGTGCCACTCCATCTCCATTCCGGTGCTCGCCGGCAACTGCGTTCAGTACGACACCGCCTTGGAGCTGATGGAGACAGGCGTCGCCGGCATCCTGGTCGGAGTGGGTCCGGGCGCCGCCTGCACCACCCGTGGCGTGCTGGGCGTGGGCGTTCCGCAGGTCACCGCCACCGCCGACGTGGCGGCGGCGCGAGAGGAGTTCCAGGCCCGAAGTGGCTGCCGGGTGGCTGTTATCACTGATGGCGGCATGCGAATCGGCGCCGATGTCTGCAAGGCGTTTGCCGCCGGCGCCGACGCTGTCATGATCGGCTCACCGCTGGCCGGTGCTGCCGAGTCGGCTTCCCGTGGCTTCAACTGGGGAATGGCGACGCCCGATCCCAACCTACCGCGCGGCACTCGCATCGAGGTGGGCGTCAAAGCCAGCCTGCAGGCCATCCTGACAGGCCCGGCAGCTGTCGACGACGGCACCCAGAACTTCGCAGGTGCCCTGCGGTCCTGCCTGGGCGTCTGCGGCGCGCCCGACATCCGGGAGTTCCAGAAGGTCGACATGGTGATCGCGCCGGCGATTGTGAGCGAGGGAAAGGTCCACCAGGCGGCTCAGGGGGTCGGCATGGGGAGCCGGCGCTGACGCCTGCGGCTCCGGCCGCCGCCCCGGCCCCGGCCGCCGCGGCGGATTCTCAGCGTGAGCTGATCATCGTCCTCGACTTCGGTTCGCAGTACTCGCAGCTCATCACGCGCCGGGTTCGCGAGGCCAACGTCTACTGCGAGCTCCTTCCCGGCACCACGCCCTGGTCGGAGCTGGCGGCGCGCAATCCGGTAGGCCTGATCCTGAGCGGCGGCCCCGCCAGCGTCTACGCGGAGAACGCGCCTCAGATCGATCCGGCAGCTCTTCAATCGGGGGTCCCGGTGTTGGGCATCTGCTATGGGATGCAGCTGATCGCGCACCATCGCGGTGGCACTGTGGAGCCGGCCAGCAAGCGCGAGTATGGACCGGCCCTGCTCAGCGTCAGCCGCTCCCATCGGCTCTTCGCGGGTCTGCCGGCGGAGCTGCCGGTCTGGATGAGCCATGGCGATCACGTGCTGGAGCTTCCGCCCGGCTTCCGCGCGGTGGCCTCGAGCGGCAACGCGCCTGTTGCAGCCTTCAGCGACGGCGCCGGCACGGTGGGCATCCAGTTTCATCCCGAGGTGCATCACACGCCGCACGGAAAGGAGATCATCCGCAACTTCCTCTACAACGTCTGCGGCTGCACCGGCACCTGGACCGCCGGCTCCTTCATCGCCGACGCCACCCAGTCGATCCGGAACACAGTCGGTACCGGACGCGTCATCCTCGCACTCTCGGGCGGTGTGGACAGCGCCGTAGCGGCCACGCTAGTGCACACGGCGATCGGAGACCAGCTGACCTGTGTCTTCGTCAACAACGGCCTGCTCCGCCATGCCGAAGCTGATCGAGTGCTGGACGTCCTGCACGGCCATCTGGACATGAACATCCGCTTCGTCGACGCCACCGACCGCTTCCTCAGTGCGCTCGCCGGCGTGGTCGATCCGGAGGAGAAGCGTCGCATAGTCGGGCGCGAGTTCATCAACGTCTTCGAGGCCGAGGCGAAGAGTCTGGGCGAGATCGACTTCTTGAGCCAGGGCACCCTCTACCCCGACGTCATCGAGTCGACGGCTCCCGACACCGGTCAGAGCGCGGTGAAAATCAAGACGCATCACAACGTGGGCGGCCTACCGCCCGGCCTTCGCTTCCGTCTGATCGAGCCCCTCCGCTATCTGTTCAAGGACGAGGTTCGCGGGGTGGGCTTGGAGTTGGGACTGCCGGAGGACATGGTGCACCGGCAGCCGTTCCCCGGGCCGGGCCTGGCCATCCGCTGCCTGGGTGAGGTCACCGCCGAGCGCCTCCAAATCCTGCGCAACGCTGACTGGGTGGTGGTGGACGAGATCAAGCTCAACGGGCTCTACCGCAAGGTCTGGCAGTCGTTTGCTGTGCTGACGCCGCTGCAAACAGTCGGGGTGATGGGGGACTATCGCACGTACGCCAACGTCGTGGCAGTGCGCGTGGTCACGTCGGAGGACGCGATGACAGCCGATTGGGCACGGCTCCCGCACGAGGTGCTGGCTCGGATCTCGAACCGGATAGTCAACGAGGTGCCGGGCGTCAACCGTGTTGTTTTCGACATCACGAGCAAGCCGCCGGGCACCATCGAATGGGAGTGACGAGCAAGGGGAGGCAGGCCTCCCCTTCCATAACCCCTCCGGCATTGTGACCGACCACACGGTTCTCGAAGCTGGGTGCCGTTGTGAACCCGTCGTCGCGATCGATACAGGCGTCGTGTACCGGCCGGGATGAACCCGGCCTATCGACCTCTCGTCACCACCCCAACGCTCTGCGCCTGCCCGGCGGCGGCTGAGGGACGGTGAGGCTCCTCATCGTTGGGGCTGGGGCGCGTGAGCACGCGCTGGCCTGGAAGTGCCGCCAGTCGCCGCTCTGCGGCGAGCTGCTGGTGGCGCCCGGCAACGCCGGCACCGCCGCTCTCGCTCGCAACATCCCGGTAAAGCCCGACGACTCGACTGGGCTGCTGGAGCTGGCGAGGGCGGAAAGGATTGATCTCGCTGTGCTCGGTCCCGAGTCTGCCGTCGACGCCGGCGTGGGCGATGTGCTGCGAGCGGAGGGAGTGCCGGTGTTCGGGCCGGACCGCGCGGCCGGTCGGATCGAGAGCAGCAAGGCGTTCGCCAAAGAGCTGATGCGGGAAGCCGGCATCCCCACAGCCGCCCATCGCGCCTTCAGCGACGCCAAGCCGGCGCGCGCGTTTGCCGCCGAACGCGGCGGTCAGGTGGCGGTCAAGGCGGATGGCCTGGCGCTCGGCAAGGGTGTCTTCGTCTGCGGCTCCATCGCCGAGTCCGATGCAGCCATCGAGGCACTGCTCGAACAGAACGCGCTCGGTGCGGCCGGCAGCACAGTCGTCATCGAAGAAAGGCTTTTCGGCCAGGAACTCTCGGTGTTCGGCTTCAGCGACGGGCTGCGGGTCCTGCCGCTGGAGCCTGCGCGCGACTACAAACGGGCCCTGGCTGGCGATCACGGTCTGAACACCGGTGGCATGGGCGCCTACTCGCCACCCGCTGGGGTGGGCGACAGCCTCGTCCAACAGGTTCACAAGGCTGTCCTTCAGCCGGCGATCGACGCCCTGCGGGAGCGGGGCAGCCAGTACCGGGGCGTGCTCTACGCGGGGCTCATGCTGACCGCCAGCGGCGCCCAGGTGATCGAGTTCAACGCGCGATTCGGGGACCCCGAGGCGCAGGTGTTGCTGCCCCGGCTGGAGTCCGACCTGGTCGAGGTCATGCTGGCCTGCGCCAGAGGCGATTTGAGTTCGGCGCCCGCCCTGCGCTGGTCGCCGGACGCGGCTGTGGGGGTGGTGATAGCCTCCGGCGGTTACCCAGACAGCTACCTGACAGGCCATGAGATCTCGGGCCTGGACGAGCTGCCGGGCGAAGTCCTCGTCTTCCACGCTGGCACGAGTCTGGCGGGCCAGAAGCTGATCACAGCCGGGGGCCGCGTTCTGACGGTGGTGGGCCGGGGCCGGACAGTGCGCGACGCGCGCGACAGGGCGGCCGCGGCGGCCGCCCGAGTACGCTTTCAGGAGGCTTTCTACCGCCACGATATAGCGGCCGAAGCAACCTAGTGTCTGAGGTAGGGCACTGAAATCTCACCGGAGGGGGTCAGCAAAATCGCTCGCGTAGGCGTCATTCTCGGCTCGAAATCAGATCTTCCGCTGATGGAGGACTGCCTGAAGCAGTTGGAGGCTTTTGGAATCGAAGCCGAGCTCAAGATCTGCTCTGCCCACCGCGACCCGGCAGGGGTCAAGGACTGGGCGGCAAGCGCCCGCGAGCGCGGGCTCGAGGTGGTGATCGCGGCCGCCGGTGGCGCCGCGCACCTGCCGGGCGTGGTGGCGGCTTGGACCGACCTCCCAGTGATCGGCGTGCCGGTGCCCACCGAGCACCTGGGTGGGATCGATTCTCTCTACTCGATAGTCCAGATGCCTGCCGGAATCCCTGTCGCGACGATGGCCATCGGCCGCGCCGGCGCCAAGAACGCCGCCTGGTTCGCCGCGCGGATTCTCGGCCTGCGGGACGAGCAGGTGGCCGCCAGCCACCTGGAGAAGCGGCAGGCGCTCGCCGGCCGCTGACCAGTGGACTGTAACGGTCGGATGTGGAGTAGGCCGCAGGCTCGAAGACCGCCGTTCCAGGCGGGCGGTGCCAACCGGGGTCCCCGCGGAGTCGACGACTTCGTGGGGTGGGAGGATCGGGTGCGCAACGAGGATCCCATCACGATGGGTGACGAGGCGCGCCGGGTCCCCTTGCTTAGGGGTCCCCGCTGGCGGGGAATGGGGCGCCGGCATCAGCGCCTGCAGGGCGCCCGCTCGTCTGCCGGGGTCCCCACGAAGCCTGCTTCGTGGGGTGGCTCTGGGGCGGCGGATGCTCCATATTCGGCTGTTACGGTCCACTAAGATGCCTGGCCAGGTACCGAAGCCGCGCCTGCGGCTGACCGACACTACCTTTCGGGACGCGAACCAGTCGCTCCTGGGTGGCCGATTGCAGCCGCGGGAGATCCTGCCGCTGGCGAAGAAGCTTGACAGCATAGGATTCTTCGCCCTGGAGGCTTTCGGCGGCGCCACCTTCGAGACGTCTCTGCGGCTGGGTGACGATCCCTGGCAGTACCTACGCGAGCTGGCCAAGGTAACGCCCAATACGCCCATCCAGGCTCTGATCCGGGGCCAGAACCTCGTCGGTCATCGCAACTACGCCGACGACGCGGTCGAGCTGTTCGTCAAGACGGCAGCCAACCTGGGAGTTGAGGTCTTCCGCGTCTTCGACCCGCTGAACGATCTCCGGAACATGGAGGTGGCGATCCGCTCGGCGAAGAAGGCGGGCACTCGCGTGCAGGGCGCCCTGAGCTATGCCATCAGCCCGGTCCATGATCACGACTTCTGGTGCTCACTGGGGAAGGGCATGGCAGCGTTCGAGGTCCAGGACCTGGTGATCAAGGACACCTCCGGCCTGCTCACCCCACAGGTGGCCTGGGAGCTCGTCACCGCGCTGAAGGAGATGACCGGACTGCCTGTCATCGTCCACTCCCACTGCTCCAGCGGCATGGCGCCGATGTCCTACATGGCGGGCATCGAGGCGGGCGCCGCCGTGGTGGACACAGCGCTCTCGCCGCTGGCCTGGGGCGCCAGCCAGCCCGCCACGGAAAGCGTCGTGGCGGCCCTGGCCGGCGGGGACTACGACACGGGGCTCGACCTGGAGAAGCTGATCGAGGTCAAACTCGACCTGGAGCAGGCGAAGCGAGAGCACGTCGGCGACTTCTCGCCCTGGGTGGACAGAGTTGACGCTGACATCCTCCGCTACCAGATGCCCGGCTTCATGCTGGAGGACATCAGCCGCCAGCTGGAGGAGCACTCGGCCGTCGACCGCACCCGCGAGGTGATGGCTGAGGTGCCCCGGGTGCGAAAGGAGCTTGGTTATCCGCCTCTCGTGGCGCCCATCCGGCAGCTGATCGCCGCCCAGGCCGTCTACAACATTCTCGGCGGGGAGCGCTACGCGACTGTCACGCAGGAACTGAAGGATTACCTGCAGGGTCTCTACGGTCGGCCGCCGAGGCCGGCGGAGGCCGAGATCAGGCGCCTGGTATTGGGCCGAGAGGAACCCATCACCGTCCGCCCGGCGGATCTCCTGGAACCGCAGGTCGAGTCCGCTCGCAGCCAGCTCAAGAAGCGCAAGCTGCCGGGCGGGGACGATCACGTCCTGACCTATCTGCTCTTTCCTCAGCTGGCCCTCGAGCTCACGGCCAAGCCGAAGGACAAGCCGTCCGGCGATGGGCGAGAGAACGGCGAGGAAGCGGAGGCAGTCGCCGCCGAGGGCGACCAGGCGGAGGCCGCGGCTCAGGGGGACAGGGAAGAGGCCGCGGCTGAAGCGCCCGCGACCCACGCAGCGGCGCAAGCCCAGACCGCCGAGTTCGATGTCGAGGTGGACGGCGAGAGTTTCAAGGTTCGGGTTACGGGAGCCGGCCTGGCAGTTCTGCCCGCGGGTGGCTCAGCCGCCGGTCCGAGTGGGGGCGCCGCGCCTGTGTCGACGCCCACGGCGCCGGCCAAGGACGCCATCACGGCGCCCATGCAGGGGCTGATCGTCAAGCTGCCGCTGAAGCAGGGCGACGAGGTGAAGATCGGCGAGGTGGTGGCTGTGCTGGAGGCCATGAAGATGCAGAACGACATAGTCGCCAGCAAGCCGGGCAGGGTGAGGGACGTCTACGTCAAGGAGGGCGAGGTGGTGACGCCCAACCAACCACTTGTAGCCATCGGCTAGTTGTACTTCCCGGTGACGTTGTTGACGGTTCTCATGAACCTTGATGACAGCCAGGCCCGCCAGCTGGTGACGGGGCCTGCCGGGCTGACTGCGAACTCGAGCTCAATACATGAGGAGAGCCGGCCAACAGGCATCGAGTACGTCGCCCGGAGCGCCCGGTTCGTGAGCACTTCGGTCAACAACCTATTTGGCCAGTACAGCTAGTGGACGGTCCACTAAGGCGATGAAGAGGAAGCCGTTCACCAAGGTCTTGGTCGCCAACCGCGGGGAGATAGCCGTCCGCGTGATGCGCGCCTGCCGCGAGCTGGGGATTGAGACAGCTGCCATCTTTTCGGACGCTGACGCGAACGCCATTCATCGCCGCTACGCTGACGAGTCTCATCACATCGGCGCAGCGCCGCCCACGGAGTCCTACCTGCAGTTGGAGAAGATAGTAAAGCTGGCCGCCGACGTCGGCGCGGAGGCGATCCACCCCGGCTACGGCTTTCTCTCCGAGCGGCCGGAGTTTCCGGAAGCCTGCGCCGCCGCCGGCATCGCGTACGTCGGTCCGCCCGCGGACGCTATGCGGGCGATGGGCTCCAAGCTGGAGGCCAAGCGCCTGGCCGGCGAGAACGGCGTGCCGGTGACGCCAGGCAGCGAAGCGATCGAGGACGTCAAGCTGGCGGCTCAGACCGCCCGCGACATCGGCTTCCCGGTGATAGTCAAGCCTTCCGGCGGCGGGGGCGGCATCGGCATGAAGGTGGTGGAGCGGGATGCCGACCTGATCGCCGCCATCGAGAGCTGCAAGAACGCTGCCGGCGCAGCCTTCGGGGACCCGACAGTCTACGTTGAGAAATACGTCCACAACCCACGCCACATCGAGTTCCAGATCATCGCTGACGACAAGGGCAATGTGGTTCACCTGGGCGAGCGGGAGTGCTCGATCCAGCGCCGGCACCAGAAGATCATGGAGGAGACGCCTTCCCCTGCCCTGACTGCCGAGATGCGGGCGGAGATGGGCCAGGCGGCCGTCCGGGCGGTGCGCGCAGCGGGTTACATCAACGCCGGCACCGTGGAGTTCATCTTCAGCGAAGGCCAGTTCTACTTCCTGGAGGTCAACGCCAGGCTACAGGTGGAGCACCCGATCACCGAAGAGGTGACAGGAATCGACCTGGTCAAGGAGCAGCTGCGGGTGGCGGCGGGGCAGGCGCTCTCGTTCACGCAGTCCGATGTCAGCTGGACCGGCCATGCGATTGAGATGCGCATCAACGCTGAGGACCCTGCCCGCAAGTTCATGCCCAACCCCAAGCGGATCACCCGCTGGGTCCAGCCGGCCGGTCCCGGCGTGCGGGTTGATTCAGGTTTCGGTCCTGGCTCGGAAGTGCCGCCCAACTACGACTCGCTCGTCGCCAAGCTGATAGTCCACGGCGCCGACCGAGCCGAGGCCATTGCTCGCGGCAAGCGAGCGCTGCGCGAGTTCGTGCTGGTCGGGCCGGCCACCACCATCCCCTATCACCAGGCGATCCTGGAGAGTCCGGACTTCCTGGCGGGCAAGCTTTCCACCCGGTTCATCGACGACCATCCCGAGCTGCTCATCCGCGCCAAGGAGCACCTGGGCGAGGTCTCCCCTTTCGACTACGGCGCCGATCGTCGCCACATCGCCGCCGCAGCTGCGGCGGTGGCGGCGCTGACAGCCGATACCCAGGGCGCGTGAGCGGACCAGACTGGGTCCTGGAGCCTGCGCCTGAACGGCCGTACCAAGTCGTCGCCTCGCGCGAGGTGGCACGTGTCCGCGACATCGGTCTGCGGCTGGACACTGTGCGCTGGCCCGAGGGAAGGGAGTCCGATCACCGCGTCGTCGAGACGCCGAGCGCCGTCTGGATGGTGCCAGTGTTCGAATCGGGCGACACAGTGCTGGTGCGCCAGTGGCGGCACCCCTGGAACCGCGTTTCTTGGGAGGTACCGGCGGGAACGCTGGAGCCTGGGGAGGAGCCCCTGCCGGCCGCGCAGCGGGAGCTGGCGGAGGAGGCCGGGCTCACGGCGGAGGGCTGGCTCTCGCTGGGTCGCACGCGGGGCTCAGCGGCGCTCACAGGGGTGCAGCATCTGTTCCTGGCCCAGAACCTGACCTCAGTCGGCCGCCGTCCGGAGGTGGCGGAGGCGGACATGATCGTCCTTAGGCTGCCGCTCGGGCAGGCCCTGGCGGCCGCCTTCGACGGAACGATCGAGCACGCCACGAGCATCGCCGCCCTCTGCCGGGCCGGCCGCATCCTCGGGTTGCTCTGACGACCGGCGGCACCTGCCTATCCCCGCGGCAGCCGGCAACTGTTAAGTTCGTGTCTGGATGAGCGAAGTCCGCCGTGTCGACTTCCAGGCCCAGGATCTCAGGCTGTCCGAGGTTCCGCAGGCAGGGGTAGCCGTACCGGCGGCCGTGCTGCGGCTGGCTGGGGAAGAGCCTGTGCGGCCGGTCTGGCAGAACGAGGCTGGCGGCCTGACGTTCGAAGTGGGCAGCGGCGCCCAACGACGGTTTGTGAAGTGGGCGCCGGCGGATTCTCCGCTCGATCTGGCGCCGGAGGCGGTCCGGCTCCGGTGGGCCGTGCGGCACGCCGGCGTGCCTCGGCTGCTCGCTGTGGGCGGCGACCAGACAGGCGCCTGGCTCGTCACTGCAGCCCTGCCGGGGGAGAACGCTGTCAGCCCACGCTGGCAGGCTGCTCCGGCCCCAGCCGTGAGGAGCCTGGGACAGGGTCTTCGCCGGCTGCACGATTCCCTGCCGGTGGCGGAGTGCCCGTTCACCTGGGCGGCGGCCGACAGGGTGGCCGACGCCCGCCGGCGCGCCTCTGCGGGGCAGGTGAAAGCCGAACTCTGGCACTCCAGCCACCGCCACCTGAGCATCGCCGAAGCCCTGCGACTGGTGGCTGTCCCGCCGCCCGTCGACGAGCTGGTGGTCTGCCACGGTGACGCCTGCGCCCCCAACACGCTGCTCGATGCCGAGGGGGCGGTGACTGGACATGTGGATCTGGGCTTACTCGGGGTGGGTGATCGCTGGGCCGACCTCGCCATCGCAACCTGGTCGGCAGGCTGGAACTACGGCCCTGGCTGGGAAGGAGCCCTGCTCGACGCCTACGGCATCGCGCCCGATCCCAGCCGAACCGCTTACTACCGCCTGCTCTGGGATCTCGCCGCCTGAGCCTGGTGGCGCAGTGCGATTCCTCTGGCTCGCTGCCCCGCGGCTGCTGATCAGCTGACGGTTACAGTCCCCTCCATACCGGGGTGGAAGGTGCAGACGTAGTGGTAGCTGCCAGGCTTGTCGAACTTCTTGCTGAAGGTCTCGTTCGCGCTCATGGTCGACGAGTTGCCCAGCGATTTGTCGTCAAACGTGACGTTGTGGATGTTGCCGCTGTGGTTGACCCACTCCACAGTCTCACCGCCTTTGATGGTCAAGCCGGCCGGCCTGAAATCGCCTCCCTTGTTGGAAGCGTTCACCTCCTCCACGACCGCCGCCGCGGAGGCAGGCGCCTGTGATGCGCTCGGGCTGGCGGCCACCGTCGGGGCGACCGTCGGCGACATCGACATGTGCGCGTGGTCAGTCGGTTGGGAAGCGCTGCCGCCACCGCCACCGCCGCAGGCGGCCAGGCTCAGAAAAGCGGCCGCCAGGAGCCCGATTCGACAGAGTTTCATGCTTGATCTGCTGTGTTCCATTGCTTGTCTCTGAGATAGATCAGCTCGGCGTCGCCCGGATCAGCAGGCGGTCGCTGTACAGCTGGCGGTTGGCGTCCCACGTTCCGGCGCAGGTGATGAGGGTGAGCCGGGGTGGCCCGTCGGTGGCAAAGAGATCGGGCGGCGTCCTGTCGTTGGGCACGAGGCCGACTGATTCGGCTCGATAGTCCACGGTTCGCCCGTCGGCTGCGACGACAGTGATAGTGTCTCCCGGCTTGACCTGGCGCAGATGGGCGAAGACCGCTGGAGCGCCGGTCTGGGTGTCGAGGTGACCTGTGAGGACTGTGTCACCGTTCTGACCCGGGCCGCTACCCAGGTCGTACCAGCCGACGTTGCTCGTGTCGTTAGGGGTCTTCAGCTGCAGTCCGGGCAGCACTCCAATTGACTCCACCCCCGCGTCCACGCCGATCGAGGGGATGCGCAGCCTCTGCGGGGCCTGGCCAGCGACCCGAGCGGGTTCCGGGTTGTACTGGTCGGGCGCAGGCGGTACCGCAGGGATGGTCGCGGTTGGACTGGGTCGCACAGCCGCTTTTGGGCGGGTTGCCTCCTGGGAGTGCAGGTCGATGGCGCCCAGAGCAGCTGAGAGGCCGAGCAGGACTGCCCCGCCGAGCACGAGCGCCCGGCGGGAAACAGTCCCACGCCGAAGGCGTGCCATCACGCCCCGTATCTACTCCGTCTGGGCTGCAGCCGCTCGGCGGCGCAGACCGGCGAGGAGCAACCCCGCCCCGGCCAGCAGACCGGCCCCGGCCCCGGCGGCCAGGAAGTCAGGGTTTCCGTTTCGGGGGGCGAAACCGGCACTCGGCATTCCGCCCAAGAACGGCATGACCGCCGCCAGCACGTCAGCCGGCTGCTTGCCGCTCTCAGTGGCGCCCATGTAGATGCCACCCTCTGGCGCGGCGCCTGTGATGTAGCCGATGGCGGCGGCGTGGCGCGCCTCCACCCCGAAGATGCCGGCCGCTGCCTGCAGGATGTCCTTGTTCTGGATGCTGCCGGCAGCGCCCAGGTAGGCTCCCACGCCCGTCTCCTCAAAGGTCTTGGCCAGTTTGAGGTAGGAGTCGCGGGAACTGAAAGTGCCGTCCGGGAACGTCACGCTCGGCTTGGCGACGGGAGTGCCGCCGATCTTCTTGATGGTGTCGCTGATCGCCTGAACGTGAGCTTCCTCGTCCTGCTGGATGGTGGCAAGTACATCCTTCTCGGTGGCGTCAGTGATCACGTTGGCGGCATTGCCCATCTGATAGAACGTCGATTCCAGATATTCGAGCGTCAGGGCGTAGTTGAGGACATCGGCGTCGCTGCCGAAGGCGGCCCAAGCTCGTCCGGTGCTGAGCAGCTGGACTGCCGCCTCACCGGAGACAACAGCTCCTGCGCCAAGCGCGCCCCGCTTCAGAAAGCTGCGGCGATTGATTGTTGAATTGGTCATTACCTAGGCTCCCAGGAACGGCTTGACAGCCGCCACTACCTCGTCCATCGAGGCATGCGCCTCGACCGGAGCGGGAACGAACTTCTGCTTCAGGATGAGGTTCAGCACCGCCGCATGGCGTGACTCAACCCCGGCGATGGACGCGGCGGCACCCAAGATGGCGCCGTCCTTGATCAGGGGCACCTGACCGTGATAGGCCTTGACGCCTGTCTCCTCGAACGTGTTTGCAGTCTTGAGAAACGTCATCGCGTCGGTGAACGTGCCGTCTGGATACTTGAAGGTAGGCTTGGCGGCCGGCGTGGCCCCGAGCTTTTGCAGGGTGCCGAGGATTGCCTGGACGTGAGCCGCCTCGTGCTGGGCGATCGGGGTCAAATACTTCTTGTTGTCGCCCAGGAAATCCTTGGCAGTGCCCTGAGCGTAGAAGTCGGCTTCCAAATATTCCAGGGTGAGGGCGTAATTGAGGACGCCGACATCCCCGTCGCCGAACTGTGAGGCCATTTCCGGGCCAGCCGCGAACGCAGTTGTCGCGCCTCCCGCCAGCGTGGCCCCGACGCCCACGAGCGCCGCGGTTCTGAGGAAGCTCCGGCGGGTCGTCTCATCCTTGAAATGGATGACCGCCTGGCCTCCGAACAACTCCGACTCCACTTGAGTGTCTCCTTTGTCTAGAGCGGTGAATGACACCTGAACCAGATCGACTGCTCGCGAGGCGTCACCAGCGCGGGACAGGAATGTGACGCATTCCCTCCGATCTAAGCAGGTAGATGCAGGAGTTACGCTTCAGGGGCAGCGTTGGATCATCGCCGGCAGGGAGGCAGGCCTCCGCTGCCCAACCCGTCCGACTAATGCGACGACCCACCGTGCGCCGGATGTGCAGTCTTTACCTAGCCAGACGCAGACCGATCCTTCATCTGCGCTGAAGGCAACTAACCTAAACGAGGATGACTCAACTGGCCGGCTTGGGCAGAGATGAGCTGCACGTGATGGCAATGGTTCTCGCCGGTGGCCAGGGAACCCGGCTCCTGCCGCTTACCCTTGACCGCGCCAAGCCCGCGGTTCCGTTCGGCGGCACCTACCGACTGATCGACTTCGTGCTCTCCAACCTCGTCAACAGTGGTCTGCGCAAGATAGTCGTCCTCACCCAGTACAAGAGCCACAGCCTGGATCGACACATCGCTCAGATGTGGCGTCTTTCTCCCATGCTTGGCAACTACGTCGCCAACGTGCCCGCCCAGATGCGGTTGGGCCCACGCTGGTTCCTCGGATCCGCTGACGCCGTCTTCCAGAACCTGAACCTGATCAACGATGAGAAGCCTGAGTACATCTGCGTTTTCGGCGCCGATCACATCTACCGAATGGACGCGATGGGGATGCTCCGCCACCACATTCAGAGCGGGGCGGGCATCACTCTCGCCGGCATCCCGGTCCCGGTTGGCGAAGCGTCAGCCTTTGGCATCATCGAGGGCGACGAGGAGGGCCACGTTCGCAGCTTCGTGGAGAAGCCCCACGCGCCCAAGCCGCTTCCTCACGATCCGAGCCGGGCATATGCGTCAATGGGCATCTACATCTTCACCACCAGCGCCCTGGTGGAGGCTGTCAGCCGCGACTCGTCCGATGACGGCTCCAGGCACGACTTGGGCGGCAGCATAGTGCCGATGCTGGTCGACCAGGGCCAAGCGGGCGTCTATGACTTCAACACCAATCGGGTACCGGGAGTGAGCGGCCGGGAGGCGGGCTACTGGCGGGATGTGGGGGATCTGGACTCCTACTACCAGGCAAGCATGGACCTGCTCGCGCTGGAGCCCCCCTTCAATCTTTACAACCAGGATTGGCCCATCTACAGCTGGCTGCCGCCTGTCCCGCCGGCCAAGTTCGTCCATGATGAAGACGGCCGTCGCGGCATGGCGCTCAACTCACTGGTCTCATCAGGTGTGATCGTCTCCGGCGGCCAGGTGCGGCGCTCCATCCTGTCACCGGGCGTGGTGGTTCACTCCCACGCAGAGGTGGAGGGCTGCGTGCTGATGGACGGCGTGGACGTCGGCGGTGGGGCCAAGCTGCGCAACGCAGTGATCGACAAAGGGGTGCGCATCCCGCCCGGAGCCACCCTGGGCTACGACTTGGCGGCGGATCGCGAACGGCTGCACGTCACGCCAGGCGGCATCGTCGCCATCGGCAAGGGCCAATCCCTGGGCGCCCTGCCCGCATGAGGCGGCGACCCCACGTCGGGTTGCTGACCCGCGAGTACCCACCCGAGATCTACGGCGGCGCCGGTGTGCACGTCGAGTACCTGGCCGAGGAGCTGCGCCGAAGGCTCGAGGTCAGCGTGCACTGCTGGGGGGAGCCGCGTGGGGAGTCGACTGTGAAGGCTTATCAGCCCTGGCCGGCTCTGGCGGAGCCCCAACCGGAGGCCGGCGCGCTGCAGGCCATCTCGATCGACCTGGCCATGGTGACCGCTCTGAAGGAGGTGGACCTCGTCCACAGTCACACCTGGTACGTCAACCTGGCGGGCCACTTCGCCAAGCTGACCTGGGCAGTTCCGCACATCCTCACCACTCACAGCCTGGAACCGCTGCGTCCGTGGAAGGCGGAGCAGCTGGGCGGGGGCTACGCGCTCTCACGATTTTGCGAAGAGACGGGGATTCTGGGCGCTGATGCGGTGATAGCTGTTTCCGAAGGGATGCGCCGGGATGTGCTCGACTGCTACCCGGGCGTCGACCCGACCCGCGTGCGTGTCATCCACAACGGCATCGATCCCGAGGTCTACCGCCCCGTCACCGACCCGGCCGCCCTCCGGCAGCATGGCGTCGATCCCCACCGGCCCTACGCGATCTTCGTCGGTCGGGTGACCCGCCAGAAGGGGCTGCAGCACCTCTTGGCCGCCGCCCGCCGTCTCGATCCCCGCACTCAGCTCGTCATCTGCGCGGGTGCGGCAGACACTCCGGACTTGGGCGCGGAAGTGGAGGCGCTGGCGGACCAGCTGCGGCAGCGGGACCTCAACCTGGTTTACCTGGAGGGGTTCCTGCCTCTCAGCCTCATCCTGCCCCTCCTGACGGGCGCCACGGTTTTCGTCTGTCCCTCCATCTACGAGCCGTTCGGCCTGGTCAACCTGGAGGCGATGGCCTGCGAAACTGCTGTGGTTGCGTCGGCCGTGGGCGGGATCCCGGAGGTGGTGGTGGAGGGCGAAACCGGCCATCTGGTCGAGTACGACAAGGACCGCCCGGAGGAGTTTGAGCGCGGTCTGGCCGCTCGGTTGGAGGAGCTGCTCCAAGATCCAGACCACGCCGCGAGGCTGGGAGCTGCGGGCCGGCGGCGGGTGCTGGAAAAGTTCAGCTGGTCGGCCATCGCCGACCAAACTGTGGAGCTCTACCAAGAGGTGCTGACCCGGAACGGGCGCGCCTAAGTGAGCGGAGGTCCCAGCAGGTCCAGCTTGAACGGCGTGGCAGGAGCGTGGTTGACATCCTTGACGTCTGCTGTCACGCCGAGCGTGTAGGTGTTGCCGGGGACCAGTGCCGAGCCAACATCGATCACCACCGTGCGAGTGGAAGCGTCGTACGAGTTCTGGCCCCTGACGCCGCTCAGCGACACGCCAGCTATCGTGGCGGGGTCGAGATCCGCATCGAAGGTGATCCTGAGCTGATGTCCGGTCGCAGTGGCCGAGAGCACATTGGGGCCGCTTCCCAGCGGTGGCGCCGCCGTCTCGGTGGCGCCGTGAACCATGGTTTTGGCCGAACCCTGCCGGGCGAAGGTCAGGGTCTCCATCACCACCTGGCGTCCCTGTCCCTGCGCGATCACCAAACGGACCACGGCCCGGCCCGGCTGTGAGAACAGCACGTTGTAGCTCACCAGCTGGCCGTCATTGCCCTTGTAGACCAGC
>JAABUQ010007633.1_pt1 | contig 15599 bp, 12 predicted proteins | sample 5560001 | NCBI WGS metagenome assembly JAABUQ01 (sample SAMN10711888, study PRJNA513371) | rock metagenome | isolation source: Antarctica rocks | place: Antarctica: Victoria Land, Finger Mt nord | collected 2015-12-18 | reverse complement strand
TTATGAAGTATGAATGGATTGAAATAGCTGCTTACAACTCTTGGAAAACCTTTGTGGCAGCTGTGGAAAAAATCTTGAAGGAATTTGGAGAGAACTTTGTAATTAATTTTGGCTAACTACTTACTACCCGCGATTCATCGCGTTTTAGACCTCGATGAACTCGGCTTAATTTCAATTAGCTGTTATTGGGTTGCTGATTTGGAGTTATTTACGAGCCACCATTAACAATTTTCAGATAAGTTTGAGGAAATAAGTTGAGGTCTTAACGAATTTGGTAACGCGTGTTACGTGACAGATGCCTTGCACGTTAGCTATCTTTAATCTAAATTTATGTAAATTTCACTGAGGCTTTATCTAGTCCTGTAAGGTCGGGGTAGAAGTCGGGTGGCAGTTGAGTTATGCAAAGACCTCACTGTCTAGGTGTTGTGTACGAGGTTTCAAGCATGGCTCTGATTCGAGATCTTGTCCAAAATGCTTTAGCAACTGGATATCTAACGATTGAGGCAGAAGACCAGCTGCGCCAGCTGTTGGCAGGCAAGTATGAGAAGGAAGATTTCCTCGCTTTTATGATTTTACAGGAAGCTGCGATGACTGGTCAGGTGAAGCAAGAGTCTCGCGAGCGTTTGGGGTATGCGGCTAGCTGCTGAGCGCGTAGCTAGCGCTTACTAGGTGAATCTCCCTCATCTTCATTCTCCCAGTCATCATCACCCTCAAATCCCCAATCCTCCTCCTGTTTAACTGTATTTGTCTGCTGATAAGGCGGCATAATCACCCGATATTCAGCATCGTAAACTGACTCAGTCTTGCCCACGCTGGAATTTCTAGGCTGTTGGTAGTTGTAAGAGTAAACTGATCCAGATTGGGAGCCACTCTTGGGTTGCTGCTGACGCTCGTAGGTTGTGGAGTCTCTAATATCATCTCGTCGAAAACTGGAGTTCTGCTGTTTGTCGACATCTTCGTCAACGTCCCAATCATCCTTATCCGTAGCATCACTGTCCCAATCAGAGGCACCAGTCGGGTTTGAGTTTGCGTTGCTTGATGGCGGGCGATTGGCTGAGGAGGTAGCTTCACTACCTTGAGTACTGGAAGCCTTCTGGGTTGGTTCGAAGTCGCGTGGGCGCTTTGGGGGCCGTGACGTTGCAAAGTAGTTCGATAGCTTAAACAAGCCAGCGATCAGCATTGAGGTAAGGACACCACCAGCAAAGCAAATTAAAATCCATATTGCTAGTGGTAATGTCTGAGTCCTCATGCCCAAAAACACTAATGGCAGAACTGGTGACCAGTTCTGCGCTAACAACAGGGTCAGCCCAGCCAGCACCAGAAGTAGTAGCAAAATGCGAATTAAGGGCATAGTTTTAGGAGAGGGGGAGGGGGAGAGGGGGAGAGGGGGAGGGGGAGACAGGAGAAATAGACTAGAAATAAATGAACTTATTTAAGAGCCTCTCACCAAATTTTGTGTCACATTAGTCAATCTGCCTACCAACCCTACCCGTGCTTAGGGAATGCCAGCCGTGAGAGAGTAGCTGGAAACTAGGATGTCCCTTACGCCTATTATCATTCTCTCCCCCTCTCCCCCTCTCCCCCTCCCCCTCTCCCCCCTCCTCCCTGCCACCTTTGCATCGGGACACAGTCAATATCTAGCTGATCTAAAGCCCGAGCGACTACAAAGTCAACCAAATCTTCAATGGTTTGGGGGTGATGATACCAGCCAGGAATGGCGGGGACAATTCTGGCCCCGGCTTCTGCTAAAGTACTCAAGTTACGCAGATGAATCAGGCTAAAAGGGGTTTCACGGGGGACGATGACGAGTTGGCGCCCCTCCTTGAGCTGGACATCAGCTGAACGCTCTAGTAAGTCCGAACTTAGCCCAGATGCCAGCTTGGCCACGGTACTCATACTGCACGGTATGACAATCATGCCGCGGGTGCGGAAGGAACCACTGGCAATATTGGCTCCGACATTGCTCCAGGAATGGCAGTGGAGTTTGCCATTTTGCTCGACCTCAGCTTGCTGACGCCAAAATTGTTCTTGTTGGGCTGGTTCCACAGGCATCCGGATATTCTGCTCGGACTGCCAGACCATATAAGTAGATTTAGAGGCTACAAGTTCGATTGTATAGTCAGCATCTAGCAGAAACTTTAAAGCTCTGACAGCGTAGATCAAACCGGATGCCCCGGAAACGCCGAGGATGAGTGGTGGGTTGGTGTTGGGATACACGCGGTTAGGAGTAGGGTGGTTACTCCTCATCGGGATAAAATTCCGAGTCGGGACTCAGCTCATCACCGTTTTCCGGCTCGAACGGCTCTTCACTGCTCTTTTGGTGAGCGCCATTAACGGTGACCAGGTCAATTTGCTGGCGATAGTAATCCACACTCTTGACTTGTACGGAGACGCGATCACCTAGCCGGTAGGAAGCGCGATTTTTGCGACCAAACAGCGCTTGTTGCCGATTTCGATACTCATACCAGTCGTCTTTGAGGGAGCTGACATGTACTAAGCCTTCCACCCGTAGCAATCTACCATTAGGTGCCGCGACTTCGATCTCGACAAAGAAGCCGTAGGACTGGACGCCGGTAATTAGCCCCCAGAAGACCTCGCCGATCCGCTCTTTCATCAGCTGGGCTTTTTGCAGCCCTACTAGATCGGCTTGGGCGTCCTGCACTTCCTTTTCCCGTTCGTTCAGCTGAACAATCATCCTAGTCAAGTGAGTTTCCAGCTCCTGCTGCACGTCTGGGGGTAGGACGTTCCAATTGATTTGGCCTTGGCAGGAACTGTGGCGGAGGTTGACACGTTCTTTGGCACGAGTGGTCCGGCGATCGCGTCCCTGTTCAAACACCGTCTGTAAAATCCGTTGGACTAGTAAATCTGGATAACGCCGCAGGGGTGAGTTGCAACGGGTATAACCCTGTAGAGCCAGACCAAAGTGAGCCGAGGGCGTGGTGCTATAAAACGCTGGCTTGAGTGTGTCTCGCAGCAGATAAGTCAGGACTTGCTCAGAATCAGGTGATTGGGCAAACTGGTGGGTGAAGCGTTTGAAGTCAGAAGACTGAACGACTTCTTCTTGCTCTAATTGTAGTTCCATCGCCAGATTGCTGGCTAATTTAATCACTTCTTGGATCTCCTCTGGATCGGGTGCCGGTTGCACTCGGTAAATGGCGGGGACACCCAGTGCTTGCAAGTGGACTGCTACCACTTGGTTTGCCAGGATGACCAACTCCGTCAACAGCGATGGCAGCGATGCCGAGGCTCCCACTATAGCTCCCAACATGCCTTCATCACAGTAGGGGGAATGGAGTGGCGGTAGTTGGAGTTCAAATCCTCCCCGCTGTCTTCGTTGTTCTCTTACCGCCTGACTCAAAGCTGATAGTTGGTTTAGCAGTTCCACTATCGACTCACTTAAATTCTCTCTGGCTTCAGTGGATGCTGCTTCATGAATTGCCCCCACTTCTGCCTCAGTGCCAAGCGCCGAGGGAGATGCTTGTTCGCTCAGGTAGTGGTCGACTTTGATCGCAGTCGGTTGAATTTCAAACTCCACTATTTGCCCTGTGGCGGCATTGAGGGTGATCAGTACAGAGATGGCTAACCGCTCGCTTCCAGGCACTAAAGAGCAGCTCTCTTCTAGCGACTCTGGCAGCAAGGGCAGCACTGTTTCTCCCAAATACACGCAACTACCACGCTTGAGACAATCCCTATCAAGCGGCGAGTCGGGTGGGACATAGCGGGCAACATCGGCAATGTGAACGCCCATCTGCCACCCATCTACAGTTTTTTCTAGAGTGAAGGCATTTTCTACTCTCTCCCGATCTCCGATCGCGATTGTGGGGAGATGACGCAGATCGAGCCGCTGCTTTAGGTCGGTTGCCTTAAGCTGTTTAGGTAAGCCAGATGTTGCTTCCAGCACACTGGTGCTGAAGGTGCGGGGGAGGTCGTGCTTGCAACAGACTAAGTCGATGTCAGCGGCAGCTGCGGCATCGCTGCCAAGGATCTGCACCAACCGACCAACGGGGGGATATTGTCCTAACGGATAGCGCTGGATTTCCACATGAACGAGGTGTTCGATGACTTGTGTCAGGTCGGTTTCCTTCGGCTCGATTTCGAGTTCAAATAGCAGTCGGTCGTCTAAGGGAACAGCCCGGAATCCATTATCAGCCTGCTTAACTCGTGCGAGTAAGCTTTGATTGGAGCGTTCCAGAATCAGCCGCACTTCTCCCTCTGGACTGCGACGGCGGCTGCCTTCTTTAGTCAGTTTCACTAACACGCGATCGCCATTCCATGCGGTACTGAGATGGCTTTCTCGGATGTAAATATCTTCCGAGCCCTCTACCTCCTGAATGGCAAAGCAAAACCCTTTGCTGGAGCAGCGAAGCTTGGCTTCGATCACGCCTTCTTCCGTCACCCGACGATACTTACCCCGGTCTTTGACCAAAATGCCAACTTTTTGCAGGATATCCAGCGCAATCTGGAGTTTTTGTAGACTGATTTCATCTTGGCAACCGAGTTTCTTTTCCAGAACCTTGGCAGCGACTAATTTGTCATCAGTGAAATTGGCAAGTAGTGTAGCGATTGAAAATTCCATGTAGCGAACCGGCCTCCAGTCACAAAATTGTCTTTAACTCCCTCCAAATGCGGTTCTTTTCCCTCTACCCCTACCCCAAGTAGGAGGAATGCAAAACGATCCTCGTGATGAGAACAGGCTGCGTTCAATGCATCATCAAGAATCTAAACTTCGCTCACAGAGATTCTACAGACTAGTAGCGAACAGCACGAGCAAGCAAGATTGCAGGTGTTTGATTGCCTAGATTGAAGTGACTGTTGCGCCCTTAGACTCTGATTTTCCACCTGAGGAAATGCTGCCAAACCTAATTGCCCCATCTGTGGAATCGGTAACATTTAGAGCGGCAGCGAGGAAAGTCGTGAGGGTGAACCGTCCTTCTATTATTCTAAGTAAGAAGCTACCTTTAGGAAAACAGCTCTTTCAATAAAATCTGACTCCTAGCCCCTTTCTGTAAGATAGAAAAAAGCGACAGTCACAGAGGGTCAAACTAGTGGGTATGATTATGTTGGACCAATTCCAATCTCGCTATCCCACGGGCAGCCTCATTTCTGAGTTACTGCAAATTCATCAGGGGAAATTCGTGGTTCGGGTTTCGGCTCAAGTAGAGGGCATCACCCGCGCTACCGGCATGGCGGCGGCAGAAACCTTGGAACTGGCAGAAGACCGAGCGAGAAGTCGGGCGCTTATGGTTTTAGGAATCGAGCCGAGCGCATTGACGCAGCCGGAATCAATCCCGCTTCAACCGGCTACGAGTGAGATGTTACCAGGGTTGATAGCACCTTCACTTGTAGCAGGGATGCACAAGAACCAGAGCCCTGCATTTGTCACAACAACTGGACTGAACGACTCAGTTTATTCGTCTTTGCCACCAGCGTCGACACAAGAAGAACCAATACTGGCTACAGCCATAGAGGGCAGCAGTGGGCAAACAATGATTCCCTTGGGCACTGTGACGCCCATGAGTACACATCACTACAGTAGTCAAGACCTGCCTTGGCTGGATCGAGCAGGTTCCGAACCGGAGGATTTGTCTGATACGCTGATCGAAATCGATATCGAACTTAAGGGCTTAGGCTGGACTACCGATCAGGAACGCGAGTATCTGGAACGAGTATATGGCAAGCAACGAGACCAGTTACTGACCGACGAGTTGCTGGACTTCCTACGTTATCTAGAATTATTCGCTAAAACCAATACTGAACTCAAGCGTTTGGGCTGGAGTCCTAAGAAAGGAAGGGATTATCTGCAACAGACCTATAACAAGAAAGGGCGCTCTATGTTGACCTATGAACAGTTGCTGGAATTCCTCAAATATCTGGAATCCCAGCCTTCTCTCAACGAAGTGTTGCCTAAAAGTTCTAGCTGACAGAGAACGGGGTATCGGGTGTGGGGTGTAGGGCAAGGCAATCTGCCTACACCCCACACCCTACCCCCTACACCCTGTTCATGATAGTAGTTGCCACAGGGCGACTACCAGCAGCGTGACGGTCAATTACCTGATCGATCAAGCCGTAGTCCTTGGCTTCATCTGGTGACATGAAGAAGTCCCGCTCGGTATCTTGCGCAATTCGCTCTAAGGGCTGACCAGTGTGTTCGGCTAAGAACTCGTTGAGCCGAGCCTTATGGTAAAGGATTTCCCTAGCCTGAATCTCAATATCCGTTGCCTGTCCCTGCGCACCTCCTAAAGGTTGGTGGATCATAATCCGGGAATGGGGCAGACTCATCCGCTTACCCTTAGCACCAGCGCTGAGAAGGAAAGCGCCCATACTCGCCGCTAGGCCCGTACAAATAGTGCAGACATCTGGACGGATGTGTTTCATGGTGTCAAAGATGCCCATGCCAGCGCTTACAGAGCCACCAGGAGAATTGATATAGAGGTAAATATCTTTCTCTGAATCTTCGGCATCTAGAAACAGCAGTTGGGCAACAATCAGGTTGGCTAAGTTGGAATCAATCTGCTGTCCTAAGAAAACGATGCGCTCGCGCAAGAGTCGAGAGTAGATATCAAAGGCGCGTTCGCCCCGACCAGATTGTTCAATCACGATGGGAATCATTCAGCCTACCTGTTCAAGTAATTTCTACTAATAATTTTATCGCTCTTCTTTTCTCCCCCTGCCCCCTGCCTCTTCCTGCTCCCCCTGCCCCCTGCCCCCTGCCTCTTCCTGCTCCCTCAGCTCTCTTCCCTCCTGTGCCAGATGTGCTTCTGTCCCTTTGTTTGGCACGAACACCAAATCGGTTGATTCAATAAATGTAGAGCGGTTGTCCACAACACATCGCTACCGCTGATAGTCCCTTGAGATGGAGAGCAGCCTGCAATGGGTGAGAAAATTCTGCAAGCAGTCGTCCTCACGTTCTTGCTGAAAATAATCATGGGAATGAATTCGGGTTCTGCAATCCAGCGCCATTTAATAATTCCCTCGCATTTAACCTCAATGCCGACAGTGAGTTTGTTACAGCGCCTGACGCAGTGACTGAGAACGGGGTGTGGGGGCCACACCCTACACCCTGTTCGTTGGCGCTAGACTGGGCACAGACGGCAACTGTGTACCTAACTTCATGACCAATCGTCTTGCCCAATCCCAAAGCCTCTATCTCCGCAAACACGCCGAAAATCCCATCGACTGGTGGTCTTGGTGTGACGCAGCCCTGGCAACAGCAAAGGCGCTTGACCAGCCCATTTTTCTCTCAATCGGCTACTCCAGTTGCCACTGGTGTACGGTCATGGAAGGTGAAGCCTTTTCCGACCCGGCGATCGCGGCCTATATGAATGCTAACTTTCTGCCGATTAAGGTAGACCGGGAAGAAAGACCTGACCTTGACAGCATTTACATGCAGGCTTTGCAGATGATCAGTGGGCAGGGGGGCTGGCCTCTTAACGTCTTTCTCTCCCCTGACGATTTGGTGCCGTTTTATGGTGGTACCTACTTCCCTTTAGAACCGCGCTACGGGCGCCCCGGATTCTTGCAAGTCCTACAAGCACTCCGCCGCTACTACGACACGGAAAAACAGGATTTGCAAGGGCGCAAAGCAGCGATTCTCGATTCCCTGCGGCAGACCACTATACTACCAGCAACTCAGACTTTGGAGGATGATCTACTGTGGCGGGGCTTGGAGGAGAACACTGGGGTGCTGATGGCTCGTGACTACGGCACCAGATTCCCAATGATCCCCTACGCTGAACTGGCATTGCGGGGGACGCGGTTTTCGTTCCCCGGCTCAGCCGGGGAACGAGAATCTAAGTACGATCCCAAACAGGCGTGTACTCAGCGGGGCTTGGATCTGGCATTAGGCGGAATTAATGACCATGTGGGCGGCGGCTTTCACCGCTACACTGTCGATCCCACTTGGACAGTGCCTCACTTCGAAAAGATGCTTTACGACAATGGTCAGATCGTAGAGTATCTGGCAAATCTCTGGAGTGCTGGGGTGCAGGAACCGGCATTTGAGCGCGCGATCGCTCTGACTGTTCAATGGCTCAAGCGCGAAATGACTGCGCCCGAAGGTTACTTCTTTGCGGCTCAGGATGCTGATAGCTTCACCAACCCAACTGAGGTAGAGCCAGAGGAAGGGGCGTTTTATGTTTGGAGCTACAGCGAACTACAACAGTTGCTCCAAGAGCCCGAGTTAGCGGCATTACAAGAGCAATTCACCGTGACGCCCGAAGGCAATTTTGAGTGGCAAAACGTGCTACAGCGTCGGGTTGGGGGTCAATTGAGCGAACAGGTGGAAGCCATACTAAGGAAGCTCTTTGACGTCCGCTATGGGGATGAGGCTTTAGCAACCTTTCCTCCAGCCCGTAACAACCAAGAGGCGAAAACCGGCAACTGGCGAGGTCGGATTCCCGCTGTGACAGACACTAAGATGATTGTGGCCTGGAATAGCTTGATGATTTCGGGGTTAGCACGGGCTTATGGGGTATTTAGAAAACCGGAGTATATATCCCTAGCAGTCAGTGCAACTAATTTCATCCTAGACAATCAGTGGGTGAATGGGCGTTTCCACCGGCTCAATTATGAATCTGCGCCAGCTGTACTGGCACAATCCGAAGACTACGCTCTCTTCATCAAAGCACTGCTAGATTTACATGCCTGTTCTCCTGGTCAGACTAGATGGCAATTGCAGGCGATCGCTGTCCAAGATGAGTTTGATGAATTGCTTTGGAGTGTGGAAGGAGGATACTACAACACAGCTAGCGATGCTGGCCGCGAGCTGATTGTGCGGGAGCGCAGTTATGCCGATAATGCCACGCCAGCGGCTAATGGGGTAGCGGTTTCTAACCTCGTCCGCCTAGCCTTACTTACAGAAAACCTCAGTTATCTCGACCGAGCCGAACAATCTCTACAAGCTTTTAGCAGTATCATGTCCAAGGCTCCCCAAGCCTGTCCTAGCCTATTTGCAGCTCTAGACTGGTATCACCACTGCACTTTAATTCGTACCAGGGCTGAAGTGCTGGACTCTCTTTTCGCCAAGTATCTACCTGCCGCTGTCTTTGCCTTGGCAGATGATTTACCAGAGGCAACCGTGGGATTAGTCTGCCAAGGTCTCTCGTGCCTTGCTCCCGCCTTGAGTTCAGCCCAGTTGTGGGAGCAAGTTGAGCAGAGCCAGAAGAGGGCAGGGGGGCAGGGGGCAGGGGGCAGGGGGACAGGGGACAGGGAACATTAGCGCTTTAAAAGCCAAGGCAATGGATTGTTGCTCGTGGCTACTCGAACGCCCAAAACTCAGTTGTCAGTTCCATTGAGTTCTCTGCCTGGATCAACGTCTAGATCGCCGCATTTTAACGACGAATTTGAGTCAGGTCTGGGTTTCTGCTGCTTCTGCTTCCCTATTAATTGGTCCTCTTCTCATCTCCCCTGTCCCCTGTCCCCTGTCCCCCTGCCCCCTGCCCTTCCACTACGGGCTGACTCGGCGGAATCCTCTCAACCGTAACCAGCGCTTCCATAACTGACTTCACAATTGGTGCTGCGACAGTGGCACCAAAGACGTTTCCCTTGGGCTCGTCCACTACTGCTAAGACGACATAGCGGGGAGATTCTACTGGAATAATGCCAATGAAGCTGACAATTTGGGCACTGTTGTAGCCGCCGCCATGAGAACTGGCCTTTTGGGCTGTGCCAGTTTTACCAGCAATGCGATAGCCTGGAATTTGCGCTGGTGTTCCCGTTCCTTCTTGGACCACCTTCTCCATCATCTCAAGTACAGTCTGCGTTGTTGCTGGGGAGAAAACTTGTTGCGGCTTTGGGAGTGTGGGCTGCCAGGATAGCTGCCCTTTGCTATCAGCTAATCCCCGGACTACATGAGGCATCACCAATTTACCACCATTGGCCAAAGCGCCGTGTAACTGCACTAACTGGAGGGGCGTGAGGGAAATTCCCTGACCAAAGGCGGCGGTTGCTGGTTGAATTGGGTAGGAGATAAACTGCTGTTGATTTGTTAATTGGCTTTTCGCTTCAAAGGGCAAATCTGTAACGAGGGTTTGCCCCAGTCCCAGCCGTTTCAGCCAGTTGTGGTAGTCTGCTGGCTTCATCTGTTGCATGACTTGCACCATGCCGACGTTGCTGGAGTATTCCAGAATCTGTCCTATGTTCAGCAGCCCACGATGTTCCCCTTCGGCATTTCTGATTGTCCATCCCCCCACTTTAATTAGGCCAGAGTCGTTGAACACACTACTGGGTTTGACAGCACCAGTTTGCAGCGCGATCGCCACATTCAAAGGCTTGAGAGTCGATCCTGGTTCATAAAGTTCTGACAGCGCCAAATTTTGGAATGATTTCAGATCAGACTCATAATACTGATTTGGATCGTAGGAAGGCTCGGAAACCATTGTGAGGATGGAACCATCTTGCACATCCATCACGACCATAGTTCCGCGCTTAGCACCGAACTTTTGCAGTTGTTGCTTGAGGCTGTAGTCGGCGATGTGCTGCAGACCACTATCGAGCGTTAGTTGCAGCCGTAGGTCATCAAACTGTAGAAAGCCTGGGGGAGCGCGGTCAGGCATCAATGCCCCGATTCCGGTTTTACTGAGCTGCAGCGTCTGCTCAGAGCGTTCCAGTAACTTCTCCTGACTATACTCCACACCAGCTTGACCGCGACGGTTCGAATCGACATAGCCTACGACATTGGCAGCTAAGTCCTGGTGAGGGTAGAGGCGAGAGTAGTGTTGAATCAGATCTAAGCCATTGGTATGCAGGTTCAAGATTTGAGTCGCAATGTCTTCTGGCAGAGCCGGAGCCACCTTAATGCCGCTGTCACGGGCTCTGAACTGCTTGAGCAGCTCGGCAGACGGACGATTGAGAATTGGTGCCAGATAGTCTGCGATCGCTTCTCTGGAGAGTTTAAATAGTTTGGGATGAGCGTATAAGGTATAGACGGGCCGGTCAATCGCTAACACATTCCCATCACGATCTACCACAGGGCGACGAGGGATGAACGGTCGCAGATAGACCATCTGTTGTTGTCGCGCTCTCTCCAGTAGCACTGGTCCTTGCTGAATTTGCAATTGATACAAGTGCCAGCCAACTCCCAAAGTCCCAGCGAGCAGTACACCCCAAACAAGCAGCAGCCGAAATTTGGGTAGCCTTGAGCGTCTTTGCTGTTTGCCTGGTAGTCGCTTGCCTGTTTCGCGGCTTCGAGGCGCAATCTTCATCCTTCACACCTCCTTGTTACTAAGACTTTAAGTCCATGCTTCCCTACTCCCTAAGCTGCTTAGCATTTAACCTATGTCTCCTACCATCAGAGGGTAAGGTTCTCCCCCTCTCCCCCTCCCCCACTCTCCCCCTCAAGGCATCCAGAGATCTGCAAATTAAATACACGAGTGCTTAGTATCCCAATGGAGTTGGGGTTAGCTGCTGTGTTCGTTCAGATAGCTTGGTTGTAGGGACTACGGTAGTAGGGTGTTCTGGCGCTGGGAGAAAAATTGTTTGAGCCGGATTGGGCGGCAATAGCTCCATTTCTGGTTTTTCTGCTTGTTGTGCCAACAAGTGTTTCAGCTCCTCGCTCTCCGTCGTCAGTTGCCGCTCATCACGTTGTAAAGTGACTAGCTTGCGATACGCCTGATTCCAATTTTGCTGACAATAGACCGTCCAGCTATAAACCGCAAGCGTCGTGACCACCAATACGAGCGTTGCTACCGAGAAGCGGCGTTGCCAGACGCACAAGCTTACGAACCAGAGTGGTGCCGCTTGAGAACTGGGCAGAATCGCGATGGTTTTACCATGGTCTTTGGGATTAGAGGCAACAATTGCTCTTGCTCTTGACGGAACTTGTCGCCTGCGGATAGGAACAGCGGATCTTGATGCAACAGCCATAGTCTTCAGGATGAATTGAGCTAGTAACCATCAGTTCGTGACAATCGCCCCCATCCTACCACCAACTTTCAAAGGTATACCTTTGGGGGGAAGAGATTAGATGGCGGTGTTAGTTTATGGTTGAAGGTATGGGCAGCCCTTAAAAATCTAAATTTCGCACCCATGCCTCTGTAGAAAAGTCAATAAATGCGGTATCGTAATCAACGAGCGATTCATTATTCTTGCCGCAATCGGTGAATGAGGAGTTATGAAAAGAAAAATCTTGACTTTGGCTTTGGCACTTAGCATGGTAAGCGGTCTTCTAGCCGCCTGTGGTGGTGGTGATAGTGGTGGCGGCTCTAGCTCGTCACCGTCAGATACGTCTAGCCCATCTTCTTCTTCTAGTGCATCTCCCTCTGACTCTGGTGGTAGTATGTCTCCATCCGGTGGTGGTAGTATGTCTCCATCCGGTGGTGGTAGTATGTCGCCGTCTTCATCGCCCTCAAGCTCTTCATCGCCCTCAAGCTCCTAATCTTAATCCTACAAGTCTTGATCGGGGTTGGGCGGTAGACAGCAGCTCAACGTTTGGTTTAGCCTCTCTCCTCTAGAGAGGAGGAGTATACTCCATGGGTCGGTGTCAGTCTTAAATGATATGGCACCGTCCTTTAGAGTGTTATCCTTGACAATTAAGCTAAAACCGTTCACCGATTTGACAACGGTGTCATTCCTCGTGCCCCAAGCCGCGTCGAGGCAATCAGAACTGCCCGGCGACTCAGCGCAAATTTTAGAATTTCAAGAATATTCCGGCTGTTTGTATGTTTGGCAAATTCATCCGCCAGCTTGGCTGGAGTGTTTGTATTGGTGTTCTCATGCAGTTAATGCCAGTTGGCGTTCCGTCAGCTCTGTGTTTGCCGCCGCCAGGGGATCTGCCGGAAGAAGTTTTGCGGACGGAGATTATCACCCAAGCGCGATCGCCCATTGATGGCAAGCCGCTGACTGCCGCTAAGTATGCTCAGTTGCAAGCCCAGCTCTCCGCTGGTCCAGCCGTACCTAAGCTGAGTCCAGATGTGCGGCAAAATATTTTCCTGCTCCGCCTGCTGAAGCTGATTCGCACCTTTGCGCCTTTCCTGCCGCTGCCAAAGTAGAGGGCAGGGGGCAGGGGGCAGGGGTGAAAGTAAATCCCAGTTCGCTCTAGGGATTCATTGTGGGCTATGATCACTCTTAATCAAAAATTGTAAATTGATATAAAGTTTTTATGTATGAGTAATATCAATTAAGTAAAACCTTAAAGATTCAATGAATTTATTTCCGGTAGGTAGCTCAATGTCCATAACCATAGACCCTGAACAGGTTGAACGCATTATCTGGAATCAGCATCACGATCCCTTTGAAGTGCTTGGCTCCCATCCCGCAGAACAGGATGGCAAAACTGTTTGGGTGGTGCGAGCTTACCTACCGAATGCTAGTGCGGCGTGGGTGATCCTGCCTGAGCAGCGGACTGAATACCCCATGCAATCGGTGCATCATCCCCATTTTTTTGAATGCACGATTAACACTCCAGAACTGGTGAACTATCAACTGCGGATTCAAGAAGACGGACACGATCGCATCACCTACGATCCTTATGCCTTCCGTTCTCCCGGTTTAACGGACTTTGACCTACATCTGTTTGCCGAAGGGAATCATTACCGGATTTACGAAAAAATGGGAGCGCACCCGACAGCAGTGGACGGTGTTAAGGGCGTTTACTTTGTCGTTTGGGCACCCAATGCCCGTAATGTCTCAATTCTAGGCGATTTTAACAATTGGGATGGGCGTAAATACCAGATGCGAAGAGGCCCTACGGGAATTTGGGAGCTGTTCATTCCGGGGAGTGGGGTGGGCGATCGCTACAAATACGAAATCAAAAACCAGGACGGTCATATCTACGAAAAATCCGATCCTTACGGATTTCAGCAGGAAGTCAGACCCAAAACTGCCTCAATCGTCACTGATTTGGATGCTTACACTTGGAACGATCGAGACTGGATGGAGCAGCGCCGCCACACCGATCCCTTGACTCAGCCGATCTCAGTCTACGAAGTGCATCTAGGCTCCTGGCTACATGCCGCCTCAGACAAACCAACAACTACGTCCGATGGCAAGATCGAGCCGGCAATCCTAGTTTCAGGACTCAAACCAGGGGCGCGGTTCCTCACGTACCGGGAACTGGCGGCGCAGCTCATCCCCTATGTTAAAGAACTAGGCTACACCCATATTGAACTGCTGCCGATGGCAGAGCATCCCTTTGATGGCTCCTGGGGTTATCAGGTAAGTGGATACTATGCCTGTACCTCGCGTTATGGCAGCCCTGAAGACTTTATGTACTTCATCGACCAATGCCACGAAAACGGTATCGGAGTGATTGTTGATTGGGTTCCCGGTCACTTTCCCAAAGACGGTCATGGCTTGGCTTACTTCGATGGCTCCCACCTTTACGAGCATACTGACCCTCGTCGGGGCGAACATAAAGAGTGGGGAACTTTGGTATTCAATTACAGCCGCCACGAAGTCAGGAATTTTTTAGTGGCGAATGCCCTGTTTTGGTTTGACAAGTACCACATTGACGGAATTCGCGTGGATGCCGTTGCCTCTATGCTTTACCTTGACTATTGTCGCAAAGAGGGGGAATGGCTAACCAATCAGTATGGGGGCAGAGAAAACATTGAGGCAGCTGATTTCCTACGTCAGGCGAATCACGTCCTTTTCACCTATTTCCCTGGCATTCTTTCAATCGCGGAAGAGTCTACCTCCTGGCCGATGGTGTCTTGGCCTACATATGTAGGGGGACTGGGCTTTAATTTGAAGTGGAATATGGGCTGGATGCATGACATGCTGGATTACTTCAACATGGATCCTTGGTTCCGCCAGTTCCACCAAAACAACATCACGTTTAGTATGTGGTATCACTATAGCGAGAACTTCATGCTAGCCCTGTCTCATGATGAGGTAGTACATGGTAAGAGCAATTTGATCGGCAAAATGCCGGGAGATAATTGGCAGAAGTTCGCCAATGTCCGCTGTTTGTTCGCCTATATGTTCACCCATCCGGGGAAGAAAACCCTGTTCATGGGTATGGAGTTCGGGCAGTGGAGTGAGTGGAATGTCTGGAGCGACTTGGAGTGGCAACTACTACAGCATGCGCCGCACCAACAGTTGAAGCAATTTGTGAGTGATCTTAACCATCTCTACCGTTCCGAACCAGCCTTGTATACTCAAGATTTTGCTCAGCCTGGGTTTGAGTGGATTGACTGTAATGACAACCGCCATAGTGTGGCTTCGTTCATCCGCCGAGCGAAGGACTCTGACGAGTTTGTAATCATAGTTTGCAACTTCACGCCGCAGCCCCATTCCCACTACCGAGTCGGGGTATCAGAGCCTGGGTTTTATACAGAGTTATTGAATAGTGATGCTCGCGAGTACGGTGGCAGCAATATGGGCAACCTTGGCGGCAAGTGGGCGGAGGAGTGGTCATGCCAAAATCGACGTTACTCGCTAGATTTGTGTCTACCACCTTTAGGAGTGTTGATTTTGAAGCTAGACCGGCAAAAGACAGCAGCAGCAATGGGCTAGTAGCAGAAAAAGATCTTGCCATTCTCTATCGCGGGATTAGGATGGTCTTGGGCGGAGCGCAGGGCTCCCAGATATGTAGAAACAACTGTACAGCGCTTGACGCTACTACCATCTGTAATGGATAGTGTTACCCGCCCCAGTCCCAA
>JAABUQ010007632.1_pt1 | contig 15601 bp, 17 predicted proteins | sample 5560001 | NCBI WGS metagenome assembly JAABUQ01 (sample SAMN10711888, study PRJNA513371) | rock metagenome | isolation source: Antarctica rocks | place: Antarctica: Victoria Land, Finger Mt nord | collected 2015-12-18 | reverse complement strand
ATCAAGACAGAGGGCGGGGTCTGGCAGCGACGGACGCCGGCGATGGCGGCGGGCCTGGCCGATCACGTCTGGACGCTATCGGAATGGCTGACGCTTCCCGCCGTCCATCAGAAGTAGGCCACAAGGCAACTTCCCCTGGGAATCGAAATTCATGCCGCTACCCCCGTTGACGTTGCGGAGGTAGCCGGGAGCTCCGGTGTTCTGGTCGATGGCCGTCAGGTAGGATTGGGAGTCGACGAGCTGGAAGAGAGCGAATTGGCCGCCGAACTTATCGCCGGGCGCCGTCGTCGCGGTGAACCATACCCCGGCGCCTTCTTTGGTGTCGGGCTTGCTCGGGTCATTGACCAACGCCAGGTACAGGGTCTGCCCCCCGTTGATGAGGAAGGCTTGGGGCGATCCCTGGCCGGAGACCTTGAGATCGGCCTTGGCCGGCGAGACCGTCGTGAAGGTCAAGTCGACGTGCCCGCGGGCCCCATTATCGTAGCCGACGTCGACGGTGGACGGTTACCCCACCGGAATATCCTTGCAGATTTGTAGGGATGTTCGTAAGGTGTGGCTTGACGCCGCCCGCCACCGGCTCGGACCAGGGGCGTAGGACACGGGCGGATTGATTTAGCCGCACGGTCCGACCGGCAATCGCCGAAGGGAGTCACCATGGGGAAATGTGCAACGTCCTGGCTCGCCTTGATCACGCTGGCCTTCCTGACCGTCCCGGCGGCGACCCCGGCCCGGGCTCAGGCGGTCGTGGTGCCTGTGGACGGATCGACCGTCGCCGTCGTCGGGCGAGTCGAGCCGACCGGATATGCCTATCAGGCCATCGTCGAGGTATCGGACTTCGCCGGGCTGCTGGCCTGGGATGTCGTCCGGGTGGACGCCAATGGGTTCCTCGTCTCCTTCACCGACGCCGATGCCCTGTCCAACCTCTACGGCGATGCCGACCTCCGCGTCTGGGCTCCGACGGCCGGCGGCTACGAGATGAAGGGGGCCATGATGGTGGCCCCGGAACCGGGCGAATCGACGGACGATCCGCCGCCGATCGAGAGCGAGGCCGTCGGCAAGGAGCGGGAGCGGAAGGTGGCGGAGATCACCGGCGGCGTCGTGGACAACACGAACATCTCGACTCCTACCGGATCGACGGACATCGACGTGTCGAAATCCGGCCCCCCGCCCGTGTATATGACGGTGGGCGGCCCCGGCAAGACGGGGCAGAAGCTCGAAGCCTGGAAGACGCACCTCCAGAAGATGAAGGACCTGATGGACGGCAAGGCGAAATACAAGGACGGCCCGACGAAGGGCCAGCCCGTGCCCGCCGGCCAGATCGAGGTCTACCTGGAGCAGGGGACGCCGCAGGACGTCATCGACGCGGCGGAGGCCAAATTCGGCCGGGATCACGTCCACACCTTCACCCGCTAAAGGGACCGGGAGATGATCGGCAACCGGCACGGCACCCTGCACCTACTCCCGATGCGACGGCCCCTGTCGCATCGGGAAATCCTCTGGGTGTTCGCCCCCTGCGGCGTGACGCTGCGGAACCCGTCCACCGGGGCGATCCACGCGACGCGGGGGGAACTCATCACGCTCGTTTCGGAAGACGAGCTCGATGCCCTGCTCGCCGATCCGGCCGGGATGTGCCTACAACTCTGGTGGCCGGACGATTCGGACCTCATGGTGACGCTCTCCCAGGATGCCCGGCGATGGGTCCTATCCTATGTCTATCATTCCGCCGGGGAGGCGAGGGACGCCCTTATGCCGCCCCTGTGGGAGCGGTCTTTCTTCCGCTACGCGGTGGAGGGCGTGGCCCTGGGGATGATCTGCGACGCCTCGGGCGGGGCACAGGAGGTGGACTGGGACGACTGGCTGCGGGAGCCCAGGCCGTTGCCGCCGCCCTATCCCGACCTGATGATCGTCCCGGAGGACACGGCTGCCGCGTTCGGGCTGGATCGGCGGCGAATCCGGGACGAGCCGATCGCCCCGCATTGGCTGCGGGCCGAGCGGCGGATGTCCTGAAGGACGAGGAGCGGCCGGCGGGCCGGGGCCGTCGCGACGGTTAGATTGAGGGATGGGGTGGAAACGGCCGGAGATCGTCCCGGGAAGCCTTCGGGCGTCTTCGGGTGATCCCAGCGGTCGCGAGCCGGAAGCCGCTGTAAGGGGCCCTGGCTGGATCGGGCGATGCCTCGGCGGCGGGTCGTTTGCCCTCGGCCGGGAACGGTTTCCGGGTGTATTTGTCCCGGAGCAGCGTCGGGCCGAACCGCTTCGTCGGCCCGGCCTCGATCCGCGTTAGTTCGCCGGCGTCGGCCTGGGCGATCGCGGCGGCGTCCATTTATCCCGCTTCTCAACCGGCCGGTCGAACACCTCGATCCTGGCGGCGATCGCCTCCGCCGGGTGCGGCCCGACCAGCTCGGCCGCCGTCTTCGATGACACGGCCCGCCCGATCGATTCCCCGGCCAGGGCGGGGGGCTCCGGTCTTTCGCTGCGGGCGTGTCGAACGAGGGCAAGGTGGGCTGGTCGGCCGCCCGCTAACAGGAGCGGATCATCCGGACGCCGCCCTGTTTCCGCAATCGCTCCGCCTCCGGCATCGGCTCCCGGAGGGCCTACCAGGCCCGCGCCGAGAGGGCCCGGAGGGCGACCGCGACGAGCGCGGCCTGGACCGCGATGATCGCCCCGAAGGCGAGCAGGAACGATGGCTTCCGCGTCTTGTGCCGGAGGACCTTCATCGCCAGGGCCGCCGCGGGCGAGCCCCCGAGCAGCGCCAGGCCGAGCAGGACCGCCTCGGGGACCCGCCGGCCGCCCGTGGCCGCCCGCCGCTTGTCCAGGGCGTAGACGGGCCAGGTCGCCAGGTTCACCGCGATCAGGGAGGCCCCGAGCCAGCCGAGGCCGGCGAGGGCGTGCAGCGCGGCGGTCAGGCCGAGCAGGGCCGCGGCCAGGCCGGTCGCCGCGAGCCGAGCGGGCGCGATCCCGAGTCGGCCCGGCTCGACCCGGGTCGCCCTCGGCCCCTGGTCGGCCGGCTCGGCGAGGAAGGCGACCCGCTGCCCCTCGCGGAGCGCGGCCCCGCCGTCGACGGCCGAGGCGTGGACGAACACGTCCTCGCGATAGGCCCGCGACCGGATGAACCCGAACCCCCGCGCCGGGTCGAACGCCACCACGACTCCGACGTCCATGCGCCCGCCGTCCTCGACTCGATCGGCCCCGGCCCCGCCCGCGTCCGGCCCCCATGATCGGCCTCGCCCGGGGCGATGGCAAGGGGTGCCCGGGCTCGCCGGCCGCTGGAGGTTTGCGGACCGCCCCCGGGCGCGGTAAGGTCGGTTCCCCCTTGGGGTCCGGGCCTCTCCCGATCGTGCCGAGACGCGAGACACCGTCCATGGCCATGCCGACCGACGACCACCCCAGCCCCAGCCCCGGCCCCGGCCCGATCCCCCCGCCGCTCGACCGCGCCCGGACCAAGGCGTATCGCCGGCTCCTGCCGCTCCTGTTCGCCTGCTACGTGGTCGCCTATGTCGACCGGAACAACGTCGGGCTCGCCAAGCTGAAGATGGTCGACGACCTGCCGTCGTTCCGGGTCAACACCGAGACGATCTTCGGCCTCGGCCAGACGGCCTTCTTCGTCGGGTATCTCCTGCTGGAGATCCCCGGCACGCTCCTCGTCGAGAAGTGGAGCGCCCGCAAGTGGATCTGCCGGATCATGATCTCCTGGGGCCTGGTCGCCGCGCTGACCTCGGTGGTGAAGGTCCCGTGGCACTTCTACGGCCTCCGGTTCCTGCTCGGCCTGGGGGAGGCGGGGTTCTTCCCGGGGGTGATCGTCTACCTGACCCACTGGTTCCCCGCCCGGGACCGGGCCCGCGCCCTGTCCTGGTTCCTGATCGCCACGCCGATCGCGCAGTTCATCAGCCCGAGGCTCTCGTACTACATGCTCCGGATCGGGACCGACGAGCAGGTGGGCAAGGTGCTCGTCCATCACCCGGCGATCCGCGGCCTCCAGGGCTGGCAATGGATGTACATCGGCTGGGGCATCCCGGCGGTCGTCCTGGGGGTCCTCATCTTCTTCTTCCTGACCGACCGCCCGCGCGACGCCCGCTGGCTCGACGAGGACGAGCGCGACGCCCTCGAGGCCGAGCTCGCCCGCGAGAAGGCCGGGCGCAAGGCCGCCGGCGGCCACATGACGCTCGGGCAGGCGCTGGCCAACCCCAAGGTCCTCCTGCTGACGGCCGCCTACTTCTTCATCGTGACGGGCAACTACGGCGTCGAGATCTTCCTGCCGAGCATCCTCAAGGACTGGTACCACCCGAGCGACAGCCTGCTGGCCTGGGTCCTGATGATCCCGCCGGTCGGCTCGCTGGTCGGCCAGCTCTTCGTCGGCTGGAACTCCGACCGGACCAAGGAGCGCCGGCTCCACACGGCGATCCCGATCTACATCGGGGCCGCGGGGCTGGCGCTGACCCTCTTCCGGGGCCAGCCGCTGGCGATGATGATCGTCCTGTTCACGGCCACGGCGATGGGGACCAAGGCGTACCTGCCGGCCTTCTGGACGCTTCCGAGCCTCTTCCTGACCGAGGCCGCCGCCGCCGGGAGCATCGGCCTGATCAACTCGGTCGGCAACCTCGGCGGCGCCGTCGGGCCGACCATGCTCGGGTTCCTCAAGGACCGGACCGGGTCGTTCCTGCCCGGCGTCCTGTTCCTGAGCCTCTCGATGGCCGTCTCGGCGACGGTGATCGTCGCGCTGGGGCTCGGCCGCCGCGACACCAAGGCCGCCCCCCCGGCCGGCCATCCCCTGGCCGACCCGGCGGTCGACGCCGCCGGCCCCGCCGCCGCGGAGGCGCCCGTCCCTTGATCGCCAAGCTTTTCGTCAGGCTCTGCGAGATCCCCTGGGCGCGCGGGCTCCTCTGGAAGCGGTGGTACCAGTTCCTCGCCGGCCGGTTCCCGGTCGAGGGCTGGTCGTTCATGAACTACGGCTACCAGCCGACCGACCCCGCCGCCCCCCGGCTCGGACTCGACCCGGCCGACGAGCCCGACCGCTACAGCATCCAGCTCTACCACCGGGTCGCCGCCGACTCCGGCCCGCTCGACGGCCGCGACGTCCTCGAGGTCGGCTCCGGACGCGGCGGAGGCGCGGCTTATGTGAGCAAGTATCTGAAGCCGAGGAAGGTCGTCGGCGCCGACTTCTCGAAGGCCGCCGTCGACCTGGCCAACGCCAAGTATGCCGGCGGCGTCCTCTCGTTCGTCGAGGGGGACGCCCAGGCCTTGCCGTTCGAGGCCGGGTCGTTCGACGTCGTCCTGAACGTCGAGTCGTCGCACTGCTACCCGTCGCGCCCGAAGTTCTTCGCCGAGGTCGTCCGCGTCCTCCGGCCCGGTGGCGTCCTCTCGCTCGTGGATATGTTCCTCGACCACGAGCTCGCCGCGATGCCCGGGATGCTCGCCGGTGCCGGCCTGACGGTCGAGTCGACCGAGGACGTCTCCGCCGGGGTCGTCGAGGGCCTGCGGCTCGACGGCCCGCACCGCGAGTCGCTGATCGCCGCCAATGCCCCCAGGGCGCTCGCCCCGGCGGTCAAGAGCTTCGCCGGGACCGAGGGCTCGGACGTCTTCGCCTCGCTCCGGGGCGGCCGGCTCAAGTACGTCGTCTTCCGCGCCAGGAAGCCCGGGTGATCCCGGCCCCGGCCGGGCATCATCCGGGCTCCGGATGGAAAGCTCGCGAGCACACAGCACACAGGAAGAAGCACGGAGCACGGAGCACAGAGGTCGGAATCCCCGGACAGTTCGATTTGTGCTCTGTGCTTCCTCCTCGGTGCTGTGCCCTGTACTGTCCTCAACGCTCGCGGACTCCACACCCGGAAAGCAGATCAGTCCCGCCCCCGCACCGGGTCGACGGCCGCCACGGCCTCGGCCCCGCTCGCCTCGGGCACGACCCGGTAGGCCGCATACGTCCGGTCCCACCGGGCCGGCGGGCCCTGCGCGATCGCCTCGACCCGGCCGACCCGGCGGAGCCCGTCGAGGTCGCGGGCGCGGGCGATCGCGACGAACGGCCGGGCGGGCAGGTCGGGCCAGGCGCCGACGCCTTGCCTCCAGAGGGCCGGCCGGTCGAGGTAGTAGAGCCGGACGGCCAGGTCGTGCGGGACCGGGCCGAACGGGCTCGGGTAGGGGAGGCGGTCCCAGTCGTCGTAGAGCAGGACCACGGGCTCGCCCGGGTCGACCCGCCGGGCCGCCGCCTCGTAGAAGGCCCACTCGACCCCCCGTCGGTCGAAGCGCGACCCGACGACCCACGAGCCGACCCCGAACGCCGCCGCGACCCCGACGAAGGCCACGGCCAGCCGCCGCCGGATCGCCGGCCCCGACCGGCCTCGCCCGGCGAGGGTTTCCCCCAGGCGGGCCAGCCCGAGCGCCGCCCAGATCGACCAGGGGGGCAGGGCATGGATCGCATAATGGGCATTCTTCACCGAGGCCATCGACAGCAGGACCATCGGCGCGACGGCCCAGGCCCAGAGCAGGCGGTCGAGGCCGCCCCGGTCGCGGACCGCCCGGCCCAGCGACCTCCGCGCGCCCATCAGGGCCAGGGGGGTCCACGGCAGGGTCAGGCCGAGGACCGCGGGGAGATAGGCCCACCACGACGCCCGGCCGGCGAAGACCTCGGGGCGGTCGGCCAGCCGGTCGGCGACGTGGGCCGTCCAGAGCCCGAGCGCGGCCGGGAACCGGAGCAGGATCAGCGCGGGCCAGGCCAGTCCGACGATCGTCCCGACCGCCAGGCCGAGGGGGTCGAGCAGGCACCGGGCCGTCCGCCGGTCGCGGTCCCAGAGCAGGACCGTCGCCGATGCCGCCAGGACCAGGGCCGCGCCGAAGCCGATCCCCTTGGCCAGGGCCGTCGCGCCGAGCCCGATCAGGAACCGTCGCGCGAGCCGGCTCGGACCGCCCCCGTCGCGGTCCCCGAGCCGGAGGCGGTCGAGCGCGACCATCGTCCAGGCGACGAGGCAGGCCAGGAGGATGTCGGACTCGGCGAGCCGGCCCCGGACGACCGACCACGCGACGGTCGCCTGGACGCAGCCGGCGAGCCCGCCGACGGCCGGGCCGAGCCGCCGGGCCGCGAGCGTCGCCACCGCGAGCGCCAGCCCCGCCGCCGCCAGCGCCGAGGGCAGCCGCGCGGCCAGCTCGGTCACGCCCCCCGCGATCGTCGCCGCGACGGCGACCAGCCAGTGCAGCAGCGGCGGCTTCTCCAGCCACGGCCGGCCGTCGAGCGTCGGCACGAGCCAGGCCCCCGCCGCGATCATCTCGCGGGCCCCCTGCGCCACGATCGCCTCGTGGTACGAGAGCCGGGTCGACCCCCCGAGGCCGGGCAAGAGGCCGAGCGCCGCGAGCCCCACGACCGCCGCGGCCCACCGCCGGCCGAGCCGATCTCCCCCCGATCCTTCGCCCATCGACGACCCTCCCCCGGCCGGGCCCGCCCGACGATCGCCGGGCCGACCGGCCGCGAATCGTACCCCAAGCGGCGGAGGGCGCGGAGGGCAGTCGTCGCGGTCGGACGGTCGTCCTCAACGCGCGACCCGCCCCCGGCCGGCATCGCGTGTGCCGCACCATCGAGGGCGTCCGTCCTCTCCCGCCCGGGGGGATCGACGACCGGGACTTTCGAACCATGCGAATCCGCGAGGGCGAACCGATGTCGATCCGATGGACAGCCCGGGCCGCGGCGGCGACGGCCGCCGGGTGCAGCACCGAGAGCCCCGCGCGCGACCGGAACGCGGGCGGGACGAACAGCCCGATCACGACCGACGGCGGCACCGGCAACGGCGGGAGCGGCGGGGTCGCCACCGGCGGCGGTGCCCAGCGGGGCGGCCGGACGACCGACACGGGCCGGTATCCCTGAGCCGAAAGCGACCGGGCGTGCCCGGCTCAGTCGCGGCGGGTGCGGGCCAGGCCGCGGCGGCCGGCCGTGGCGAGGGCGAGCAGGCCGACCCCGGCCAGGGCCAGGCTCGACGGCTCGGGGACGGCGGTGAAGACCCGGATGTCGTCGACCGAGGTCCCCGTCCTGAAGTCGAAGGCGATCATCCGCCGGTCGCCCGAGAGCGTGATGAAGTCCTGGGTCGCGGGGGCGCTCGGGCCCTCCAGGCCGCGGGAGACGTCGGAGTCGTAGGCCGTCCCCGCGTGCCCGAACCGCGCATCGGTCCCGAGCAGCGAGGCGGTCAGGATCTCGACGCCAAGGACCGGCGTGCCGAAGGTCACCGTCCCCCGGTATCGGACGATCGGGCTCACCGGGTCGGAATGGAGCAGGTAGGACCGGAGCACGGTCCCCGCCGCGATCATGCCCGGGTCGGGCGCCGGGCCGCCGCCGGTATAGGTCCCCGGCGAGGCGATGTCGACCGCCAGGCCGTTGTCCCCCGCGGCCACGCCGGAACTCTCCTGGAAGATCATCGCGGCGAGGTCGTTCTTGGCGGCCCCTTTGACCGCCGACGACGGCGGCGCGGCGGCCTGGAGCACCCCCGCGACGCCGACGAGGTCCGCCCGCGCCGGCCGCGCGATCAGGGGCGAGGCCGACAGGAGCCCGAGGGCGAGGATCGCAGACTTGTTCATCGAATCACCTTCGGAAAATATGTTCGGACGGCACCGACGAGCGGGCCCCGTCCGGGGCGGGACTGTACCCGCGGCCCGCCGGACCGTCAAGGCGACGTCACGCCGGGCCGGCCTCCTGCGGCCGCGCGGGTCCCCCGCCGGGGGGAGGGCCCCGTCGGCGTGTGCCTCGGCCGCGACTCCCGGGGCCTCAGCCAGGCCCCGGCCCGACGAGGGCGACGGCCGCGCCGGCCGGGTCGCGGATCACCGCATAACGCCCCGCGTCGCCCATCCCGCGCGGGCCGAGCAGCACCGTCCCCCCGCGGCCGACGCAGGCCGCGAGGCTGGCGTCGAGGTCGGCCACGCGGAGGTAGACGAGCCAGGCCGGCGGCAGGCCGGCGTTGATCCCCCGGGCGTGGCAGACCCCCGCGACGGGCGGGGCGTCGGGCGCCGGGTGCATGCAGAAGTCGGGATATCCGCCCATGTCGACGTCCGTCGCGGACCAGCCGACCACGTCTCGGTCGAAGTCGCGGACCCCCTCGGCGTCGGCGACGGTCAGGTCGACCCAGGCGATCGTGCCGGGGCTGGGATTCGCCTCTATCGGCGGCTCCTCCGGGTTATGTCGCTCGGGCATCGGCCTTCCTCGCAAAGCTCGCGTGACCCGGGGCATCAATCGCCCCCCGACCGGGCGTCGCTCGTCCCCTCGGTGTCGGCCCGTCCTTCTGTCCCATCCCCTGCCGGTCCCTCGTCGTCGCGCCCCCAGTACTCGGACTCCTCGATCATGCCGTATCTCCGGGCCACGGCGGGGTCAGTGGTCACGAGCCGGGCGTGATCGTGGCCCGGACCGGCCTCGACGTCCAGGGTGACGCCGTCCCTCCGCATGGCTTCGAGCTCGTCGGCGGCACCCCGGCGCGCGGCGATCAGCTCCTCGATCGTCGCGGCCTCGGCGGCGAGCCACCCCGGCCGCAAGGGGGCGACGAACCGCCTGCGGGCCTCGCCCCAGAGTTCCCGGAACTTCCCCGCGACGTAGGGATGCAACCGGCCGGAGAAGTCCTCGGGCAGCTCACGGACCTTGATCAGCTCGAGGACGTCGGAGAGGTCCTTGAGCCGACCGGGGCTGGTCATCCCGGAGGCCAGCTTCAGCTCGATCAGGGCCTCCAGATTGAGACAATTCACCCCGTCGAAATCCACGCCGACCCGGCTCGGGTCGGGGAACGCGACGGGATTCGCCTTGCCGTCGCCGCGATGCCCGCCGGTCGTGAGGAATTTGATCCTCACCCCGGATTCGGTGTCGCGTAAATGTTTGCTGTTCCGATGGGGAGGCAGGTAGCCGAGGCCGTCCAGCCCCTCGTGGATCGCCTTCAGGCCCTCCCGGGTGACCAGGATATCGACGGCCTCGGTGAAGCGACGGAGGCCGTGGCGGAAGAGGGCCATCCCCCCGACGATCGCGTAGGGGATCTCCAGGGCCTTGAGGCGTCGCGCGATCTTCGTCAGGGCGTCGAAGACGGCGCTCTTCTCGTCGAAGTGCCGGCTCCCTTCGCTCAAGGCCCACGTCGGGTCGCGTCCAAGGAGCTCTTCGTAGGCGGGAGAGGGCGGCCCCGCCGCCCGGACCGGGCTCGGGTCGCCCGCGCGGTCGAGCGATCGGCGCGGCCCGGCTGCGACCCCGGTTCGCGACGGCTCGATCGGTAAGTCGTCCATCGCTGACCTCCCGGTCTGATCCGGCAAACCCGCCGGGCGCCTCGGCCGTCCCCCAGGATACACGCGGCGGGGGCGAGGGTCACCCCTCGTCGGCCTCCGCGACTCCGTCGCCGAGGCGGGCCTTGAGGGCGTCGGCCAGGGCGATGAACTCGTCGACGTCCATCGCCTCGGCGCGGACGCCGCCGGTCAGGCCGAGGGGGCCGAGCAGGGCGTCGACGTCGGCCTTCGTCAGGCGGTCGCGCCAGAGGGCGTGCAGGACGACCCGGAGGTTCTTCCGCCGGTGGAGGAAGGCCCGGCGGACCACCGAGTGGAACCAGGGGACGTCCCCCACCGCCGCCCGCAAGGCCGGGTCGGGCACGATCGCCACGACCGCCGAGTCGACCTTCGGCCGCGGCCAGAAGACGCTCGGCGGCAGGGTCCGCACCAGCGCCACCGTCCCCAGCGCCTGGCAGAGGACCGAGAGCGCCCCGTAGGCCTCGGTCCCCGGCGCGGCGAGCATCCGGTCGGCCAGCTCCTTCTGGATCGTCACCACCAGCCGCTCGGGCCTCAGCCCGGGCTCGACCAGGAGGTTCACGACGATCGGCGTGGCGACGTGGTACGGCAGGTTCGCCACGAGCTTGAGCCGGCGGTCCGGCCCGGCCGCCAGGCCCGAGCGGACGTGGTCGAGCACCTCGGCATTGAGCCGGGACTTGCTCGCCAGGGCGTCGGCGTTGACCACCCGGACGTTCGGCATCCCCGCCGTCGCCTCGGCCGCGAGCCGGGCCATCGCCGGGTCGATGTCCACCGCGATCACCGCCGCCCCCCGCTCGGCCATCAGGGCCGTCAGCGCCCCCGCCCCGGGCCCGACCTCGAGCACGACGTCCCCCGGGCCCACCCCGGCGGCCTCGACGATCAGCTCGTGGATGTTCAGGTCGATCAGGAAGTTCTGGCCGAACCGGTGCAGCGGGGCGATCCCCCGGCGGTCGAAGAGGTCGCGGAGATACGACTGCGTCTGGCGTCTCGGGGGCATCGCGGCCTCGCGGGGGGCGGAAGAGGATGAACCGCAGATGTCGCAGATGGACGCAGATAAGATTCAAGGATTGTATAGATTAATTCAACAAACATTATTTTTGATTCATCTGCGTCCATCTGCGACATCTGCGGTTCATACTCCCCCCGTCCCGGTTGCCAGCAGCTTGCGGACGTGCTTGGCCAGCATGTCGGCCTCGACGTTGACCCGGTCGCCGGGCGCCAGGCGGCCGAGGGTGGTGACGGCCAGGGTGTGGGGGATGAGCATCGCCGAGAAGCCCACGGGGCCGACCTCGACGAGCGTCAGGCTCACGCCGTCGACGGCGACCGAGCCCTTGGGGACCATCAGCGGGGTCCACTCGCGGCCGACCCCGAAGGCGAGGAACTCCCACTCCCCCTCGGGTCGCCTGGCGAGCAGAGAGCCGGTCGTGTCGACGTGCCCCTGGACGAAGTGGCCGCCCAGGCGGTCGCCGACGCGGAGCGACCGCTCGAGGTTCACCCGGTCGCCGGCCCCCGCCGCGCCGAGGTTCGTCCGGGCGAGGGTCTCGGGGCCGGCCTGGACCTCGAACCGGCCCGGCTCGGCGGCGACGACCGTCAGGCAGCAGCCGTTGACGGCGACGCTCTCGCCGATCGCCATCGCCGCCTCGAGGCCCGGCCAGCCGATCGCCAGCCGGCGCCCGGCCCCCTCGTCGGCGACCGACTCGACCCGGCCCAGGCATTCGACGAGACCCGTGAACATCGCGAATCCACCCCGATCCGGGCCCGACGGCGGGCGGCGCGGTACGCCGGTTGCCCTCCTTATGGTAGCAGCCCCGGGCCCCGGTTAGAATCGGGGCGATCGTCTCCCCTCCCGGACCGACCCCCGAACCCGCAAGCAGAACGGAGGATCTAGCCATGACCCCGCACCTCCATCGGCGCGATTTCCTCGCCCAGGCCTCGGCCTCGGCCGCCGCCCTCGCGGCCACGGCCGGCCTGGCCTCGGCCTCCCCGACCTCGGCCCCGGCCGGCATGGCCCCGAAGGCCGCGGTGCCGGCGAGCCCGACGGCCCGCGTCGCGCTGGGCAAGTCCGGCGTCCAGGTCTCGCTCATCGGCATGGGCACCGGCAGCGTCGGCTCGGGCCAGGCGAGCAACCAGACCCGCCTCGGCGTCAAGGAGTTCACCAAGGTCGTCCGCCACGCGCTGGACCGCGGCGTCACCTTCTTCGACGTCGCCGACCAGTACGGCTCGCACGTCTACCTCCGCGAGGCCCTCCGCGGCGTCCCCCGCGACCAGTACACGATCCAGACCAAGACCCACGCCACCAAGTTCGCCGACGCCAAGAGCCACGTCGAGCGCTACTGCCTCGAATTGGGCGTCGAATCCATCGACATCCTCCTGCTTCACTGCATGACCAAGGGCGGCTGGCAGCACGACCACACCGGCGCGATGGACTACCTCCGCGAGGCCAAGTCCAGGGGGATCATCCGGGCCCACGGCACGAGCTGCCACGGGATGGACCCGCTCCGGACCTCGGCCAAGGAGCCGTTCGTCGAGGTCGACCTCGCCCGGATCAACCCCGAGGGGCTGATCATGGACGACAAGAAGCCCGACGAGGTCGCCTCGCAGCTCGAGGAGATGCACGCCGCGGGCAAGGGCGTCATCGGGATGAAGATCCTCGGCGAAGGCCGGATCACTACCCCCGAGCGCAAGGATGCGTCGCTCCGCTACGTCCTCGGCCTCGGCACCGTCGACGCCTTCATCATCGGCTTCGAGTCGACCGCCCAGGTCGACGACATCCTGACCAGGACGGCCGACGCCATCGCCTTCCACAAGGCCCGCCCCTGATCGGATCGGCCGCGCCACGAAGGGGCCCCGACGTCCCCACGTCTGGGGCCCCGCATCTTGTAGCCCCCCGGGATCGGCGAGGGACGCTCCATGGCTTCCGGCATCCGGGCTCGGGCCACGATCGAGGATCTCCTCCGGGTCGACGGCAAGGCCGAGCTGATCGGCGGGAGGATCGTCCATCTCATGCCCACCGGCTTCCGCCCCGGCCGGGTCGCGTTCCGGATCGCCGTGAGCCTCAACGACCACGCCGAGGCGACCGGCCGGGGCATCGCGTTGCCCGACAACGTCGGGTACACCGTGCCCGAACTCGCCTCGGGGCGCCGGTCCTTCGCCCCGGACGCATCGTATTATGTCGGCCTGTACCCCGACGACGCCATACGGTTCGTCGAGGGGCCCCCGACGTTCGCCGTCGAGGTCCGCAGCGAGGGTGACTACGGCCCGGCGGCCGAGGCCGAGCTGGCCGCCAAACGCGCCGATTACTTCGATGCCGGCACCCTCGTCGTCTGGGACGTCGACCCCGTCGCCCGGCTCGTGACCTCCCACCGGGCCGACTCACCCAGGTCTCCGTCGGCCTTCCGCGACGGCGAGGAGGCCGACGCCGAGCCCGCCGTGCCCGGCTGGCGGCCGGCCCTCGGCCCGATCTTCCGGGACGAGCCGGGCGTCGAGAAAACCGACGGCGGTCGCGGCCCCGCATCCGTGCGCGCCGCGACGGCCGTCGGCCCGTTACGTCACCCGGCCGCCATCGATCCCCGGCCGGGACAATCGCGAGCCTGACTACGAAGACATTCGTCGATCGGTCGACCGGCGTCAAGGAAAATCCATCCACCCAAGCATTTTCGAAGTCCGTCCCGGGCCGAAGGGCTGGCGTGTGGTGGGCGGCCGGGTTGTCCGTAACGGTCGGATGGTTGTCATTGAGGACGGGCGGCCCGGGGCCGAGGATGTCGGCGTGGGCGGACATCTCTCAGGCCGGAGTCGTCGCGATGGCAGGCTCGGACGGGCGGAAGACGGGCGGGGGACGGCCCGGGCGTCGGGTGGTCGTGGTGGCCGATCCGCGGGCCGACCTGCTCGACGTGGCGGGGCCGTGCGAGGTCTTCTCGCTCGCGGCCGACGCGATCGCGGAGGTCGGGTCGGCCGGCGGGGGTGATGCCGGCGGCTATGCGGTTGAGGTGGTGTCGGCGGTCCCGGGCGTCCTCCGGGTCGAGACGGCCCACGGCCGCCTGGGGGAGACCGACGCCGGGCTCGACCGGGTCGCCCGCGAGTGCGGATTCGGCGGCCCCGACTCGATGCGGCGGTCGTTCCTCCGGGTCCTCCGCGTCGCGCCCAGCGCCTACCGGGGGCGGTTCTCCGCCGGGCCGGACGGGCTCGGGCCGGGGACACTTGAATATGCATACGATCACATGACTCAGAGCACCGAGCACCGAGCACCGAGCACCGAGCACCGAGCACCGAGCACCGAGCACCGAGGATCCGATTTGTGCTCCTGTGCTCCGCGCTCCTGTGCTCGCTGATCTTATTCTTAAGATCTGTATATAATACGAATTAAAAAGTCTGAGGGGCTTGACCGCCCGGTCACTCCTTGTTCGGGCGGGCCTCGGCGTCGCGGGCCTTCAGCCAGGCGATGGCGCGGGGGATGCCGTCGCGGAGCATCGAGTCGGAGTGCTCGCCCTCGTCGACGAGGTCGAGGGTGACGGCCTTGCCCAGCGCCTTGAGCCTCTCGGCGCAGGCGACGGTGTCCTCGTACGAGATGTTCGAGTCGTCCTTGGCGTGGAAGAGGAAGATCGGGCAGCCGAGCCGGGGCTCGCCGAGGCGGGGCGAGAACCGCTGGAACAGGTCGGCGAGCCCGTTGGCGCGGAGCCAGCCGCCGACCGCGCCGCGGAACCGCGCCTCCAGGTCGATGGCCGGGGCGTAGGCGACGCAGCCCCGGAGCGACGCCTCGTTCTCGGCCAGGAGCATCGCGAAGGTCGCGGCCGAGCTGTGCCCGGCCACGAACAGCCGGCCGGGGTCGACCTCGGGCACCTGGGCCTTGAGGAAGGCGATCGCGACCCGGCCGTTGGCCAGCCCCGCCTTCGCCCTCAGGAAGGCCCCGACGCTCGCGAGCGACGGCCGGGCTCGGTTCGCGTTCGGATCGGCCCCGTCGAGCTCGAAGGCCAGGACGGCGAACCCGGCCCGAACATAAGGCAGGTGCTCGGGCCGGTCCCCGGGGGCGAGCTTCATCCCGGTGAGCAGGTCGCTGCCGGCCGGCGCGATCAGGACGCAGGGGAGCGACCCCGGCGCCCGTCGTGCCCCCTCCGCCGGCTTCGGGAGATAGAGCCAGAGCGTGCCCGACTGGCCCGGCGGCGCGGGGAGCCGGTCGGGGCGGAGCCGGACCTCGTGCAGGAGGACCCCCGGCTCGACCTCGCGGGCCTCGCCGAGGTCGGGGAAGGCCCTGGGCACGACGATCGGCGCGTCGAGGTCGCCCACGACCGGCCGGGCGGGGTTGGCCCGGATCTGCTGCGGGGCCCTCGGCGGCCGGCCCCCGCCGCGGAGCATCGGCGCCCGCAGCGCCACC